>Ga0114997_10002344_pt1 | contig 15311 bp, 13 predicted proteins | sample ArcticOcean_MG_C_2_FD_87045 | JGI IMG/M metagenome (GOLD analysis project Ga0114997, IMG submission 87045) | Marine microbial communities from western Arctic Ocean - ArcticOcean_MG_CB4_136 | ecosystem: Environmental > Aquatic > Marine > Oceanic | place: Arctic Ocean: Canada Basin | collected... | reverse complement strand
TCTAATATTCACGCCTGCAGCTGCATCCAATGACTCAATGTCTGAAGCGCCAATTTTTAGGATATTATCCACCCCGCTTCGATCATCATCATCAGTTGAGTCCATATCAAGCTCCCCTGCTGTTGCAAGATTACTTACGCCTACATAAATATTGCCTGAGGAATCCATTATCGGTGCAGTTGATAATCCTTCCCCAGTTGCTATCGTAACTGCAGGGGCTGCACATCCATTTACCATCTTAATCACCTGGCCCGATCCCCCTATAGGGCACTCTAAATTTTCAGGTTGATATAGTGTGAAATAAACATCGCTTGAAGTAACTAAGGCTCGACCAACAACTTTAAGACCCAAATTTGGATCGGGCAGTGTGGTTTTCTCTTTTGCATTTGCCCACCAAGCAGGTACGGCATCAGTAGAGCATAGTACATCGCCATTGATACTAAGAAAGCCATCTGAGGCTATCTTTTTTCCTGTGCCTGTTACAGTTAAATCTGTGTCCGGAAAATCAGAATCTTTGAGCCCATAAAGCCGATTTTCTATCGTTGCATCTCTTCTTTGAATGTGAGCCTGGTCACCAGTACCAAAATAATTAAAAACATGTGTACCCCCACTTATTGGATCTTCAACTAATGTAGTCGCCATTTGGTTATACCCATACCTATCATTAGCTATCTTACCTTCGGCTTTAAATGCTAGATTTAAATTCCACATACTAGAATTTAAATCCTCCAAATTGGCTTTAGACATATTTAATTTCCATATCTGGCCTGTTAAGTCGGGGAAATAAGCTATGCCACCATAAAAATTAGCTGTCGAGGCAGCATCTGCGGTAACCACCGACATATTGGCTGTTACCCCGTTAGGAATATCGCTATCGGCATCTGGTGCAATTGCTATTTTCATTATTACATTACCACCACTGGTGGTTGGCATGCTGGTCCCAGTTACCGGATCAGAGAAAGTTGAGGTTGATGGTTCGAAATCTAGCACATACACATAGTTTCCAACTCCTGATGCGCTGCCACCTGCATATCCAGCACCAAATGCCATCACGTATCTTTGTTTTGTAGTCCCCCCAGTGTATGGAAGGAGCATAATGCTAGGCCTAGCCCAGGTATCACCCATACCCTTATAGTCTAGATTATCAGGAACATCTGCATAATTATAAGTCGTCTTAACCCCTGACTCACTCCAATAACTAACCTGATTATTTTTAGAGTCATTATCGAAAGTGAATAAATGCTTAGGATTCCAAGCATCGGAGATATCTAAAACATAATAACCTTTACCGCCCCAGCCTAATCCGCCCACTAAAACTGTTTTCCATTCATCTGAAGCCGAAATATAAATATCTTTTACAATAATAGGTCCATCAACCAACCATTTAGTATTGCTTTTACCTGATGAACTAACCAAACCTCTTAACTTAGGAAGTACTGAAGGGGGAATAAACGCCCACATTTCATTTAGATTTTTATCATAAGCATGCAACATTCCATCATTAGCACCTACATAAAGACGATCTGGTCTTTTTATATGTGTTTCTTTAAATGCAGCATACCCATTATCATATCTAAAATAAGCTTCTGTTTTAGGATTAGACGAAGTCAGACTGCCAACGGGAGGACCAACAAAAACTAAATCAGAGTGGAAGGTATCGGCAAGCAAGCTTTGTCTAATATTTGAGACCCCGTCTTCATTGTAAGAATCATACCCTCTTACAAAGCGGATAAGTTTTTGTAAATCCCCACTAGATGCTTCAGTCCCGCAATTATATATAAGAGCCTCTAAACTATCTGATACATCTTCACCACTAACGGGGCCATCGTTGCCATGAATAAAATTATTTTGTACAAGAACAGATTTTGTTTTCCCATCTGGTGTCACAATATTCACTAAGGGCCTTGTTAATTTCGGTGATTTCGGACAATCAGAGTCATGACCAACTGTCCATATATTTCTACCTGGGTTTTCTAATAGAGACGCATCGCTAAAAGAAGAGATGCCAGTGGAGATTTCATCTACCGCTGAACTGGAATCATACTTTCCTTCTAAATTAGCTGCTGCAGATATAGGTGGAAAAGCCGATAGATCTTTAAAATCACCCTCGTCGTCAAGCGCATACCTTAAAATATCCCCTTCCCATTGATGATCTCTCCTAAACTTAAAGACAGCTTGGTATGCATACTCATTCGCAATCACTGGGCTTGCATATGTCTGTATTTTTGTCGCATCTGTTTCAACACCGCCCGGAAGTATGGCAATTTTTTCTGGGAGTGTTGGCGCCAATGCAGTTCCACTCACGCCTTTGAAGCCAAATCCATAAGTCACAGTTGAACGACTCCGACGATTATTAGGTTCGCCGAGCGAGTAGATAGATACGCCTTCTTCATTCAATGCTGCCACCATTAATGCTCTACTTTCGGCTGCACCATAATAAATTTTAAAAGTATGCGCCTCTCCACAAATCAAAGGATCAAAATCAAAGGTTGAAGTAAATCCATGATCAGCTGGCCCCATTCGTTCTTTATCACGATTTATTTTTCGCATAGGGTTTTTTTTATATGACGAAGCGCTGCCAAATACATTGGGATTCCTAAAGCCATTATTACCTGAGCGATAAATTTTAGGATTGGTTCGACTAGCATGTGATGCTGCGGCTCCAACAATGGTTACTATCTCACTATATTCGGTAGGTGGAATGTCCCAATCCATCGTTCTGTTGTATTTAACCTTCGTTAATGTGCTTCCTGATATATTGGTGATGGTAACAACTGCTTCAAATAACTCATCTGGTCGGAGAGATGACGGGCCAAACTGATGCTTGACCTCCATTACTGGATTTCCGTCCCGATCTTTAATCCATACAATTGAGTCAATACTAGTTTCATCAACGACAAAACTTTTAACCTCTAAATTGTTAGCTCCACCCCCCCCAACAGTAGCCTCATCTGCTTCGCCATGGAATTGTCGGCCAAATTGATCTACTCCGCCGGCACCCCAGCCCTCACATAAACAACCCGGCGTTGTGGCATCTTTCCATCTGCCACCCATTAAATAAGCAATGCCCGTATAACTTGCATTTGTCGCGATATTTCCAACGCGGCTACCCATATGGGCTTCAGGGAGAATGCCTAAGGCAATTTTTTGATCTGCAGCCGTGGTTGAGTTGTAAATGATATGACCTGCAGGCCAGGCTAAAACCATCTGGCTGTATAAAAGAAAAGTTAAGAAAAGCCATTTCTTGGAATGTAAATTCATTGCTTTTTTCATAATTTTATATAATGACCGAGTTTATTAAATTATCTATAACTGATAGGTTAGCACAACTTCAATTCTAGCCTTACTTGAATTTTGAGTCCATTGTGATTTATCAATAGTGCCATCATCGCTGGTTGGAACATTAAAAATTCCTTCAGACACAATTAGAACAGTATAAGTAGCTGATGATGAGGACGCTGTTGAGTCATATAGAGCATCAGTACCCGCCTCAGCCCCTACCCCAGTTGCACCGGCAGCAGAACTTGTTTTTTTTACTACCGTCATTTGAACTGAAGTACAAGTTGCCTGGGCTATTCGAGCTATAAATTTATACGCCCGAGTGTCACCAGTTCTAGTCGTATCTGCTGCAAGTGATTTTGTAGAAAAAAGAGGTCCTCCTGCAGCAGCAAGGTCTCGATCTGCACCAACACCATAAAAGTCATTTTCTGCAGTTGCTCCAACAACTTCAGTTGCGGCTAGCCAAGCATTTCCGTCTCCTGTCTGCATCCATTTAACTGCCTGATCAGCACAAGTATCAGCACTATCCATAGCTAAAGGCTTCTGTGTCACAGAGCTAGTCAGATCAGAATGACTACTAACTACAAAGGTTATTGCAGATGCCATGAGCGTTAAAGTGAGCATTAGCAATAAGGTAATAACCAAAGTCATTCCAGATTGACTATGGAAATCTGAATCTTTATTAAGGCAGCATCGAGACATTTTTTGCCCTCGCTATAAAGTCATACCCCTTAGTAATAAATTCTGTAGCATCTTGCCCTAATTTTGCTGCGGTAAGATTAAGATTAAATTTAACCAATTGTGGCACATCTATAAAAGTTCCAACCTGCTTTGGATGCAATGTAGTAATAACTAATGTTGTTACCTTGTCTATTATAATTTCCCCCCGCTCACCAGCGCCGACATACCGAGAGGTTGAGGTAGCTATATCACATCCAGTTTCTGGAGTGACACATGTTCTCCAATCTCGAAATATACGAAATCTTGCTTGTCCCGTGGAAGCAGAGGTATAGCCTGGCCCTAATGAATACCTAATTAAAGAACGATACAAGGCTCCATCCCTTTCATAATCATCAAACAACAATAAAAGATCTGTTGGGGATGTTAAAGTAATCGACTGACTAGGTAAAAAAGTAGTGCTCGACCTATAGTCTCTAAATCCTGCTCTTGCAATATCAGATTGAATCAGATCAATCACCTTTAAGACATCACGATCCATTTCAATTCTTTTATTTAACACATCGTACTGCTTTGAAAAGATTGTATAGCCAGCCAATGTTCCAGCAATCACAATTGATGAAACTGCAAGTGCCACCAATAGCTCTGTTAATGTATACCCTTTGTCTTTATAGCTTGATTGACTATCCTTGTCTTTTATATTCATAGCTTTATTTAACGTCTAATTTTTCTAGTGAAGAAACTACTAATTAATTTATTTGCTCCTGAGCCACCATCAACAACCAAGGAAACGTTCACAATTAAATTACCATTATCAAAAGATGCTCCATCCGCTATTGGATTATTATTATCATCTACTCTAAAAATTTCAATTATTCTTTGTTCGTCGGCATAGCCTCCCTCAGGGCCAACTTTCTCATTCAGGGAATTGCACCAAGTCCTTCTGATATCGGTTACCAAATACTCAGCACAGGTCCTTAAGTCTCCACTATATGAAGTTGGGGTTACAAAAGGATTTAAAACATCACCATTGGAACGGGTAGATTCTGCAGCAATAGACTCAATAATATGATTAGCTGTTAGATTTAAATGCATTCTCTTCTCAGTATTATTGTTCGCCAAGGTGGCCATCCCAAAAAATAGGAACAAACCAGAAAAAGCAATAGCAAAAATTGCCAACGAAACAATAGCCTCAATTAGCGTAAAGCCTTTTTCTTTGTTGTGGTTTGGTTTAATTAAGCTCAACCCAATCGGACGTTGACATGTTGTATTTGAATTTCTGAGCATAGGCGGTCGCCGTATTTAGTAATATCCTATAAGCATTAAAATTCTCATAATCAACTACACCATCATCCCTCATAAAATTAATCTCTATTGTAAGGGGGGCCCCTGCACCGACGCTTCCAGCATTACCCGAGGCATTAAATAATGTTTCTGGATTAGAGCAAGTAACATTCACATCCCCCGTTATTACATTAAAATTTGCATCTGCAGCGGATGGGTCTTCGATAGTATTGGGAATGAATCCATCATGAATTGTCCACGGTGCACCGCCACCAGGACCACTAGCATCATTCCTTTGGGTAGATACTATATAAGTCATCACTAGCCCACCAGTAACTTCAGAAGCACAATATAGGAGGCTAGTGCCATTAACGGTTCGTGTGCGTGTTTTAAGATAATCGATAGTTGCAACTACCGCCTGAAAATCCTTTTCAATGTTACGCTTTATATTCGATTGACCGATTGATGGGTATATAAAGCCGCTAGTTATTGCCAGAATACCAATCACTATCAATAACTCTAAAATACTAAACCCACTCTGTCTGTTCAATAACTTACGGCTAAATTCTTTACTTTTAATGCTTATCATTTACTATTGCCGCGAATATATTCAACGCATTTTTTGGTATATTTACGTTTCTTTACGAAAAAAGAATTTGGCGTAAAATCCTTGCTGAGCTTCATCTCAGGCAACCATTCATTCGTTAAAAATTTCCTCAACTTAATGTCTTTATATTTTTTATTAATCTGTTGTTTTAATTTAAATGTATTTTTTGATGACACATATAAATCTGTCAACTCTGACATGGATTTTTCACAAGCAGCCTCTAACTTTGTTTCTGAATAAACTGAGGTTGAAGTCGAAAATGAAGCTAGTAAAAAAAAATAACTAATTAATTTATTCTTCATAAAATTTACCCTTAAAATAGTTTGAGTACATACAAATTAGCATACATGAATAATGATGATAATATTAAAAAAGGTCCAAGGGGAATCATACTAGTCGATTGAAATTTTTTCTGCTTAAATACAATCATTAATAAAATAAAAAACAAAGCTAAACTTGAAGAGATAGCCATTATTGGTAATAAACTTTTCCAGCCAAACAATACTCCAAAAGCAGAAAGAAGTTTAAAATCGCCTGCCCCTAAACCATCTACTTTTCTGTATATCTTATAGAACAAATTAATTAGATATAATATTAAAAAACCTGCAATTCCTCCAACAACAGAGTCATAAAAATTAATATCTACAATTCCTAAATGGCTGCCTAATAACCCCCAAATAATAAGGGGGACTGTTAAAAAATCAGGAAGAAAAAAAGTTTCGGCGTCAATAAAAAATAAAACTAATAAAATAGAAAATAGGACTACCCAATAAAGCGCTTCAAAACTGGGACCAAATTTAAAATAGTAGTAACTAAATATTATGGCGGAGAGTAATTCAACTATGAAATAACGTACCTTTATTAATGTCCTACATTGACGACATTTACCTCTTAGTAAAAACCATGAAATAACAGGAATATTATCAAACCAAGAAATTTTATTTTTACAGTTTGGGCAAAAGGAAGCCGGCCAAGCAAGCTGTTCTAATAGTGAATTCCGTGTCTTACCTTTAATTTTAGCTTCTAAAGCAATTGGAGTTCGGTAAATTACAACATTAAAAAAACTACCAAAAATTAATCCTAATATTGCTGCTGAAATAAGACCCATACTCATGATAATGAAATTCCAAAAGATTAAAACTTACCAGCCATCAATTACTGCTCCCTCGAACGTCATATTTTTACTCATATCTTGATTGATAGTAAACCTTGTAGTGGCATCCGTAGCGCTTTGAGCCACAGCACTAAATGCCCTTACAGTTAAAGAGTCTGCTCCAATAGTACTTTCAATCCAGAAAATATAAAACTGTGCATCGGTCTTGAGTGGGCCCGAAGCCGAATCAAATAATCCTGAATTAATATCGGCAGATTGATCTACATTTATAGCGGGGGTGACGTAATACCTAAAATTTTCCGAATAAAAACTTTTTTGTTCCAGTGCGATTGCTTGTAGCGTGCTTTGTGCCTCTTTAACTCTTGCATCAGTTACATAGCCTTGATAAGCAGGTATGCCCACCGCAGATAGAATGCCGATGAGTGCAACCACAACCATTAATTCTAATAATGTAAATCCTTTGTTTTTCTTAGCAGCGATGCTGCACAGGATTAGCCTAGGCACCATCTGCGGGATCAATTCTCTTTTGAGATACAAGGTCTTTTAATGAGTTTTCCATCAGCATCTGTCCTTCTCCTTTACCCATTTGCATACTATTAACAATTTGGAAAATTTTATTATCCCTTATAAGGCTTTGGATTGCATTTGTACATATCATTAATTCGAAAGCAGCCACACGGCCTGGTTTATCAATTGTCTTAAGAAGTCTTTGGGTGAGCACGCACCTCAAGGATGAAGCTAACTGTGATGACACTTGTCCTTGTTGTTCAGGTGGAAACACATCAATAATTCGATTAATTGTTGAAGGGGCACTATTAGAATGAAGCGTTCCAAAGACTAAATGACCTGTTTCAGCTGCAGTTAATGCTAATGAAATCGTTTCCACATCTCTTAATTCACCCACTAAAATAACGTCTGGATCTTCTCTAAGAGCTGCTCTCAGTGCATTCGAGAAACTTTTCGTATCGCGCCCTACTTCACGCTGAGTCATTATGCTAGATTTAGTTTTATGTTGAAATTCTATTGGGTCCTCAATCGTGATGATATGTCCTTTTTTAGTTGCATTAATTACATCAATTAAGGCGGCTAAAGTTGTACTTTTTCCTGAACCCGTTTCTCCAGTAACCAAAACAAGTCCGGTATCTAGAGTAGGAACGGTTCGGATATAAGCAGGTAGGCCTAAGTCATCAAAGTTTGGAAGATCTGATTCAATTCTTCTCAAAATTAATCCAAATTTTTCAGAATCTTGAAATGCGTTAACTCTGAATCTCTTCCCATCTTTTTCTATTGCAAAGTCATAATCCTTATTGTCAACAAAGTAAGCATAGTTCTCTTCATCTAAAATTTCTTGAAGAAACTTTCTGACATGGCCTTCTTCAACAAAATGCTCTATCTGAATCATGTCACCAAACTCTCTATAGGCGATATTGGCATCCGAATGAATGTGAATATCAGAGAGCTTAGTTTTCTCAGCTAACTCAAGAATTAATGGCCACAACATAGTATTTACTTCCTCTTCTTAGTCAATTACTCTGCTAAGGACATTACTTCATTTAATACTTCAAAACCTGTAGTAGCTCCAGTTTGGTTGCCAATATTTACAGTAAGGCGCATGTCAAAACCTGTACCAGCCACTAAAGACATTTGTCCTAAATCTGCCATAACATTTGTAACTTGAAGAGCCGAAGATTGTGCGGTTGTAATAGTAGCTGCTGTTGCGCCCTCAGCAGCAGCGGTTTTTATCACACCAGCAGCTGTATCGTATGGGTTTTTAAATTTATCCCAAAGTACTCCTCTAAAGTAAGGCAAAGCATTCGTTGCTGCAGCTGTTTTATTGGACAGTGGACAATTAATACCTAAATTTTGCGTAGCATTTTCTGCATCAACAAAAGATAGAGACATAGTTGAAGGCATGCTGTTGCATTTAGAAATTTCAGCCATAATAAATGACTTAGCATTTGTGAAATTGGTCTTCGCTGAATTATATTTCGCTTTTTGTTGGAAGCCTTGATAGGCAGGTATGCCCACCGCAGATAGAATACCAATAATCGCAATTACTACCAGTAATTCAATCAGGGTAAAACCTTTTTGATTTTTTAATTTTGTCATCTTAGAACTCTCCTTTAATAAATAATTTAAATTTTTAATAAATATGTATTTAATATAATTTAGATTATTAAATATTTTTTATTAAAAAAGTACATAAAACAATTTTAAAGCTTGTCTCTTTTCAGATATTATATTCAAACATATTTGAAATACAACTAAAATCGTAATATAAATGTAACAAATAAAGTCATTTAGAAGTTATTTCCCTTGATTTTCCGCCTCCACTTAACACCTCCGGCTACTTTATCCTTAACCAATATAAAATAAACTGCATAAATAACTATAAAATCAACTAAAAAAGAGAGCCAATTTTTTCTTGTTGCCACTATAGACTGCTCTTCGAAAGAGATGTGGGTATAAAATGAAAGGCATATCAATGCACATGTAAATAAAATTATTACCCAACCCTCCCAGGAAGATGGATAAAAACCGCAGCCATAATTTTTTGGGGTAAACCAATATTTATTCATAAGTAAGGCTATTAAATATAATGTGAATTTAAAGTCCTCTAGGAGTAAAAATTTTATTCATGTGGCGTAATCTTACTCCGAACTAATTAAACGCCAAACCAATTTTATAGTTAGCTCTTTGCAGATTATTAAATTTGCCTGGAATACGCAAAAGCAAATAAATCCTAATAACAGGTATACAATCATGATTATGTTAATTTTTCGACATTGTCTTTTAGTTTTAGTTTTATTTTTTATCCTTGGCATTAATATTTCCTTTGCAGCAGACCACCCTAAAGCTCTAATTGTTGAACACGGCGGCGATACATATGCTGGCGATTACACATCACCTGATGGAGACTTTGCGCCAGCGAAAGAGCGGCATAAAGAGGGTTATACCGGAACATACATATATGAAGGTGAATTTAATGGATCGCCTTATTGGGTTCAAAATGGCTGTGTGGGTGAATTTGTTATTAAGGAATGCAGATGTTACATCTACAAACAAAACAATAGATGGGTTTTGGTTCCCCAACCACCAGGCACATCAGGAAAGCTCTATGGGAGAACCGATGATTGGCTGGCTAATGCATACAATGACAATAAGTGGCCATGGGAAGGTAAGTGGGCTGGTAACGTAAAAAGTATAACCATCAACAATGATATTGATTTAAATAAAGCTAGAGAAGAAGTAAAAATAAACTCATGCCCTGGAGATAAAAAAGAACCACTCTTAAGAAAACCAGAAGAGCAGGAAGCTCAGGGTTGGATAAGAGGAAAAATAAAAGAGCTCACAATGAAGGCTAAGTTTTGGGTAAAAGCCCCTGTTGCCTTATATATAAAACACGGCGGAGACGAGTATGGCGGTGACATGATTCGCGGAGGAAAAGGAGGGCCACTAGGAGATGAGCCTGCTGGTTATCGTCATGCTGGTGACTACACGGGAACATATATATTGGAAGGAAAATTTAATGGGTCGCCTTATTGGGTTCAAAATAACTGTGTAGGCGGGGGTGATGCATGCCGATGTTATATTTATAAGCAACGCGACTTATGGGTATTAGTCCCTCAACATCCAGGCGCCTTTGATAACGCATGGTTAGCAAATGCGTATACTGAGGCTGAATTTCCTTGGAAAGATCCCCATAAGTGGCGCGGGGAGGTAGATTTTTTATATATAAGTGAAATTGACCCGGATTTAGAGTATAAAAAAAGAGTTGCATTGGACTCATGTCCGGGCGAATGGCCCCCAGGATATAAGGATAAAAACCCTGCAAAGAAACCTCAAAACCCCACTCAGGTCGATTATTCAGGCACCACCAATACCAAAAAAACACTTAGTGATGGAACTGATGCAACTGTTACTTCAAGAGACAATGGTGAAGATGTGTTAGCTAAAATAGAAAATCAAGATCCTCATACGACTAATGCAGATGGCACTTATACGAGTAGCGCTAATAGTGCTATTGGTACAGTCGAAGAGAATAGCATTGGCACAGATGATCGGAATCATCCAGATGATGGTCTGTTTAAAAAGGGTGTTATCAGAACAAATTCAGTGCTGGGAGTCATGGAAGAAGAGCCGCATTTGACTAAAGTTCCCATGAATAGTAATAACTATCTGGGCCAATTAGAACATGGAGATATGAATGGTGTTGGTATCAGCGCTAGTTCTGGCGCATCGGATAGAGGTCTTACATACACCCAAGGGAAATTTATCGGTGAATACGAGAATGGGAAGAAAAATGGTTGGGGCGCTGAACTGACTAGAACTCCGGATCGTAGTCAAAAGGCCATTTTCATCGATGGTATACCATCAACAAAGAATTCTTTATTTATAGGTAACTTTAGGGATGGAAAAAGGCATGATGGTGAATTGTTTAGACTTCCCAATTATCCGGAGGCGGTTGTTATAGATGGGCGCAAATCGGCTGGTAAAGCTGGTTGGGGCCCAAAAGAAGCATATTACCTTTCTTTTGTTGGCTTAGATTTTAGCGCTGTAGGTAAAGAGGTGGGTGATCGGAAAGAGGTCTCTCTCTTTTATATGGACAACTCTTGGGTTGATTGCAGACAAAGTAAACCCTATTCGGGAGCGGATTGTAGAAGATTCCTTAAGCCCGCGATAAAATCAAAGATAGATGATGTTAGGGCAGTTTTTTTAAAGGCGTACGAAGCTGGGATAAAAGTAAATGACAGTGCACAGAGGGCAGGATCTCCCATCCTAGAATATAAGGGGGCGTTCAAAAACGGTCTCAAACACGGGCTTGGAGAAATGTGGTATGAAGATACCAGCTCTTATTCTGGAACATTTATAAATGGTTTTGCCGAAGGCCAAGGACGCAAATTTTTAAAGGATGGGGCCAGAGTGCATGGAAGCTTTAAAAAAGGTAAGCCGCATGGAAAAGCCACTTTAGAATCGATTGATGGCTCTATATATTATGGGATATTTGTTAATGGTATTGCAAATGGTGAGGGTAAAAAAACCTTTGCTGATAAAACTTCATATACTGGTCAGTTTAAAAATGGGGTTGCAAATGGTTATGGAACCTTTAGAGATACTGCAGGAAGAAAGCTTACCGGAGAATGGAAAAACGGTAAGTTTAATAAGAAGATATGAAAAATAAGCCTGCACCATTAATAGTGCTATGATTGCTAAGCACACGAATAAATAATTAAAATTATTTGATAAATGATGATTAAAAAAATATTATTGACGGCAGCAATTACAGTATTAGCAAATAATGTCCTTGCCGATACCAATCCATTAAAAACCCAGACCGGTAATGAAATCGGAATTTCAATTTCAGATTATGAATATCGAGAACCATTCAAACCTGGGAGCCATGGTTTCTGGATGGATATGAACGCTGTAAACTATGGTATTAGCTATTTAGGCATATACAAATTTAATGACAATTGGTTTGCATTAGCTGATCTTGGTTATAAAAGTGGTAAGGATGATTACGACAGTTCGGGCTCCGGATTTGATAAGGGCATACATAAAGAAATTTTTGAGGGGAAGATTGCTATTGGAAGAGACTTTGCATTTGATAGCTTTGTATTGTCTCCGTACATCGGCCTTGGTCATAGATACCTAAATTCAAAGTGGAGAGGCAAAACGTCATCAGGTGGGATTGTGTACGGACGTGAAAATCGCCTCTTCTTGCTACCTATAGGAATTACACACAAAATGAATTTAAGGGCCGATTCATTATTACAAACACAATTTGAATTTAATCAGCTCCTTAGAGGTAACCAGCGCTCAAACTTCTCAGAAACTCAATACTTAGCCAACGTAATCAGATGGGATAATACCGATAATCCACAAAAAGAAGGTTATGGGCTTAAGGCTTCTACGAAGTATAAAAAAAATAACTGGAGCATTGGGCCATACGCAGAGTATTTTCGGATCAAGAAATCAAATATTGTTTTACAAACTAAGATAACTGTAGATAGTGGCACTCAATTATTCTGGATTCATGAGCCAGAAAACTATACAAAAGAATATGGCCTGAAAGCTTCATATACGTTTTAATTTAGAATTATAAATCTACCGCTTATTAGTTTAAGCGATCCATTTGCTCCACCAGGATCGATTAGCTTGCCTATTATCAATAGCTATTTGTTTAAGGTTTTTATACATAGCCTGGGACCATTTTTTCCCATTCATCAAGTCAGACTTGAGTGTAGCGGGTCTTAAGGTAAATTTTAGTTCTTTTCGATAGCTCTCATCCAAGGCAATTTTTTTACATACATCAATATATTCCCGTTCATTTTTTGTGGCCCAGCTTTCTTTTCCAAGCATTTTATAAATCATAATCGTAGTTGTAACAGTATCTGTTTCTCTGGATAGTCCAATAAGCGGAACTCCCATCCAAAGAGCATCTAGCGCACTAAATCCACTACCCACTGGGAAAGTATCCAAAACCACATCAACAGTATTATATTTAGTTAGATGATTCTCGGGATCGGTTCTAGGAAAGAATCTGATTCTGTCTAAACTGACCCCTCTTCGCTTAAACTCTATTGAGATTATATACTGCAGCGGCGAATCTAGCTGAATAAAGCTAAAAGCAATGATAGATTTTGGTACTTCACTGAGCAGCGTGGTCCACGTATCATAATTGATTGGGTGAATCTTCAGAAGCCTTGAGAAGACCCCAAAAGTAATATATTTATTAGTTACACTTGGAGCGTTTCGATTTATTCGAACTGGGTGAGGTGATGGCAAAAAGAGTTGATTTGGCACTGGACTTAAGGTTATAAAATTTTTTTTCCATGCAGAGAAATTCCCTTCTGCCTCTAAAGTATAGTGGTAGTAGTCTTTAATAAAGCAATGGCCATCCATAGCTAGTACCCTGATTGAATTTTTAAAGAACTTCCAATATTTAATAGGGGTTATGCCGAAAAGGTCAACTACAATATCAATGTCTGCTTTTTCAATAGCTGATAGGCACTCCTCGTCTGATAGACCAAATAAATTAATAAATTGATGGGGGCGTTCTCTATAAGGTTTTGTATATTCATCAGGATGACTCGCTAGCGAAAATAAATAAATTTCAACATCATCCGGTGACCCAGAAAAAATAGCATCCTGGTAAGTATTTTGAGATGACATATAGTTTGTTGCAAATTTTTCTGATAGAAAAGCCACTCTTAATTTTCGTGATTTAATTTTTAATTTTGGTTCTGGAGAAAAATCACTGGGCAATGGATTATCTATCAAATACTTTGAATCATTATGATCTAAATAAACAAGTTGAATCGCTGTAACTCTTGACCTGTAAGCAGAAGGTGTATGTTGGCTCTTGACAATGCTGCTTAAAAGTTCACGTACCTCTGGAAAGCCTGACTCTAAAAAGAGTCCGATTACTTGATTCCATTTATAGTAATTACAATCTTTCTGATTAATCAACCAATTAATAAATTCTTTTCGAGTAATGCCTATTTCCCTAGCAAATATAATATAGATGGCATTATTTGGTCTCAAAAACTCATTATGTTCATTGACTTTTATATAATTTTTAAGCTGTTCACATTTCTCTTTGATTGTTGACGACCCAAGAAGATGATAAAGAAGGTTTTCAAAACTGCTATTATTGGACTCTTTTATTATGAATCTTTCGTTAGCCTTGTCTGCACTGTCGATTAATTTAGTATTATGCATCTTCACCATAGCCTCTATAGAATCCATTGGGCTGCCTGTTAATAAAGCGGCGTGCTGCGACCTTGCAATTTCATCGATTAGAGTTAGAGATGGAGATACAACTTGAGGGTCTAATTTTTTATTGTCTTCGGAAGGCATAATAGATCGCTCTTATTTAAAGTATTTAAACCAGGATTTTGTTGCCTTATCTATCGACTCTTCATCCCACACTGGAGCATTTTTCCATAGATCCAAATGTACAAGTAATTCTTTAACTCCATCTTCAAATATTACTTTCGGGCTCCAATTTAACTTTGTTTTAATTTTTGTAATGTCGGCAAAAGTACAATCAGGTTCCGCTGGTCTTTTTGGAATATATACAACTGCCCCACCTAGCAATTCTACTAATTTATTTACACTATAATGATTACCACTCCCTACATTAAATGCACCACTTTCTTCAGATTTTGCAGATAGAATAAGCGCGTCACATACGTCTGAGACGTATGTAAAATCTCTAGTCTGCGTCCCGTCACCCACAACGGTATAAGGTTTATTGTTAATCTTCTGTGCTAAAAATACTCCAAAAACAGCACCATAGGCCCCAGTTGTTCTTGATCTAGGCCCATAAACATTAAATAATCT
>Ga0114997_10002342_pt1 | contig 15317 bp, 15 predicted proteins | sample ArcticOcean_MG_C_2_FD_87045 | JGI IMG/M metagenome (GOLD analysis project Ga0114997, IMG submission 87045) | Marine microbial communities from western Arctic Ocean - ArcticOcean_MG_CB4_136 | ecosystem: Environmental > Aquatic > Marine > Oceanic | place: Arctic Ocean: Canada Basin | collected... | reverse complement strand
CCTTAATTTAAAATCTCCATACTGTGGTTTACCACCTTTTGAAATTTTTTTTACTTTTTCAATAACATTTTTAATTATTTTTGGTTTTCCTGAGCCAATATTTATTATTTGACCTATAGCATTCTTATTTGTTAATGACTTAATTATGGCCTCAGCTGCATCATCCACGTAAAGAAAATCTCTTAATTGGTCTCCTTTGGAGCTAGGAAATTTTTTATTTTTGATACATCTTTTTATGATAGTTGGTAAGAATCGATTTACATCTTGTTTTGGACCGTAGACCAAATATGGTCTTAGAACAGTTACAGGAAAGTTTTTTCTTTTGAACAAATTAATCATGTGTATAGAGGATAATAATTTTGCTTTTCCATAAGTTGATTTAATTGTTTTTAAATTACACTTAATATTTTCTTTTTGTGGAGAATTTGAATTTCCATATTCTAAACTCGTACCAATTTGAATAAATGAAGAAGGTATTTTTTTTAAAAAAATCTCTGATTATTTTTTAAAGCCATTATAATTACTTAATAAAGTTTTTTTTTTATTTGAATGGTCGACGTATCCACCAAGATTAACAACATAATCAAAGTTTTTTTTTATTTTTTTTTTAAGTAGTTTTTTATTAGTTATGTCACACCGAATATACTTAACTTTTGATAGATATCTTATTTTTTTTGGTCGATTTGAGGATAAGCTAGTTACTTTCCAACCTTTTTTTAGAGATTTTTTTGCAAGATGATAACCTATAAAACCTGTGCCACCAATAATTAATATTTTTTTAGGAGATTTCAAAATTTAATTTTTTTACTTTTCAAAACCATATCAAGTTTATCTTTGTCTCTTTTGGTGTCCATGCATTGCCAAAAACCTTTATGTTTAAAAGCTACTAGTTGTTTTTTTTCACAAACTTTTTCTAAAGGTTCTCTTTCTAAATATGTTTTATCGTTTTTAATAAATTTTAAAAATTCTGGTTCCATAACAAAAAAACCTCCATTTATCCAACCTTCGTCAAGAGATGATTTTTCTTTAAAACTATTAACATAATGACCCTTTAGTTTTACAGCGCCAAATCTTGCGGGAGGTCTTACGGTAGTTAATGTTACTAGTTTTTTATTTTTTTTGTGAAATTTTAATAATTTATTTAAATTTACATTACATAACCCGTCCCCATAGGTCATCATGAAAGTTTCTTTTCCAACATATTTTTCTAATCTTTTTAATCTACCTCCAGTCATAGTATTTTTACCCGTATCTATAAGATTAATATTTAAATTTGGAAATTTTCTTTCAAAGAATTTTCTTATTATTATCCCTTTATAACCTAGAGCTATATAAAAATTTTTAAAACCATACTTGGCATAAAATTTAATAATATGAAGAAGTATTGGTTTTCCGTTTACTTTAACCATAGGTTTAGGAATTGTATTAGTATACTCAGATAGTCTTGTGCCGAATCCTCCTGCTAACAAAACAACCTTCATATTCATGATTTTATTGTTGCCCATTTTAAACCTCTTTTGATAGCCAAATGTTGATATTTTTTTATTTGCTCATGCGTTATTTGTGAGGCATTTTTTTTATTTAAATAATAATTACGATACCATTCAGCTACCATTAAGGTTAATTCATCAAATTTAAGTATTGATTTCCACTTAATAAGTTTTTTAGCCTTATTACAGTTTAATCTTAATAATCCAGATTCATAAAATTTTCTCTTAGATTTTGCATTTTTTGCCCAAGTAGTATCTCTCCAATGGCTGCTCATTTTTTTCACTAAATCTTGCACGCTGTATTCTTTTGATAAACTTGGTCCAAAATTAAAAGATTCTCCATGTAATTTCTTATCAAATTTTAGATTAACGGCTAAGCAAAGATATCCTCCCACTGCTTCTATAACATGCTGCCATGGTCTTGTAGAATTTGGGTTTCGTAATATTGCAGTTTTATTTTTTGACCAAGATTTTACACAATCGGGTATTATTCTATTATTTGACCAATCTCCACCACCAATAACATTTCCCGCCCTGGCGGTTGTAATACGGATTGTGTTTTGTTTGCTAAAAAAAGAAGCTATGTAAGAGTGAACCAATATTTCTGCTGATGCTTTGGAAGCGCTATATGGATCTTTGCCTCCCAAAATATCAGTTTCTTTGTATCCTGAGTGAGTTTCTTTGTTAAAGTAACATTTGTCACTTGTAATAATTACAACATTACATTTATTTTTTATTTTTTTCAGCGACTCTAATAAGTTAAGAGTTCCAAAAACATTGCTTTCCCATGTTAATGAAGAATTTTTATAAGATAGGCCAACTAAAGCTTGGGCTGCTAAATGAAAAACAAAATCAGGTTTAAAATTAACTATTTTTTTCTCTAAGTTTTTTCTATTTCTTATATCAAGCTTTATATTTTTAATATTTTTTCCTATTTTTGATGCAACAAAATGAGATGGAGAAGTGTTAGGGTCCAAAGAGATGCCCATAATATCAGCCCCCAGCTCTTTAAGCCAAGCTGTGAGCCATGAGCCTTTAAAACCGGTGTGACCTGTGACAATTACCCTAGAATTTCTAAAAACTTTTAAATTTTTCATTTTTATATTTTAAAAAAAAATTAATGTTACCTAAAATGGCATATCAAGATTTTATAATTAGATCTTGGTCTTGAATATAATTTAAATTATTTTTAAGTGCTAATTCTGCTTTATGAAGTTCTATACCCATATCTCCCGCATGTTGTAGACTCGATATATATTTTTCTTTTATGAGCGTATTAATAATTTCTAAAGCTGTTTTTCCAACAATTTCCACTTGTAAATTATGTGCTGAATCTTTTTTTAACTTATCAAATGTACAGTAACCAACTCTTAATATTTTTTCTTTTTTGTCTACAGCAATTAAAAAATAGCCCTTAGGATCAAGAATAAAATCTCTTATTTTGTGATACTTAGCTGTTATTTTTTTGTTAATTTTTTTGTTAATTTTAAAAAATCTGCCTTGTATAGATTCAGACTTAGAATCAGAACTCATTTTTAAGCAGAAATATTAATTAATTTTTTCTTTATTGAAAATTCTAAAAGTAACTTAAGAACAATTAAATATATCAGAGTGGATATCAAAGTATTATGAAAGAATGGTATTCCCATAAAATAAGATTGTAACAATCCAGAAAAATTCTTTTCATACATTTCAAGAGTTAACCAAGAGCCAAAATTTGTTACAGCAAAAAAAACAACTGAGCTTGACAATCCACTAAATAGAATTTCTTTAAAATTGAATTTTTTGATTAAAAGTCCAATTGCAACTGCTAATATTAATGAAGAATAAGTAAATATCATAGTGCTATGGAATCCAATTGCCAAATCACCAATAAACATTGCACTAATAACTATAAATAAACTTAAAATAAAGTTTCTAAAATAAAATCCTGCAAAAACTCCTACTGCTAGCATAGGGGTAAAATTAGATGGATGAGGTATTAATCTTGAAAAAGATAGAACCAAAATTAAGCCAACGGGCAATATAAAGTGTTTTAAGTTTTTAAATTTAATCATTATTTGTTTTGTAGCATATTATTTTGCCTATTATCAATCCTTCTATTATTGATCTTTAATAAAATTTCTTTTTTATCGCTGTCTGAACACCTTATCCAACCTATTATTTCTTCACTTGTGCGAGAGCACCCTTTGCAAAATCCACTTTCCAGGTCTATTTCGCATACTGAAGTGCAAGGTGATTCAATCATTAATAAGTTCTTTTAATTCCAAAATTAACTGATCTCTCCTGTGAAGAGTAATCTAGTGCAGTTTCATACCTTTGATCTAAGATGTTATTTAAATCAAAAAAAACGTCGTACTGTCCAAATAGATCATAATTCAAAGATAAATCATGAACCGCGTAACCTCCTAAGTGAACATTCTTGAAAGCATCATGTCGTGGATTATTAGCATTACCATAATCTCTTGCTTCGCTGGATATTTTAGTTCGTAAACTTAAATCTAGGTTTGTCTCTGGGATTTTATAATTTGTTATTAAATTAAGAAAGTGTCTTGGAACTCTAACCATTTGAGAATTATCATTGTCAGTAATAAGATTTGGATTATCATGTTCAGCACCATCATAAGTTGAGGTATAAGTGTAGTTAAAACCAAAATTCAAAGAATCATTAGTTTTCCATTTTGATAAAAATTCAATACCTTCGGCTTTAGTAGTGCTAGTTGAGTTTTTTGTATTTCCCCATATATAATAGTCTGTATTACCTGACCAACCTTCAAGTGCATCGTAATATTTTGTTTTAAAATACGTTACATCAAAATTTAAATTAAGATCAGGCACTGCTTTTTCAAACCCAATATCAAAACCCTTACTACTTTCAGCTGTCATAGTATCTCTAACTTTTGGATGAGCTCCACCAACAAAATACATTTCATAAAGTGACGGAAATCTAAATGCCGTACCGTATGAACCTTTTAGCTTAAGGGTTTTGTCATCAGACAAATGAGCTAAAGAAGTTCTATAAGCCTCCTCTCCTCCAGCTACAGAATGTTCTTCCTGTCTACCTCCAACCGTTAGATAAAGATTTGGGGTAAGTCTTTTCTGGTAGTCTGCGTAAAGAGAGTTAACTGTTGCTCCCTCTTTAAGAAAGGATGTTTGACTTTTATAATTCGCAGTCTCGAAAGATGTATCGGCTCCAAGAATTATACTGCTATCTGAATCAAAATTGTAAGTACCTAAATATGATAAAGCTTTTCTATCACCTTTGTAATCATCCTGTTTTCCGGTAGATAGATTAGCTGTTCTTTTCATATTGTATTTAGAAAATGTTAACTTGTTAGAAAATTGCTCATTGTAATCAAATAACAAAGATGTATTTAATGAAAACTCATCTTGTACTTGATCTTCATCATCTTCTAAAGCCTTCACACTAGATTGACTAACAGTGTCATAAGCAGTAGCACCAACTAAATATCTTATATTATTTTCTAATTTTATTTTGTCAGTAAGTTTATATCCATAGCTCGCGGCTACAGTACTATTATCATAACCATCTTTTTCATCATTATCTGTCATTTGAGAAATGCCTTGTGTCATAAATTTTTCAAACCCAAGATAAAAATCATTTTTCTCATCTGCGCCGGACATTGATAAGGCTAAATTGTGAGTTCCATTAGATCCGGTATTATAACTTGATCTTTTTTGAAATCCTGGCTTTCCTCTTTTTGTAGTAATGTTAATTGTACCTCCCATTGCTCCACTACCATAAACTGAACTTTGATTTCCCTTTAGAATTTCAACTCTAGATATTTGGTCTTTTAAAAGATGTTCAAAACCATAGTCTCCACTAGGGCTACCAGGATCATATTGTTTAACCCCATCAATATAAACTGTTGAATATCTTTTGGGTAAACCTCTTAGCTGAATTCCTGAAGTAGAACCATAACCACCTGTTTGAAAATTATTTAAGCTTGCGCTTCCGCTACCAATCACTTCTCCTAAAAAATAACTATTAGACTTTGCAATAGTAGCTTCATCGAATATCGTTACCGAAGTTCCTACTGTTGATTTAGATTGTGCTTTTTGACTTGGCGCTATGACGATTACAGGTATATCTTCTGCAATTACAGGGCTTGTTAACATCACAAAAATTATTAAAAAAACATTTATCTTTAGCATTCTTGGCATTTATCACTCCATATTTCAAAGCTTTCGCTTTAAACTCCTTTAATAATGCCACTGCTAATTTCGCATTGCAGAACTAGACTTTTCCTGGTCATCGTTCGACAGGGGACTATACTGGGCGGCGCTCGGACTTGAACTTTTGTTCTAACCGTTGCAGGAACAGTGAGCGAATTCCACGCTCTTCCCCACCAAATCAGTATTGTTGGATTTAATATATTATTTTTTTAAATTATTACAAGAGTTTTTATCAGTAAATTATATTTTTTCATTATACCTAATCAACCGCTAAATTGTTATTAGCATACTCCTTTTTAAATAAAGACATTAGTTCACTATATTTTTGGTTTCCTTGGTCAGATTCCTCTTCAGCCAATTTAATCTCTTTCCAATATGATCTTGGTAAACGAGCATACAAAACAAATGTTTTCATTAATCCTCTAATTTCTTCTTTTGATATTGAGGGCATGTTTAACAAAGAATCTTTAACATAAATGTGTGCCAAAGCTTCTTTGTTTAAATATTTTTTTTCCTCACATAATCCTCTTAAAGAAGTTCCATGATAAGGTGTAAAAGTAAATGCATTCATATCGTCGCATTTTAATTTTCTAGCTAATTCTATTGAGTCAAATATCAGTTCTCTGGTTTCGTCAGGATATCCAACAATACTGTTTGAGACTGTCGATATTCCAGCATCATGCATAAAATTAAATGCTTTTATTGCAAGCTCGTTCTTATAAGCTCTTCCAACAACATCTGCTCTAAATTTATGATTTCCATGCTCGACTCCAATATTTACTCTATGACAGTTTACTTCTTTTAGCTTTTTTGCTCTACGTTCAGTTACAGTCTCTGGACGGGTATTCATAAAAAAAGGTAATTTAAATTCTGAATACATTTCACAAAATTCATCAAATTCTTTTTCTGACATAGCTAAAAATGTATCTGTAATGAAAAAAACATATTCTATTCCATGAGTTGAAATAATTTCTTTTAACTCCGTGTGCAAATGTTGCATTGTTCTTTTTCTAAAAAAACGACCAGCTTGTTGTGCGTTATAAAATTCATTTTTTTCTGGTGAATTACAAAACCTACATGTATATGGGCAGCCTCTCTGGGTTTCAACCGGCGCCATTCGATAAATTTTTCCCATCATTGGACGATATAAAGATATATCTTCAAAAATTGATAAATCTTGCACAGGAAGTGTATTTACATCTAATGCTGGTCGGATTGAATTTTTGGCTACCACTTCTCCATTTTTTTTAATCCACAAATTTTTTATATTTTTAGGATCCTTGCCTTCTTCTAGGGCATTAGCTAAATCTACTAACGCGCCTTCTCCTTCCCCTCTGCAAACATAATCCACAAACTCCAACGCAATTACTTTTTCTGGTGCAGAACTAGGAAATATTCCTCCAACAAGGCATGCTATTTTTTTATCTTTAATAGTATTCATAAAATTAATGAAAATTGGGTAAGTATCTTCAACAACTGATGCAAAAATTATATCAGGTTTAAAATTTTCAACTTTCGTTACAAAATCTTTATACATGTCAGTAGTTTTGAGTTGAATATTTTTTTCATCAAAATTAAATGGCTGTACCTGCCCAACTTTTACACGGTCTTGATCCTTACTAAGTCCGTCAGACTGATAAAAAGTAGTATCAAATAAATCAATATTTTTAAAACCTGATTGTTTAAGTGTTGCAGATAATATAGATATAGCATTGGGTACCAAAGTGCTCATATTTAGATTTGGGTATAAAAATAATATTTTTAGTTTTTTATTAAGCATCTATTTTTTTAAGTTAATATTTTTCAAAGTATTTTGTAATGTGTCATTTATTGTACCAAAATTTATATATTTTCCTAAACTAAATAAACTATAAGAATATATACCATTATCATATTTTTCTATTTTTAAATTTGGCCAAATTTTATCATCAAAATGCTGGAATAATGGTTCAGAACATATGTGAATAACCTTTGTTCCAGCCTCCAACGTTTCAAAAATTGAAGCTGTCACTCCAAAACAAATAGAGAGATTTTCATTTATTGGTTTTGTGGTAAATCTATTTTTATAAGTTTCCATAATTTTATTTAAACTTTCTTTAAATTTGATGTGCTCTGAAGAATCTAGCATCATTGAATGAATTTTTATATCAAATTTTGGTAGACTATTTGGTAAAGTACTTATTAAAAAAGATTTAAATCGATCTAGAAGTAAAGATTTTTTTTCAAGAATATAAGGTAAATATACTTTATTTGATGGGTTTTTTTTATTTTCAATGCGAAAACGAAATGATTTAATTAAATATATTTTATTTTCAGGCCAATCTAATTTTGATTTTAAAACCTGAGACTGAGACTCTCCGTGTACCAATAGTAAATCTGGTGCTCCAGATCTGTAAATAAAATCTGTAGGAACAGCCGGTAACATTGAATGCATATAACCTACGATAAAAATTTCTTTAAACTTTTTTTTAATCTGGAAAATTGAGAATTGATGAAAAGGTTGAGCTTCATAAGGCATAATAACAGTTTCAAAATTATTTTTTTTAATTATTGTTAAAAGTATTGCGGATATTTTCTCAGCGAAATATGAATGAAATGAAAAATAATGAATAATTTTTTTAAATGAAAATTTATAATTAACAGTTAAAGAAATTAATTTTTTAGTAAGAAAGAATAGATTGTATTTAAAAAAAAATTTATCTTGCTTTATTATTATTATATTTTTATTTAAATTTTTAGGAAAATAGCCATCTACAGAAATTAATATCCATTTTGAATTTGGTAAATCATTTGAATTTTCATTAAAATATTTATCTTTAAAAGATCCATCGGATTGAAAATTTTCTTTTACAGACCAGCTTAAAACTAATTTATTATATTTTAAATCAGAATCTGAATCATTATGAATTGAGTATTTAGAATGAGCAGCAATAGATATTATATTTTTTAAAATAATATAGAGAAATTGAAATAGGTAAATTTTACCATGCATCCAAAATTTTATTTTGGCATACCCGGGTGTTTCTGACCACACTGGAAAGTAACAATAGCTACTTAACGATGTTATAATATTACTTTTTTCCATTTTTTTTAAATATTCTTTTACATAATTAATTATTTCAATTTGTTTATTATTTGAAATCATGTTTTGCTTTTTAATTTAATTTATTAGATTTTTATTTTTTACAAACTAACATCATATGTGAACTAAATTTAATACTTGTAAGCAAATTTTGCATTTTTTTTTTATCTGATTTATCTGATAAATAAAAAAAAGTTTTCCAAAATCTATCCTTAATTAAATTTTTACTACTTTCTAAAATATCAATATCTAATTGCCCGGGGGTTGTTAAACTAACAATTTTAAATTTATTTTTTTTTAAGAATATTGCGATTGATTTAGGGTTAAAAAAATTTATATGATGCGGTGGAATAACAGCTCTCGATTTGTCCCATAATGTAAGTATGTCTGCACCCGTACCTGACAAAGTTGTAAATATAAATAAATCTCCTTTACTCATTAATTTAGCTAAATTTTTCATGAATTTAGACGGATTATGTAAATGTTCAATTAACTCAAAACAGGTAAATACTTTTTTTTTAGCTGGTAAATCTTCTTTTTTAACATTTTCTAAAAATTTTTGTACAACAGTCAGTTTTTTTTTTTTACATTCTTCGGCTAAATATTGTGAAGGCTCTATAACTATAGTTTTTTTTTTGGTTAATTTGGATATTTCCTTTGCAAAAATTCCTGTTCCGCCTCCAATATCAATACAATTATAATTTTTTAAATTTTTGTCTTTTAAAATTTTGAAAATTATATTCGCACGTGGTTTGAATATTTTATTTTGCCTTGCGTTTTGTGTTTTTTTATACAATTTATTAGATAAAAATTTCATAGAATTTGATTTTTTATAAAAATTTTCAAAAAATTTCATTTTAGGTCTTGGATTTGCGAATAGAGTTTTGCATTCCAAACATTCATAATAAGAAAATTTTTGTTTTTTAAAAGAAAAACTACCTTTTTCACCGCAAGCTACACAGTTAATTTTTTCACCTGGGTCTTTAAAATATTTTTTTATATCTATTGAAGTTAAATGCAAAAACTCATCAAATATTTTTTTAGGTCTTATATCTCTTTCTTTCATTTTTTAGAATGGTTTTACTCTCCACCTGAAATTGTTAATGTTTGACCTGTCATGTATGAATTACTCTCAGTAACGAGGCTTACTATATAAGTTGATATTTCTTTAGGTTCTGCCATTCTATTTGCAGGAATAAGTTTAATTCTGTTTTTTAGCATCAATTTTGTCCTTTTCATTTTTCTGTGTAACTTCGTGTTAGTTGAGCCGACACGAAGATTGTTAATAAATACATTTCTTTTTGCCCAATTTTTATAAATATTTGGAATAAATTCCAGACAATGTTTAGAAAGTGAGTAATTGTAAGAATTTATACCTCCACCAAATTTAACTCCTATACTGGAACAATTTAAAATTCTCCCCCACCTTTGCGATAACATTTTTCTTACTAAAATTTTTTCAATCAGTATAGGTAATAGCGCATTTGTAGTTAAAGACTGTAAAATACTATTTAAATTAGTATTTTCAAAACCTTTATTATCAACATAACCTACTAGATTAATTACTGAATCATATTTTTTATTAAATTTTTTTTTTATCAATTTTTCTATATTAGAACTAGTATAATTTGAAAAATCAAACCTGATAATTTTTAAATTTTTTGAATTTTTTTGCAATATTTCTAATTTTTTTTTACTTTTAAAAAAATGTGCTGTGACTTCCCATTTTAATTGCAAAAAATTTTCTACTACCTCTAACCCAATGTCGGAGCTTCCTCCTAAAATCAATACTCTTCTTTTTTTATTCATCATTTTTTTAAATTAATACACATCTGTTACAAGGAAAAGTATCTTTTCTTAGTTTTGATTCATGTTGTTTACGCAATTTTTTATAATTATTCGATTTCCATAGATCTGAAATATTATTATTTTCAATATTTCCTACTGATAGTTGTGATTTATAATCTACATCACATGGGTTCACTTTTCCATCCCACCAAACAAACATACGTCTCCATAAATCTGAGCATGGAGCCTGAACGCCCGAAGCTTTAGATACATAAACATTTTCCCAGGGCATATAATCAACAAATGCCACTTGATCAACAATATCCCCCCAATATTTTTCCATATCACCGAGATCTTGCTGATTGTTAACCTTAACTCCAGAAACTCGGGTAATAATTTTTGATTTTGGATATTTTTTAGTTCTAATTTCTTGAAATTTTTTAATATTTGCAAGAACTGTTTCTAATTTACCATTTACCCTAAGCTTGCTGTATAATTTACTATCAGCAGCATCGGCTGAAAAAACTAATGTTTTTACACCACTTTCTAAAATTGCATGAGACATTTTTTCATCCAATAGTGAAGCATTAGTATTTATTTTTAAATTGTAAAATTTATCTCTCGTGTAAGAAAGCATCTCTTTAAAATCTGGGCACAATAAAGGTTCTCCTCTAGATGCTAGGGAAATAAATTCAATATTTCCTTCAGCTTGATCAATTAATAATTTAAATGTTTCTAATTTCATGTGACCCATATGTCCATCAGAACGTTTATTAAATTTATTATCAGTCTGATAACAAAAAACACATCTATAATTACAAATTGATGTTGGTTCAATTTGTAGATAAGGGGGGAAATCATCAAACATTCTTATTTGAGGATGAATTTCGTAACGATATCTATGTACTAAATATTTTGGTATTTGATTTAAATTAATACTTTGAATTTCTTTCACAACATTGGGGCTAAGATGAAATTTTGGTCTTTCTTTTGTACCTGAAGCAAATAAATCTTTTTTAATATAATCTAAAATTTCTAAATAATAATTATTTAAATTAAATAAATTTTTTTTGTCTTCTATAATTAGTTTCAGATTATTTAAAAAATCATTTTTATCATATTTTTCTTTTAATCTTAATCCAACAAAACTATTATATTTTTTATAAACTTGTTTCACAAATTATATATTTCTTAATTTATTACTTAGAATTTTTATATCCATTTTTCTTAAGCCAAAACTCAACCATGGGTAATTGCCATTCATAATCAACATCACAGCCTCCCCAAGATGGAATGCTTGCAATTTTTTTACCCATCCATTTTTGAGGCAACAATCCATTTTTAATTTCTTCCAAACATTTTGAACGTACAATAGATACTGACATATCTGCAAAATAAACATCTCCCTGTGAATCTCTATCACAATTTAATGTTTTTGGATTTCCAAATGTCTTAAATGGCACAAATGGTCTTAAAAATTTATTTTTATCAATTTTTCTTGCGCGTAGTGGACTCCACATATTATATACAGACGTAGAAACAGCAGAATCAAAATTTTTATTTTTTCTCAGAATATTAATGCCTTGATCGATTAATTTCCCAGTTACTGTAGGCGCATTAGCCATTAAAAGAACTATAAATTCAATATTTTTTGAACTTAAATTAAGCATTTTCTTAATTTCAAAATAACCATGCTCATAAACGTCTTCGCCTAATGCTTGGCTATTTGTTAATCTTTTTGGTCTTTTAATGTGTATAGCCCCATATTTCTTGCTACCACGGGCAATAACTGGACAATCTGTTGAAACAAAAATCTTATCAATATATTTTGATTTTTTTGAAGCAATAATTGGATATTCGAATAAACGTCTTCCTAAAACTTTTTTTATATTTTTGTTTGGGAATCCTTTACTGCCTGCTCTTCCCATCATTAATGTTATAATCATGTCTTTTTAATTTTTATACTTTTTGATATCCGGTTCAAGTATTTTGTTCTATTATAATTTTTTTTTATATCTTTTATTAAATTAGATAAGTTAGGATAAAAATTAACTTTTGATTTAAATAATAGTTTTCTACCTATTTTAGCTTTATAAGGTTTAGGAGTTTCGATATAATGCCCATTATTAACTTTATCGTCATAAAAAATTATTTTTGAATTTATTTTCAAGTTACTCGCAATAAATTTTAAAAGTTCATTTATCTTAGTAATTTTTTTTCCTGTCAAAATAACACATTTATTTTTATATTTATTTTTTAAAATTTCCACACATGCCTTTGCGGCATCCAATACATTAATATATTTTCTTACTGTTTTTTTATTGCCTTGATAAATGATTTTTTTTCTCATGATGGCCTGATCAATAATTTTATGTAATCCATTCGATTGATCGGACCTAGCACCATATACTGAGCCAAATCTCAATATTGTATAATTAAGGTTATAAATTTTGTTAAACTCTTCAACGTAATCATCCGCTGCTCTTTTACTACAGCTATAAAATCCACCTTGACTGCTAGTTGCATATATAGAGCTTGCGTGTATAAATCTTTTCACTTTATATTTTTTGCACAAATTTAAAGCCTGGACAGTACCCAATATATTAATTCTTGCAGAAATTAATGGTTCGTGCATTGCTCTATCCAAATCTGATAACGCTGCAAAATTGTAAACAATCTGATTATTTTTTATCGCATTCTTCAATGCCCTGTAGTTAAAAATATCTCCAACTACCATTTTTTGATCTTTGTTTAACCATTTTGATTTCTTCATATCAAAAATTGTAACTTTATGTCCCTTTTTACTTAGCTCGTCTGCTACATGTGAGCCAATAAAACCAGCCCCACCTAAAATAATTACTTTCATAAAATAGTTTTTTTAAACTCTTCCTCTTTAATTTGTTTAGAAAAAATCTCCCAAATGGGCAAATTTGAAGAATTAGGTATTTTTAGATACTGATCTAAGTAATCCTTATATTTGCCTTGGTCAAATTGAAGCAAATCTTTTGTATCTATTTTTTTTTCTAAAAAATTATCCATATTAATAATTCTGCTATTTACAATTTTTGCAACATTATTAATTCGTGGTCCAAACTGAGTTTTGTTGAGATGATTTGATGTTAAAAACAAAGTTGGCTTATTAAATAAAATTGCAAACGAAATTGCTGTACTATCATGTAGTAATGTTAAACTAGAATTTTTTACCAATTCAGCCGAATTTTCTTTTGAATATTCAATGCCTTCTAACAAATTTTTTAAGTTTTTGTTTTTAGATTTAGGATGTATAGATACTATAACTTTTAGCTTTGTATCTATTTCAAATTTTTTTAAAAATTTTGTTAAAACTTCATAATACTTCAATTCGTTAATCTCCCTCTTGATGCCTAAAACAATTGGGTCCGGATGGGAGGCCATGTCTTGATCTAAAAAAACTGCATATGGCTTACGATTATCACTGCCTTTAATATCTTTAATACTTAAATAAACATCATAATCCATACTATGAGCTTTTATTATATTACCTTTTTTTATTTTTTTTAAAGCTGACTGACCGCCTACAATAAAAATTTCAGAGTTAGACTTGATTAAATTATTTTTTTTTTTTTGTACAAATTGATTCAATGTATATAAAAAATTTACACTTATTAATAATTTAAGAAAAGCAATTATTTTTTCTATAATATTCTTTCGCAATTCAGGAATAGGGTTTAAATTGCGACTTACAAATAAACAATTTTTTCTTTTTAATATTTTTCTAACCCAATGGGAATTGTTGTTATTAGGAAGATTTTCAATAATATACGCATTATTTATTTGAGAGATGTGATTTAAAAAGTCTTTTTTATTATTAATAACTACATGTTCATTATTTTTCTTAAAATTTTTTGAATATAAATCCCAATATTTTTTGCTCGTCCATGGTGTACAATCAAAAATTTTAACTACAAAATTTTTTTTTAATATATCTATGCCAAAGCGATTGTGATAATTTTCTTGGAAAGGGCTAAACAAAAACAAAATATTTTTCATAAAATTTTATTACACTTTTTTAAAAACAATATATTTATCAGCACACTTGATTAATATATTTTTTGAATTAACCTTATCTTGGCATAAGTTTTTATTATTAGAATAAAATGCTATTTTTCTTATAAATATTTTACTTTTATTTAAAATTATAAATGGATGTCCAAAATTACTTTTAAATGGATAAAAATCAAAAGCTCTTACTATACGATCTAGATGTTTGAATTTTAATTTTAAATCGAGATGTAATACTTTTTTAGAAATATTAATATCTTTAGTCATATTATATTTTTTACTTCTAATTTTTTTCTTTTTTAATATATTTAAAAAATTTGATAAATAATTGATACAAACCTTATTGCATTTTAAAGTCAAACTTGCGGCATTATCATTTTTAAGTATTTTTATTTTTTTTCTAAAAATTACTGGACCATTGTCTATTTTTCTTTTGACAAAATGCCAGGAAATTCCAGTATATTTTTGGAAAGCAACTATTACTTTTGAAATTGAATTTAGTCCACTAAAATTTGGTATTAATGAGTTGTGGTAATTAATTACTTTGTTCTTAAACTTGTTCAAAAAAACATGATTAAATATTTGATAGTTGTTTACACTCAAAATGTAATCAAAATTTTTTTTATTTATTTGAGCAATTATTTTAGAATTATTAACATCGTTACTAACTATATAATCACAATCTCTTTTTTTTATATGCTTATAAAAATCTGGTTTTT
>Ga0114997_10002341_pt1 | contig 15319 bp, 13 predicted proteins | sample ArcticOcean_MG_C_2_FD_87045 | JGI IMG/M metagenome (GOLD analysis project Ga0114997, IMG submission 87045) | Marine microbial communities from western Arctic Ocean - ArcticOcean_MG_CB4_136 | ecosystem: Environmental > Aquatic > Marine > Oceanic | place: Arctic Ocean: Canada Basin | collected... | reverse complement strand
TTAAAGTTTTTAGATAAGAGAGTTAATGTTGTGAATTTAAATAAAAAAAGATTACTTTTTTCCTTTATTAATTTTTTTAAATACCTAAAAAAAAATAAACTAGATATAATTTTATTTCATTTAACACACATTAATGTTTTTGTTATATTTTTTAAAATTTTTTTTAAGATGAAATTTAAAATTTTTATAAATGAAACAACTACAGTATCGCTCAAAAAAAAACATTCACATAAATTTAGACATTCTATATTAAATTTAATTGTCCCTTTTTTTTATCCTAAAGCTGCAAAAATAATTGTTCCTTCTTTGGGTGTAAAGCAAGATCTCATAAATACGTATAAAATAAAAAGCAAAAAAATTGCAATTATTTCTAATCCTGTAGACATAAATTTTATAAAATCACAGTCAAAAAAAAAAATTAATTTAAATCTTAAAAAAAAAATACCTTTATTAGTTTCTATGGGAAGATTAATACCTGATAAAGATTTTTTAACCATGATTAAAGCGGTTCATGCCACTCTTAAAGTGAAAAAAATACAACTTTTAATTATGGGCAAAGGTATACAAAAAAAAATTCTTAACTTTGAAATAAAAAAAAATAAATTAAATAGCAATATTAAATTATTAGGAGAAATAAAAAATCCATTTCCAATTTTATTACAAGCAAAAATATTTATTTTAACTTCAAGAAGAGAAGGTATGCCTGTAGCCTTACTGCAAGCAATAGCTTTAAAAAAAATGGTAATTTCTACTAATTGCCCAAGTGGTCCAAAAGAGATTATGTCTAAGTTAAATTGTGGTTATTTGGCTGAAGTAGGAAACATTTCAGATGTAAAAAATGGTATTTTGAATGGATTAAATAATAAAATTAAAAAAGCAGATCACAATAAATTTATAAAAAATTATCATATCAGCTATATAATAAAAAAGTATATTAACGTATTTCAAAATAACTAACTAATCAAAAAAATACTGATTCAAATAATAATTCGCAATTAAGAAAAAAAATAAATAAGATTTATTTACAATAATATAAAAATAATGAGATGAAGTCTCGTATATTAAAAATTACTTATCAATATAGATATGTGTTTGACAACAATTATAAATCTAAAATACAATAAAAATAAATATGTAAATCAATGGCAAATGAATAAAGTTAAATAGTCTAAATCGTGTTTCGCCAGAAGTGATAATTCGATTATCTCTTTGCCTAACATTATAAAGTTTTAATAAAAATATATTAATTAAGAATTAAAATTGACAGCTCAAAAGCATTAGCAACAATTATTTTAAATATTTACTTTAATTTAATCATAGATTGGCAACCTAAAAGATTAAATGATTTGTATTCAAACTCATTTTCATTAAAGATCTCCTTTAATGCTTTATACTCTCCACTTTCCCACCCATCATAATTATATAATTCATCAAAAAGTATAACTGCGTTTTTTACTAAATAAGGTTTTAATCTTTCCAAAGTAAATCTTGTTGCACTATAAATATCCATATCCAAATGAACAAAATTTATCTTCGGATTATGTTTTTTTAAAAAAAACTCCAATGTATCTTCCACCCAACCTACAATAGGTTCAACATTTGAATTTAACTTTGGAACTTTTTTATTTAAATTAAAAGCACTCTTTGGATCTGACGTACCTGCCCAGTCTTCTTTTAATCCTTCAAAACTATCAAAACAGTATAACTTTTTTACTAATTTAGAAAAATAGTTAGCAGTCGTTCCTTCAAAAACTCCAAACTCTAAATAATAGTATTCTTTATTTTTATCATTTAATAAAGAGGTTTTGATGGCATGCTCTCGTATTTTCCACTTATCGTCAAAAAGTAAGCTCTTTTTAAAATGTTTATTAAAATGAATTGTTGTTTCATTTACTAAATTGTCCTCCAGTTTTAATTGTAATTTTGATTTTAATTTTGATTGTAATTTAAACTCTAATTTTGATCGTAATTCAATTGGGATTAAATAATATATAACCCTGTATATCAAATAAATAACTCTTGATATTTTTATTAATAAGATTTTGAAAATTGATTTCATGATATTTAATATTTAAAAATAATTAAAATATATTTTTTTACTATTTATAGTAAACTATATTAAAATTATACTATTAAACAAGGTTATTTAAATTTTATGTTAAATGAATTATCAAATTTAGATTCAATTAGTTCAGAGATATTGAGTAAAGGTTATTATGTATACAAAAACTTTGCATCTTCAGATGACAGTATTTTATTAAGAGAAGTTATTTCTAAAAAGATTCCTAAAAGTCAAGTGCATAATACAAGAATTAATTCTAATACAATTCATGACTATACTCACAAAAGATCACATGATGAAATATCTAGAACTACACGATATTATAGTTATTATCACAATATTTCTAAATGGACTGATATTGAAAAAAAGGTTTTAAATAAAGGTATAGACATCAGAAATCAAATTGAATCAGCCTGGATTAACAAAGACGAAGAATATAAGAAGATTATATTATCCATTCAAGATTATAATATTTTTACCAAATACAATGAGACAACTGGAATGCTTCAACCTCATAGAGATTGGCCCAATAAACTGAAATATCCTTTATTACAATTTAATTTAATTTTATCACAAGAACAAATAGATTTTAATGGAGGAGAGTTTGTATTTGAAGATTATAAAAAAAAAAAAATTAAAATTCATAAAGATTTAAAAATGAAAATAGGAGATGCTTTATTATTTGATAAATATTTATTACATAGTGTTGATTTAACAGAAAGAGGGATTACTGATATAGGTAGGTGGAGTGTACTAATTGGTGCTAGAGCACATAAAATTAGTTATTTCCAAGAAAAAAAGATTCTATTTAAAGAAAAGATAAAGAATTTTATAAAATTCTGAACAACACATAATTATATTCATTTAAGCTTGATATTTTTAAGTATAATTAAAATAATTATTAATAATGACCGAAGTTTCAAACGAATCACTCCATTTCTTATTACAAACATAAAATCTTTTTTTGCTTTTTCGCTATTATTATTTAAATAATTATAGTTACCTGAAATATATCTTAATTTTATCTCTAAACTTAGTTTTTGTTGCTTGTCAAATAAATGCATAAAATCTGTAATAACTAGTCTCTGTGGAATAGACATATCTTTTTTATTTGAAGTTCTGGCATCATGAAAAAGAACGTAACTTAATTTTTTATTTACATATAAAAATTGATCAGTTATTTGCGCAATTCTCAACCAAGTATCATAATCATCTGAACCAACTAAAATTTTATTTTCATTAAGACCTCCAATTTTAATGAGTATATTTTTTCGAACAATAACTGATGAATTACTGATTTGACTCCCTTTTGTAATGGTACCTATTAGCAAATCATTTAATATAGGTTTTTTGAATTCGCGACCTTTAATAATTTTTTTTGTTAAAAAAGATTTTGATTTATTAACATATTCAGTCGCATGATGTATGAAATCCACATTTTTACAAATTTTACTTAAACAAACTTCAAGTTTATCTTTTGTCCACCAATCATCTGAATCTAAAAATGCAATCCATTCTCCTTTTGCTTCTTTAATTCCTAGATTTCTTGATTTAGCAATTACTCCATCATTATTAATCTTTAAATATTTGATTCTTGGATCATTATATTGGTTAATAACTTTGTCGGTATCATCGGTCGAATTATTATCAATTACAATAGCTTCCCAATTTTTATAAGTCTGATCAATAACAGATTCCAATGCTTTGCCAATAAATTTAGCATGATTGTATGTTGGTATAACGATCGATACAATTGGTATAAAGCTAGTGTTCAATAGTTGCCTCTTTTAATATTATATGTGGTTTTAAATATAATTTAAATAAATATATAATCTTTTAATTAAATATTAACATTAATTTAAATTTTTCAAAATACGATCAATTTCAAGCAAAAAAATTTTATTAATAGGGTTAAATTTGAAGTTATGATTACCATACATTGTAAAAATATTTTTTTTATTAAATTTTTTAATTATAATATCCACTGTCAAATTTAATGTTAATTTGCATCTTTTTTGAATTATTTGTGCAATACTTTTAAGACTAAAATTCTTATAAATAATATTTATTATTGAATTTTTAAAAAATTTTTTTTGAATTATAGAATTAATTACCTCAACAAATATTTGTGATGGAATGAATGTTCTTTGAATAGAGCCATTTCTTATTAAAATCTTTTTTTTTTTTAATGCCAAGATACATAAGTCATGAATTATATTATTTTTAACTTCTCTTAATTTTTCATATTTTTTAAATCCAAAAACATTTCCAATTCTTAAAATTGTAAACATACTTTTGTGATCTAAAAATTTAGTTTTAATTATTTTTTCTGATTCATGGTGTGATTTTGAATAAAGATTTTTTAAATTAATTTTAGAGTTAATAGAGAGATTATCTTTTCCATAATCTTTATAAACCTGCATCGAAGATACATAAATTAATTTGATATTATGCGCTATACATAGGTCACAGATGATTGATGTTATTTTATTTTTTTTTTTTATTAAACTTTCATTTCTTGCTAATTGATCTTGATTTGGTCCCGCAAGGTGAATTACAAAATCAAAATTTTTTAAATTATCTAAATTTTTTTTCAATGATGAATGATTAATATAATTTTTAGAAGTTTTTTTTCTTGAAAAAAAAATATATTTATTTTTTTTGATATTATTTTGATTTTTAATTAATGAAGCTAAATAACCTGTACCTCCAAAAACAGCAATTTTTGGCATTATTTAAGCCACTGTAATTTTTTATTTTTTATCATGGTCTCTAATACTTTTTTATCCCTTAATGTATCCATGCAAAACCAAAAACCTGTATGCTTATAAGCAGCCAAATTTTTTGTTTTAACTGCTTTTGTCAGTGGTGACCTCTCAAGCATTACATTTTTACTTCCAATAAATTTTAAAAATTCTGGCTCAACAACAAAAAAACCACCGTTTATCCATCCTTTCTGCAATTGAGGTTTTTCTTCAAATCTTTTTACAAGACTATTATTTATCTCCAATTCACCAAATCTAGCAGGCGGATGAACAGCAGTCATAGTAATTTTTTTTTTATTTTTTTTATGACATTTTAATAGTTTATTTAAATCTACATTTGATAAACCATCCCCATAAGTTAGCATAAACGTATCTGTTAACTCATTTTTCAATTTAATTAATCTTTTTCCTGTTAAAGATGAATTGCCTGTATTTATTACTTTTATTTTAGCTAATTTTTTTCTTTTTTGAAAATAATTTTTAATAATAGAATATTTGTATCCACCAGCTATAATAAAATCGTTAAAACCAAACTTCATATAATAATTAATTATATGTTCTAAAATTGGTTTTGATCCAATTTTAATCATAGGTTTTGGTATTAATTTTGTATACTCTGAAATTCTTGTTCCTTTACCTCCTGCCAAAATAACACATTTCATAATAAAAAGTTTCCCATTTCTGTCTTTACATCTAATTTAAAAAAAAATTCATAATTTTATTAACTATTTTGTTTAGTTTAATGACATTTATAAACAGTTACTATTATACTTGTTTTGTAAACGATTAATCAAATAAATAATTTATAGTATTTTATGGGCATCATTAGAAATATGATATTTTATAGAAGTAATTGTTCTCTTTTTTTTCTAAATCTTTTATCCTTAAATAATAAAAACTTCACTTACGTTATATACCTTTCCACATATAATCAATTTTATCTATGTCGACATTGATAGCTTCATTTGGATTATGTTCTATATTGGATAGATTAAAAAGTATATTATGACTACCAATTCCTCGGAAAGCCACCCATAATCCAGCTTGTATAGTTAATCTTTGATAGTTGTTTTTAGATATCCTTACATTGAAAAAATCTCTTAAGGTTTCATTATAAACAACAAACTCAATTTCACCAATTACCACTACAAGATTTAAAATCATTTCTGTATGTTTTTTCCATCCTTTTATATCACCTTCGTGAATAGTTGAGAAATATGCTTCACCAAATTCACTAAATGTAGAGTCACTTTTTTTTATTGCTTTTAAAATGTCACCTTTTGGATGATAAATTTGTTTTAATGGTGTTAATATTACTCCGTCCATTTTAAAGCTTTTTCTTTTGCCATATTTTCATAATCAGTTATCTGATTTAAAGTTTTTTCAAATATTTTTTTGTCTTTTTTATAATAATCGTAGTACCATTCACTGGTAAATTTGACAGTATCTTTATAATTTAAATTTGCTTTCCATTTCAAGTGAGAGAATGCTTTATCACAATTAAGCTTTAAAAGTTTAGCTTCATGAAAAATCATATTATTAGTTATTTTATAAGCACTATTTTTATCCTTGAAACCCCAGTATTTACTTAGCTCAATAATTAATTCTTCTACCGTTGGATTTTGCTCAACATCAGGTCCAAAATTGAATGCTTCACCGTGTAAATCATCGTTTATAGATAATTCTGCACCAAGGTTAAGATATCCACTCAAAGGCTCTAAAACATGTTGCCAAGGCCTTGTAGCTTTTGGAGTCCTTATCTCAGCAATCTTATCTTCACTCCATGCTTTCATGCAATCTACAACAATTCTATCTTTTGCCCAATCACCTCCACCTATTACATTTCCAGCTCTTCCTATTGCTAATTTTAAATTAGAGTTTTTAGTTTTTAAAAATGAATGATAATAAGACTTTATTATTAATTCAGCTGCACCTTTGCTACCACTATAAATATCCTTACCTCCTAATTTGTCGTCTTCTTTATAGCCCAAAACTTGTTCCACATTATCATAAGCTTTATCACTGGTTATAATTATTGCTGTGCACTTATTATTTAACGTTTTCATTGCTTCTAAGATATTTGCTGTACCCATTACATTAGAGGATATGGTCTCAATTGGATCAGTATATGATGTTAAAACTAAGGGCTGAGCCGCAAGATGAAAAACAAAGTCAGGCTTTTCATTTGAAATGATATCAATCATTTTAGATAAGTCTCTTATATCTTCTTTATAATGTTTAATTTGACCTTCTAGTTTTAATTCTTCAAATATAGATGGATTAGTTGGTATATTTTTTGATACTCCAATTATTTTTGCTCCTAGTTTAGTCAGCCAAGCGGTGAGCCAACTTCCTTTAAATCCAGTATTTCCTGTAATTAGAACCTTTTTTTTTTTATAAATCTGTCTAAACATTAATTATTTTATTTATTAAAACTAACATAATTAATTTATCATATCATTTTCGAGATAGCATTATCTATTTCTTCAATAGTATTTTTTGAAAGCTTTAAAGCAGGTAACTTAAAATGCTGTCCGTTCCAAATATCAGTATTTGAATTAATAAAATCTAAAGTATTCCTAGCAGGATTATGTGATAGCAATGGTGAGAGTAATTTAGCTTGATTTAGGGTATGAATTGAATTTACAAAATGTTTCAATACATCTGTTTTAATTTTTTTAAATCTTATAATTTCATAATAAATATTTTCTAATAGAGTCATTGTTATATCTAAACCTGTTGGCATTTTCATGTTGATGTCAAACTGCTCCCAATCAACAAATAAAACTTCATCTTCATTATTAAACATAACGTTACCTACTAATGACATGTCACCATGAAACGGAGCATACTCATGTCCTCTATATTCATGCCAAATTTGAATATAATGATTAATAGTTAAATCTAAATATTTTTTTATTTTAGGATAATTTAGATTTAGATTAATGTTAAAAAATCCCTTATTAAGTTCTATTTTAATTCTATGGTAAGTTTTTATTTTTTTTTCTAAATTATATACAATTTTATTTTTACTTTGACCATTATACCAATTAATACCTTTAGATTCAGAAATGATTGATTTGATTCCATTTTCTGTAGTGGATGCCTTGACAATACTTGTGGTTTCTAAATTTTTTTCATCTTTTAAAATAAGCAAAAAAGTTTCGGACCCATGTCTATGAACACCTTTAATACATTTCACTTTTTGGCTACAATTATAATTGCTGGAGATAGGTTTCTTGCTTTTAAATACTTCATTAAAAAAATTTCAAAGTATTTAAATACAAGTTTCTGTTTCCAGGTAACTATATTTTTATCTTTATAAGCTATATATTGCTTTATACCCTCTTTTGAATTTGGAAAAATAAGTGAAGGAAAATGATACATCGGAAAACAACAATAATCTTCAATATGCTCAAACCCAGCCTCTCTAAGTAGAGTCTTTAATTCTGCAAAAGAATAAATATACGTTCTGTATTCTTTTTTTTTAAATATTTTAGAAATAAGATTTGATATTGATCTTGGTAAAAAAGTAGTAAATTTTAAATTGACATGCGGGTCTGGTCTTCCCAAAAGGTAAGCATAACCAAGTTTATTTTCAATTGCTAATAAAAGTTGACCATCATCATTGAGGCTATCATGAACTTTTTTTAGAAATTCAACCTGCATTTCTCTTGGATTTTTTAATTTATCATTACTAATTGAATCTTTGAGTTTACAGTCTGTTTTGCCGAGATATTCACCTACAATAACTTCAGACTTTTCTGGTATCCATTCAAGGACTCCATTTACAATTGCATAGTCTGCAATATTTTTAAATTTTACCTCTCTAATATCATCCTGTACCAAATGAATATTGTCTAATCCCTCTTCCGTACAACGTGAATTTAAAAAATTTAATGAATCATGAGTTTGATCAACAGCAATAACCTGGTGTCCTCTCTTTGCCATACCAACAGATAACACACCCCACATTGAACCATAATCTATGCAAACTCCTTGGTTATTATGATCTAAAAGTTCCAATGCAGCTTCTCTTTTTGAAGAAAATATCATTTCTTCAAACTTAGGCATGAATGATTTTACAGCTGTTTTACAATCATTCTTTTCTAATATTTTAAAAAATTCATTGTTACGTACTTTTGATAAATTGGACCAATACCCAGAATTTCCAGATAAAAAAATACCATTCACACATTTATTGTAAATCGTACCAAGGTATTGCTTTATATCACTCTTACTTTTTGTCATAGTTAATTTTCTTAATATCAATTATAGTTGATTCAGGCCAATTTGATTTTACATCATTGAAAGATAATAATAAAAATTTAAATAAATTTTTCATGTATACAAGCAAAAAAAGGTATAACGCAAAATTATAATTAAAATTAATATCAATAATCATAACTAATAGAATAAAATCTACACTTCTAGCTCTATCGTCTAAAAATCCTTTAAAATATATAATCCACTTGGGGTATTTAGTCTTATTATATTTGGGATGATTTTTTTTACTTGAGTCTTCAATATTATGTTTGGCAATCATATTTTGAATTTTATTTGTCCTTAACTCATTTATAATTATATTTTTTCCCAGCAATGAAGGCATTCCACTGTATAAAAAAGCAATTGTCACAATTGGATAAATCAAAAGCTCATAACCTGTTTGATTTATAACAAAAAAACCTAATCCAATATTAAAACCTATAGAATTTAGATGAGCTCCATAAACATCTAAAATATGTCCCTTTAAAGTTGTTTTATATTTTATTCTTGCTAGATGTCCGTCACTCCAATCTAAGATACCTTTATTAAAAAAAACAACAATTCCAGCAATATTGCAGTATAGATTAGGTACAGCTAATAAAACTCCTCCAACAACCCCACATAAACCATAAGCAATAGTGACCATGTTCGGAGTAATACGTGATTTTATTAAAAAATAAACAAGCAGCGTGCTGCAATACATGTAATACCTTGCCTTAAAATAAGTGTATGGATTTTTCTTAAATTTATTTAGGTAAGAAAATCTCTTAAATTCAGCTTTAAATATTATTTTTTTAAGATCTGTTAAACTCAGTTTTCTGTAGTCCATTATTTTTTTGTTTGTTTGTAGAGATTATTAAACTAACAACTTAATACAATATGTAATCATATAAATTTTAACTTATAAAAAAAAATTTAATAATTAACTAAAATTCTATTTATTATATTAATTTTATCATAATGGATTTCTCCAAAATGACAAATTACTGAGCCTGTTAATTTGGAGCGAGGTGAGTATAAAACAATATTATCATCTTTTGCCACAACTTCTCCCTCTAGGTAAGTACAAAGTAGTGGCTGATTATCATTTCTTACAATTTTATGGTATTTTTCTAAAATAGCGTTTTTACTATTTTTTACACGTTGCTTAAAAATGTCATGATTTTCCATAATACCATAAAGTGAAGCAATGGCATGATAAGGACCTGTGATCATTTTATTTTTTTGAGTATCAAGATTAAAATAAAACGTATCAAGTTTTTTTGGGATTAAATTAGATTTGTAAGCAACAAATGAGGCGCCTGTTAATCCGAACAAACCTTTACAAGAGCTAAATGCCATAGCATCCGCTAATTGATGATTTTCTTCTAAACCGATCGACCCAGTTGCATCTACAAATAATTTTGCACCAATTCTGTTAGCTTTATCTTTTACATTTTGCAAATTCACTTTAAATGCAATTGAAGTCTCAGTATAGGCACACATTATCCAATCAAAATTACCCTTTATTGATTCAAGATCTTCATATTTACAAATTGTTATGGAGCAACCTATAGGTAGTAGTTTTTCTAATCTATCACTGTAATATCCAGTTGAAATAAGCAAAATATTTCCTAAAATAAAGCTATGAGTTGCAAGCTCTAATGCAAACGTAGCAGAGCCCTGCATTGAGATTACTTCATCTTGTCCGCTAAGTTTTTTAATCCAATTCGTAACTGATTTAGATATTTTTTCATATTCATTATCTCCTCGACCAAACAAAGGTTTTAAGTATTTAAAATTCTCATATAAAACAACTGCAGGGCCAGGCGTAAGCATCAATTTTTGATTATTGATTTGCGTTATGCTTTGTAAAACATTTTGACGAATATCTGAACTACTTATTTCTTTTGTACGAGGAAATATTTTAAGCTTATTGTTAGGTATTAAGTTAGAATTATCTGATCCATGTACCAATAAATCAATCTTATATTTTAAAAGAACTTTCTCATCAATAAGCCAGGGCACAGGAACAACTTCATCAACATATTTTATGGCTTCTAAGATTTCTTTTCTAAACTCAAAGTTCATTTCGGGTTGATAACCTTTCTTAGTAATGATTTCTTCGTCAGTTGTTAATCCCACAACTACTCTACCAAATTCAGATGACTTTTTTAGTAAGCGAATATGACCATGGTGAATTAAAGTTGCAGACATATCAACCATGATTCTTTTTTGAGTCATTACTTAGTACCTGGAATAAATTCCAGAATTTCTTTAATTGGCATACAATCAGGTTCTGCCTCAAAGCTTCTACCATTTTCTAATACAGATTTAGCAACTTTCAACATTGCTGGATAAGCTGCACGCAACATATGATTTGCAGTAACAACAACATTAACACCCATTTCAATAAACTCTTCTACAGTTACAGTATTAAAGCTTGTAGGCACTACCACTACAGGTGTGTCTTGATCTTTGATTCTAAATTTTTTCATAAATTCAATTATTTCAGATGGGTCCTTATGTCGTGAATGTATCATAATTCCATCAGCACCTGCTTTAATGTAAGCTTCGGCACGAATTAATGCATCTTCAATACCAGCTTCTAGAATCAAAGACTCAATTCTTGCAATAATCATAAAATCGTCACTAAGTTGAGATTCTTTGCCACGTGCAATTTTATCACAAAAGTTTTCAATTGTGTCTTGAGTTTGTTGAACTTCATTACCAAAAAGTGAGTTTTTTTTGAGTCCTGTCTTATCTTCAATAACAACTGCACTTACTCCAATTCGCTCTAAACTCTTAACTGTAAATTCAAAGTGCTCTATTCTTCCGCCTGTATCCGCATCAAACATCATTGGTTTAGTTGTTACTTCAAATATATCATTTACAGTGTTTAAACGTGAGGTCATGTCAATTGCCTCAATATCAGGTTTGCCCTTAGCAGTGGAGTCTGTTAATGAACTAGACCAAACTGCATCAAAACTCACATTTTCACCTTTTCTTTCAACAATAGTGTTTTCAGCAATAAGTGCACTTAGAGCGTTGTGAGCTTCTAAAATTCGAACAATTGGTTTCTTTTGAATAAGCTGTCTTAAACGACCAAGTCTATGAACTGTAGTTACTCCAAGCTTCATAAGTTTTACTTTTAAATTTTTATCACTAATATCTGAGCTATATTTAACCTCAATTAATTTTCCATCCCATTGAGTTAACAATTCAATAACTTCTTTTCTATATTTAGATTGTTTTCCACTGATCCAATCATCTCCATGAACAACATAATCTGGCTTTATTTTTATGAGATTTTTTCTATAGCTTGCATCTTCTTGTGGTACTATATCTGAAACCATATTTAGGTTCTTTATAACCTCTAAACGCTGTTGATACTTGAGGTATACAGTATCATCTAATTCATGAATAGCTGTAGATGTTAGCAATCCAACAGTAACCTCACCGTGCTTTGCTGCTTCATTTAAGATATTAATATGACCTGCGTGTAATAAATCAGCAATTAATGATACATAAACTTTTTTGCTCATACTATTTTTTCTTAATAAATTTCATTAAATGTTTTTTATTTTCTTTTGGTGTTGTTTTGGGCCTGCCCAAATCATCTCGAAAGCCTTTCTTAATTTTTATTTCTAGAAAAATTTTTCCATCAAGTGTCTTCAATTTCTTTAGACAATCAATAACTTCTTCATTTGTTTCAGCTCCTAAAACTATATCATACCCACTTGCTTTAGCAATACCTTGAAGGTCTACACTAAAGCCAACTGTAGGCTGACCCCCAACTGAGTCATGAGCACCATTATTAAAAATTATATGTTTAAAATTATTACATTCTATATTGCCATTTATTGCCATAGAGCCCATATGCATTAAAGCAGCTCCATCACCGTCAAGACAAAAGACTCTTCTATTAGGTTTTTGCAAAGCAATTCCTAACGCAATTTGATTAGCATGGCCCATACCACCAACTGTTAAAAAATCTTTTTCATGCCCTAAACTCAATTTTTCTCTATATTCAAATAATTCTCTTGAGGTAACACCAGTAGTAGATATGATTATATCTTTATCATCTAAATTATCGACAATAGCTTTAATTGCATCCTTTCTATATAATGGGTAATTAACAGTCCTTTTTTTTTTAATTTGATATTTTGAAAAACTATCTTTTTGAACAACAATTGCATAAGGAGAATTAGTTTTAAGGGCTATCTTACTGGCTTTTTTAATTATTTCTTCAGCTTGTTTATTATTTGTATCTTTAGATAAAATTTCATATGGGACCTCCATAGTGTCCAACATTTTTAGTGTTACTCTTCCTTGTTTTTTATGTTGTGGTTCATCTTTAACCCCAGGTTGACCTCTCCAACCTATCATCAATAACATTGGCACAGAATATACGTCTGGATCAGCTAAAGATAACAGAGGGTTGATTGCATTACCTAACCCAGAATTCTGCATATAAATTAGCGGTAATTTACCTGTTGATAGATGATATCCTATTCCAATAGCTAATGCATTACCTTCGTTGGCTGCAATAATATGACTTTTAGTATCAACATTATCTGAAATAAAGCCACAAATATTTTTTAAAAGAGAGTCTGGTACTCCAGAAAAAAAACTAATGTCAAATTCAATTAATTTTTTAAAAAAATATTTTGTGTTTATCATTTCTTTATATTACTCAAAAAAAAACATTTTTTGCAAATTAATTCCTTACTTTCTAAATTTTAATATTATTTTAAATAAACCTATAAATTAAGATTAAAATAGTAAATAATCAGTATACTAACTGCTGAAAAGTCATTTTCTATATTGAATTTTTTATACTTCATTAAATAAATGCTTTATTATAGCAATTATCAATAAAAATCAGTAAAAATAAATTTTTGTTTTATAACTCTTTTTTTCTATACTAATCTACGTCAGATTATTTTATTTTTATATTTAAAATTTATTATGGTTAAAGAACAACCGTATAAGAATTAATGATAAAAATATTTTACAAGTAATTTCAAATAATAATAATTAATAAAAAAATTATTTTTCAGAAAAAAAAGAGACTAAAGTTTTTGTGGGATTGTCACAATTTTTTGAATATTTATCACAGAAGTTTTTTCTTGCATCTTGTACGTTTCTTTCAGACCACCATTCATCCACATTGTCCCAAATCTCATTTACCTTATTTGCAGTTGATTGAGCTGATAGATGTAATAAACCATTATCAACTAAAATTTGAAAATCAGATTTCACTGATTCACGTAGGTGATCAAAGCCCTTTTGCCAAAAGACCAAAGTTGGAATATTGTGGGAGAAAGTTTCTAAAATACCAGTTGTATCGTAAGTATGTATAACTAATCTGCTTTCAGCAATCAAATTTTCTAGTTTAGTCCTACCGTCATCTATTTTAATTGATCTATTAAAATCAAACCACCTTAAGGTTTCATTTAATTTTATATTAGAGTTTGATCTACTCAATCTAATAGTTATTTTTTTTTTTGGTTCTTTTGCAAGTTCACTTACAAAATTTTTCTGATCTTCAAAATAATTATAAAATTCACTATGGACATCCCATGTCCTCATTCTTTTAGATTGTGGTCTTTCAATTAATAGAAGTCCTCCTTTATTATTATGGCTAACTTTTATACCTGCAGTTTTGAAATTAAACATTGGTATAAATTTTGAAAACTTACTTTTCCATCCCCAAGTCAAAAATTTATCAGCAGTTTGTTCTTCTATTCTAGGAAAAGAGTATCTATAGGTGAAATAATTATTTCCATGTTGACCAATATAATATTTAGAACCATCTTCAGTTTTAATAGCTGTGTATAGTTTAAATAACTCATCAGTATTAAAACTACTGCTAGTAAATATAAAATTAGGTGATTTGGGCCAGGGTTGTCGATTTACAATTTTTTTAAGCTCATTAAATCCTTCCAAATAAGAAACAGGCAACAATTCAAATAAAAGATTACGCAAAACATTTTCTAAATCATCATCTGATCTTTTTAAAAGCTTTTTAGTCAAGTTTTCACGTAATAATTTGTCAGGTTTTGCATTTATGTTAGTTTCTAATCTTTCCCATATTTGTGGTAATTGACCTAAACTTAGTTCTAATTTGATTAATATTTTTTTGTTAAGGTATGTATTTATTAAAAAAGCATCTTTATCTTTAACTAATTTCTTTGCCATTTTTTTATAATTTCTAAAAATATAATCTTTAATATTTATTTTT
>Ga0114997_10002340_pt1 | contig 15323 bp, 14 predicted proteins | sample ArcticOcean_MG_C_2_FD_87045 | JGI IMG/M metagenome (GOLD analysis project Ga0114997, IMG submission 87045) | Marine microbial communities from western Arctic Ocean - ArcticOcean_MG_CB4_136 | ecosystem: Environmental > Aquatic > Marine > Oceanic | place: Arctic Ocean: Canada Basin | collected... | reverse complement strand
GATGATTGGTGATTTTTACGCACAAATTTAAATAGAAAACAATGACGCGTTTGTAATATTAGTTGCTTAAAAAAATAAATCTATTATTGCCCATCACCTAAACGTATATTCTTCCTTCTACCGCGCTGCTGCTGCTGCTGCTGCTGCTGCTGTTAAGTACTGTCTCTCGTACCTCTCCACTTCCCTTCCCAAAGCGCTTTTCAGCGAGAGCACCTCCGCGGACGCTTTCGTCAACTCGCGAAACTTTTCAATCACCGCTCTCGCCTGGTATACCGGTTTCAGTCTTCTTCTTCCTTTACTCCTTTGCGTCTGCTCATCTTCTTCTTCTCCCTCCTTTTCCTCCTCCTCGTCGTCCGTGATGAACACCGCTCGAAACGCGTTGCGCTTGCCATCAATTTCAACATCATCATCATCACTCGAAGAAGTCACTTTTGCGACGGCGACGCAGCACTTCGCCGTCGTTTTCTTTGCTTCCGCGTCGTTCGCCACCGCTTCCCATCCCACTGAGCCGAGCGAATATCTCGCCTGCGCGATCGACATCATCGCCTCTCTTGTCTTTTCTTCGTGCGATATTCGCGTCTGCGCGTACCGGTCCACTAAGTCGAACACGTTCGTAAACGTTCGCGCCTGATTCTGATTCTGTTGTTGTTGTTGTTGTTGTTGTTGTTGTTGTGCTGCTGATGATGAATAGACTCCCGCTTCTTCTCTAAAGTATTCTTTACTATCATCTTCGTCAAAGTCTCTGTGCGTGTTCTTCGTGTTTTCGTTGGTCTCCATCGTGTATATAACACGTGTGTGTTGTTGTGTGTACAAACACGTAATACGTAACTGTTTCCTGCCAACAAAGCTCGCTGATGAGAGACGTGTTTTTCCCCAACAACATTTAACGCAGAGCAGGAAAAAAAGCAAAATGTCACTTCTCGAAAAACTGCACGTCTTTCAGCTTCTGCGCTCTCTTCTTGTGGCTGACGGGCGAGCGTTTTCTCTTTTTTTTTGTTTGCCTTTTTTTTTCTCTCTTTTGTGACTCTTCGACATCATCTCATCATCACAAAAACACACATCCAAAAATCATCAGACTCTCTCTCTCTCTCTCTTTCTCTCTCTCTTCAGACGAAGAAGAAGAAGTCAAAAAGAAGAAGAAGACAAAGAAGACAAAGAACGTGGTAGTATTCGTTTGTCTCTGATCTGATCTTCTTTATAAGAGTTTAGGAGGTGAGAAAAGAAAGGCGAGAGAGAATATTAATTTTTGGGGTGGCGTTTCAGGGAAAGAGCGGTTACAACAATATCATCATCATTTTCATCATCAGAGAAGAAGAAGCTTAAGAAACAGAAACAGACGCAAAGTCTTTGACGTCCTATCCGTCATCATGGCCGACATCATCATCGTTTGATAAATCAATATCATCATGGGGTGCACGTCGTCGAAACACCCGGCGATGTACGTCGTCCCAAACACCACCACCAGTACGGCTTCGACGAGCGATCGAAAATCATCGTCCGAAAATTTTGTTGTCGAAGAGACCAAAAACAGCTCAAAAGGACAAGAAGCCATTATGAGAAATTCTACGACTAATAATACGAATACGACGAGAAAAAACGATGCAGAGGACGATGTCAAAATGCCTTGTTGGAATGAACCGATGACGAATGCGAACGTTTTTACGTTATCGAGCGCGGATCAGATCATACGCGAGGAGGAGTGCGAGAGACAACATTCGGTGAACGCGCAAAACGGCGTCGCGCCCAAAAACACAAAACAACAACAGAAAGGGAAAAAAAAGAAAAGAGATGCGTCGACGTCGCGGGCAAGTAGCACGTCACCGGCGCCGTCGTTGGCGCGAGCGCAACATCAGCACAGCTCGATGAATCCGTCTGGGAGTATGCCACAGTATTTAGGCGTGCCGCCGCCAAAGTCGCTGAGCGTTTTGAGGAGAGACGCAGGCGAGAGTAGTTTTGAGTGTGCAAATTTTGCGACGACTCATTCCTCGTCGTCCGCGATGAAGAGAGATGACGTGGATTTGAACAGTGAGGTTGATCGGTACATCATGGTGACGCTTTTAGAGAGAGAACGGGACGTGGTGAGAGGGAAGGCGGACGTTTTGAGAGCGACGAGCGGAAAGATTTCGAGCGCGTTGGAGAAGGAGAGGAAGAGCTTGAAGAGTAAGAGTGGGAAGGAGAATAAGAAACAGAAGACGCTCGCGGCAACAGCAGCGACCAGTACAGATTCAGATCCATCGTCTCTGCAAGACTCTTTGAGCAACGTGTTTGGCGCGCTCTTTTCCGGCGTCGCGCCAGCCACGGAGGAAGAACAACAGAAACGAAATCTTCTCGAGCGCTCGAGCAGTAGTGACACGACGACGACGACGACGATGCACATGAACAATGACACGTCGGTGCAAGATTTATGCGGCGAGCTCCTGAAAAATGAGCGCTTTATGCACATGCACGCGGCTTCAGGCTCGGTTCTCGATTCGCGATTCATAAACGGGAGAAGAGACGCGCCCGGGGATTGGGTCGAAGTCGCGCCACGGTCGCCGGAGCAAAGGAAAAGCAGAAAATCGTCGTCGTCGTCGAAAAAGAAAAGTATGGATAACAGAAACAGCGCAGCATCGCGCACACCAGCAGCAACAGTAGTAGTAGCAGCAGCAGCAACAACAGCAGACACGGCAACAACAGCAACAACAAGAAGTGGCACTAATATTAATAGAGGACGCACATCATCAAATCATAATACCAATACTAATACTAAAGGTGAAAGCAGCAAACCGAAAGCTCCCGCCGCAGTGGACGATCAGGACTATTTCAGTCCAATAGATACGCCGAAGAAGCAAGAAATGCAGAAGTCGTCGCCGAATAGTCCTGGGAATATCGCGAACGTTACCGCCAATATCGGAGCAGACAAACTGAATACTCTGTCGCGATCTTCTTCGCGCTCGAGACTCTCAAACTCTGCGAGCGCGAGAGATAAGATGCTTAATTCGAGCGGCGCGTCCAGATCAGGAGGAGCAACGGACAATAATTCAAATAACAACAATAATAGCAATGCCATGGACGGGTCGATTTCGATCGGGTATGAGAATCGCGAAAAGGAGTTGAGAACATCTCCCGATTCAAATCTCGCGCCGACGAGCCCGAGAGAAATCGAAACTGTCCAGGAAGAGAGAGGTTGAAAAAACAAAACATTCTTTATGTAACATACCATAAAACGATAATTATTTGCTCTGTAATACATTTCAATCAATCAATTATACACGCGTTCGATAGCGGCTATGATGCCGCGATGATCCGATAACGGGACGTTGTTATCGTCCCGAAGCGCGCGAACGACCCGAGCTTTAGTTTTTCTTCTCCTCGACATCTTCATCTCTCCTTCTTCGCTCTTTATTTCACCGCTAATCTCGAAAATATAGTCCAGTCTTTTCTTCTTCGTCGTTTCATCCACGACGACGTATCTCCCTTTTTTTAGAGAATACGTGCACTCTGGAAACGTCTGTAAAGACTCGTCGTCGTCGTCCCCGATCGGAAGCGTATCGCGAAACGTTCCTTCTTCGCCACCGCGCACTTGCATTATTTTCTCATACTCTGCGCTTCCCGCGATGCAATTCAAGTCACTACATACCACCGCCGCATCAATAACATCGCTCGCTGATGATCCAACGAATACTCGCGAGTGTATCGATTTCTGAACGAACGTCTTCATTTCCTTCGCTTGCTCCTCTCGGGTTTCCCTCGACTCGCGCCAGAAGTCAGACTGAAGATGCGCGTTAAACATGCACACGGTCGTGTCCTCGTCCGGATCGCTCAGCGCGACTCCGAGCACGCCTTTGTTAAAAAATAGTTTCTCGCCTCCCGAGGACGTTTTAAACTCGTGGAAAACGCTGTGTCTCACCGGAAGCTTGCTCAAAATCACCAACCCGCTCTTTGCTTTTCCTCGAATCACGTGAGGAAAATACGCGGAGAGCTTTCGAATCAAAAGCGAAGTGCTCTCTTCATCGAAACACTCTTGCAGCGCGATCGCGTCCACGAATTCCTCGATCGATGCCAATCGATTCGCCAAGCACGCCGCGCGTAAGAGAAGGTACGATGCTCTGCCGCCCTGGCCTCGACAGACGCCTCTCAGGAGTTGACAGTTAAGCGAGAAAAAAACGTACGAAGTCTCTCGCAAAGATACGGAGGACGCCGAAGAAGAAGAAGAAACGGAAGAGGAACAAAAGTGCGCGATTTCTTCGATAAACTCGCACTGTTGGGAACACTCGCCGCAATCAGTTTCGTCGATGTCGTCCTCAGTCGCGCAGCAGGAAAAGAAGAGGCACATGGTATGTCTTCTGTGTTTCAAAGTGTGGAGAGAAGAGATACAAAATTTGTCTTGTATGCGACGAGTTCGAGGCGAAGCGGAACGATACTACTATAGATGATCGGTATGTATAAATTAACTCTTTACGATGTGATATTTTGGTTTATTACAAGCTATACGGTTTGAAAAACGCCTCTCTCGTCGTCGACGACGAGGAAGCGGTACACTCTAATATGTATGTTCTTTTTCGTTCTGTGCGCTGGTCGGTTACTAAAAGTCTCGCATATACTCTCTCTCTCGAGCAACCTATAAGTTTTCTTCTTCTCTCCATTCTTCTTTCTCCTCATCTCCGCTGTTCTTCCCTCTCTTTCACTCTCTCTCTTTCTTTCTGTGCTTTCTTCTAATCTAATTATAAAATATTTCTTTTGCAGTAGTATTCACAAATTTAGAAGACGCCGAGGGAGATGGCCTTGTCGATCGGCATGGTGGCGCCGATACCCATCCAAATCGCGTAGAAGGTACCGATCAAAAAGACGGTGGTCGCGACCGGTCTTCTGAACGGGTTTTGGAACTTGTTGATAGATTCCAAAAACGGAACGGTGATCAACCCAACCGGGACGGCAGCCATGGACAAAACGCCCAACAATTTGTTCGGGATGACTCTCAACGCGTTGAAAGTCGGGAAAAAGTACCACTCCGGCAAGATTTCCAACGGCGTGGCGAACGGATCCGCCGGCTCACCCAACGCCGTCGGTTCCATAACCGCCAAGGAGATGGACAACGCGATGGTACCCAAGATAACAACCGGGAAAATGTACAACAAATCGTTCGGCCACGCCGGTTCACCGTAATAGTTGTGGCCCATACCCTTCGCGAGCTTGGCTCTCAACACCGGGTCGGACAAGTCCGGCTTTTTGGTGACCGAGTTGGAGATGACCAAGGAGCGAGACGACTTGGTGGATTTGATGCTGTTATTGGTGTAATAGTAATGAAGAAAAATTCAGACGGTCAGTCAGTTTCCCGATGATCACAGGATATCCTCGGAGGAGTAAAAAGAGAAAACGAATCACACTCGCATCGAGGCAAAGAGGATCGAGTCCCGATGGTGACGTTTTATCATCATCTCTTCCACGAGAATCAAAAATCACACATCCCCCCGCGTTTCCGAAAACGACGGAGATGCCACCACTCGCGAACAGATTTCGAGGAATATCGGAACAACGTCGACGAAAACGTATTCGCGTGCGCGCGTTCTTCGCGACGATATTCGCCTTCCCCGATTGGATTTTCCCACCACAAAACGTTTAGCGCGCGCGATTGGCCATTTTTTTCCTCCACCTTTTCAAAGAAAAACACAACGAGAGATATGAGAGAAAACGGGACGCTCTGACGTAATCCAAAAAAAAATCTATATATCGAAATCTACCCCATACCTCAACGGTGCGAACGGTAAAGCGTTCGACACGGACGCTTTCGCCGTTCTCACGGATTTCGTGAAAGTCGGGCGCGCGGTGGAAACCGCGTTGGAAGACGCTTGGATGGCAAACATATTTGTTTTAATGTGTGCGTGTATAATAGAGTGCAGATTCTCCAAAGAAAAGAACCTCCTCATTTCTCCTGCGTCTTCTTGAGATCAAAAAAAAATATATTTAGGGTGTTGATTTTTTTCTCCTTCCCAGCAAATTTTTAAAAGAAAGAAAGAAGGGAAAAGTTCGTTATTTTTAGAGCAAAAATCACATGGAAGAAGAAGAGTTGAAACGAGCGTTCGAACGCGCGGTGGAATCCTCCCGTCCACTCTCACCGTTAGTAGTAAAAGAAGGAGACTTATTGGATGATGATGATGATGATTTTTATAATCTTGCCGCGTTGAAAGAGCGCGAAGATGCGGAAAAGGCTGGGGAGTACTTGGAAAGATTGATGATGAAAGAAGATTTCGACGGGAAAAAGAAAGCGAGACGATGCGCGGAGCTGTTGGGACCGGTGGACGCGTTTGGCCGGGAGATGCCGTTTAAGTTAGAGTTTTATATGATTTTGTTGTTGGAGGAGGAAGAGGAGCTCGGGATGGTGGAGAAGCTGACGCGGTTGGCGAGGAAGTGCGAGGTGCAGTTGGGAGATTCTTCTGCTTCTGCTTCAACGAGTATGTGGAAACAAAGGCGGAACGAGGTATTATTTGCGATTGTAAACGCGCGCTCGAAAAGAAACGAATATCGAGCCGCATTGAGCGTATGCAGACGAATTTGCGCGACGAGCGATGTGGAGGGCGACGCGCGAACGGAACACGCGGCGAGGTCGACGGCGATGAGGATACACGTCGCCTCCGGAGACGTCGGGAAGGCGCACGCTATGTTGGAAACAATCGATGAAGCGAGTATAGGTAGGGATGCAATGTTGATGAACAGGGCTTTGTTATCGACGGCTTCGGGTGAGTACGAAAACGCGCTTCGTTTGTTGCAAAGGGGTGAAGGCGTCGACGATGCCGCTGCGTGCGCGAAAAAGATTTGCGAATGCGCGTTACTCGTTCTCAAAGCGCAACCGAAAATCGCGCTGAAAGGCATGTTGGATGCGTTGGCGAATCACCCGTCACAGTATTTATCGACGAAAAATGAAGATGTGGGTATAGTAGCGTTGACCAATATTTGCGCGTGTTACGATATATCTCCGAGCGACGCGAGCGCCAAGATGGCATTCTTTCGATTCGTGAAATCGAACTGCGGTGCAAACGAAAACATAGGCAACTTTATTTTGAAGAAACAGCAACAGCAACAACAGCAACAACAAACCGTAGCGGCAAACTACTAATATTCGCGAGCGTAGATAGATAGATAGATAGATAGATAAGGAGAGAAACTTCTTATAAAGTCACTATAAAAGATAGAAACAAAAAACGTCCGCTCGTTCGTGTTGAATGACTGAATGCTTTTTGATACAAATTAATAACAACTTTTATTTTATGGGCTTTTAACGCCTAACCCCTCAGAAATCCCCCAACTGACTAAATACGCGCAAATCGCTGCTAAGCCACCGTTCATTAACATAAAGAAACCACTCTTTACTTGCGCTTGATTTGTAAACTTCGCTTTCGCTGCCCCTAACGAAAATAGCGTAAACGCGGTCAGAGCGCACGCGCTCACGAACAACGCGTCTTCTGACCCGATCTTTGCCAACCTTCCGATCAAATACGGCATCAAAGGCACGAAACCAAACAAAGAAAACGCTACAAAAGTTACCAACCCATTCATAAAACTCGACTCTTCCTCCGGAGGCATCAACCCCAACTCCTCGACCATCATCACGTCCACGAATATGTCTTCGTACTTTGACATCGTCTCGATGATTATCGTCGCGTCTTCCTCTTTCATCCCTCTTTGCATGTAAATCTCCACCATCTCTCGCTTCTCGCCTTCCGGGAAGTTATCAAACTCCCACTTCTCCCGTTTTTTCTCCGTCGTCGCGTATTCGTGCTCCGCTTTACTCGATAAGAAATCCCCGAATCCCATGGATAAACCGTCCGCGAAGAGATTGGCAAAGCCCATCAACAAGACAATCTCCGTGCTCAAACTCCCACCTTTACTCGCCGCGACGACCGCAAACGTCGTGATGATCCCATCCAGACCCCCAAAGACTAAACTTTTCACGTATTTCCCTCCCGCGCCCGCGTGCGCTTCCTCCGCGTCGTATTTGATGTCACCATCGTTCGTGTTGTTGTTCCCGGGAGTCGTATTTCTCGCGTGCTTTGTAACAGTCGAAGAATTCGCTTTGGATTCGTGCGCCGCTCGAGACGCCGCGACGTCGTTCTCGTTGAACGCGTCCTTCGCCGCGGATAATCGACGCGTTAAGTTCATTTTATTATCGTGTGTTTGTGTGTTTATGTGTGTTTATGTGTGTGTATTGTTCAGAAGAAGTGTGTATTTAATAATGAGGAAACTTTAATGCGAGACGTGGCAGTCTCTCTCTCTCTCTCGTAAAAAGCTCTTTCTACGCTCTTTGCACCTTTTGGTGGCGTCTTTCGCACGTTCGGATGATTTTCCTAGTCTCTGTTCGCGCGCTGCTGCCCTTTGGAATACTCTTTTGGATGCTTTCCCTTCGGCGTTGCACGACTTTTGACTGTTATTCTGATCTCTTCTTTGCACGCGCTCCGTCGTAGACTTCAGGAGTCGTCGTCCGCCTTCCTCTCTTTGACGAAACTCGGCGTGAACGACTGTTTTCTTTTCACGTGTCTCTTCTCTTCGCGAAACTCGTCCTCGTATTCATCGTGCATTTCGTTGAGATCTTTATCGTCGGAGAGTCTCCACACGGAGAACGACGCGTCGAGTGAAGGAGGAGAAGGAGGAGGAGGAGATCTCGTTCTTCTTTGCGAGAGAGGTAAAGGGGTGAGCGAACGACGAATCTTCTCGTCGCGGCGGATGCCGTCGTCCTCGTCGTCGTCGACGAAAGAGTAGAAAGACGAAGAGGACGACGGAGAAAACTTTTCCAAAGGATGGTGCCACGTTCGCGCGCCTCGGCGAAGAACTTTCGTCGTCGTCGTGTTCTTCGGATGTTCTTCTTCCTCTTCTCGGACAAACACACGCACCGCCACCAACCGAAGTTGTTCTTCTCTCTTCTTTGTCTTCTTCTTCTTCTTCTTTTCCTTCTTCCCGCCACGATCGACGATCGCGCGAAACGCGTCCGCCGCGGTCGAGGCGAACGTCAACAAGCCGAGCGCGAACTGATCGTCGAAGGAGGAGGACACCTTCGTCGTCGTCTTTGTCGTCGTCGTCGGTTTCTCTCCTCTTCTTCGCGTATTTTTTTCCCCGTCGTTCTCGTCCTCAAAGTCCTCCCCCAAAACGGAAAGTTCGACTCGTACCGGTGCGTTCGGGTAGAGCAAAGTGAGACGATATGATGGGGATGTGGTAGTTGTGGTGATAGATATTGCTGTTGCGATGCTCGTTAGTGGTTGTGGTGATGGTGGTGGTGGTGGATTCGTCGCGGATGTCGTCAACATCGCGCGGCGGCGAGAGCGTTCGTGTTAAAAAAAAAGTTTTGTTTGTTTCTGTGTTGTATATATTTTTTCTGTTGATTTTCATGAACTTTGAACATTTCGTTTGCCGCTTTTTCTGTGGCGAACGATACCTATCACGCGCTTCTCCTCTCCTCTTCGTTTACTCGATAAAGAGCGAGCAATGCACGGCTTGACTCTTCTCTTCGACCATGAACAAACATTTCACGCGACTTTCTTCACCTTTTTTGCGTTCTTTATCTTCTGCGGTTATTCGCCATCGCGCGTCGACTTCTACTTCTTCTTCTTCCTCGTCGTCGTTTTGAATTCGACCTTCAATCCGTGGGAACGCTTGGTAGACTTTGTCCATCAAGTGTTGAATTTCGAACGTTTCGCCGGTTTTTTCGCTTCGTAAGCGCGATTTTGGATCGATGGTATATATTTTATCCAGCTCTATGCCGCACGTTTTATAGGCGAGCGCGTCGGAGGAGCGATTGCCGAAACCGGCAAACATTCGAGTTTTGTTGATGTCCACGTCGAATAAGCGACGCACTCGAGTGAGGCATCGGATTTTAAACACTTCTGGTTTTCGCGCCACAACTTCGCGGTATAACGCGGTGGATATTGGATCTGGTGCGCACATGACTGGCCCGATCGGCAACGTCTCGCCGTTTTGCGTTAACGTTCGCAAATACGCTCTCGTGGAGTTGCTTTGACTAATCGCGCGACTGGTCACGAAGAGAATTTTATACCCGTTGCGTACAATCTTCCGATACAAAGAAGCGATGCCTGGATGCGCGTAATCTTTTCCAACCATTGTATAAATGTGTCCGAGAACGTCTGACTTTGTTATGGTTCCGTCGATATCTGAAACGACCACTTTATCCTCGGAGTCCCACAAAAACAAGTTACATTCTAAAGTTTGCGTCCCAAAAACTCTCGATTTGTACGAATACGTGACCGTATTTAACCCTGGCTTTAAATCTAACATCTTAAGTTCCTCCGATGTCAAGCGGGTGTTCCTCCGTTTTCGAGGAGGTTTCGCCGTTTTCGCCTCCTTCTTCTCCTTCCCGTTGTTGTTGTTGTTGTTGTTGTTGTTGTTGTTCTTATTATTATTCTTATCAGCGCTATTACTATGATTACTACCGCCACTACTATGATTCCCGCTCAATCCTCCAACTTTCGTTTTCAGCCACTTCTTTGCTCTCGTGTATTTTCCAGAAGACGCCGCATTCGCCGTTGTCGTCGTTGTTGTCTTCGTCGTCGCCGTCGTCGTGGCTTCCGAAGAAGTTAAAGGCGCCTTTGGCGCTTCCTCTTCTTCTCCGTCCTCTTCTTCATCGTCCTCGGAGCTTCTCCCAGCCTCTTCGGCTTCCTCGATCGCGATGCTCTCCGTCTCGTTTAATAAACTACTGTAATTACCGTTCGCATTTGCATTCGCGCCCATTCTCGTTTTCACGATCGATGTCGATTCCGTCGTCTCGACCGTCGTCGTCGTTTTCGTCGTCTCGTCCCACACGTCGAAAAACAGCGCCTCCTGCGTGCAGTTTTCGTGCGCGAACGCGCACGCGCCGTTTCGGCTCAATTTCATCCGAAACTGTTCGAACAGTCGCCCGTTCACGTGGAAACTCACGTACGTCGCGTCTGCGCTCAATATTTTCTTGCTGAAGAATGATTTCGCGTTTCCGAATCGAACGAAAAATGGCGTGCACCGCAACGACTTCGTCGCGCGATTTTCAATAACGAGCACGTCGATGGCACCGCCGGGATTGGGAACGACCGCGGAAACGGCACTGGCGGTTAAACCGCTCGTGGTCGTTGCAACGTCGAGTAAACCGGAACCGACGCTATGGAGTAACATGTTCTTCTTCTTCGGTTTTAGTTTCTTCTCGTTCGCGTCGTTTACGTCGTCTTTCTCGTCGTCGTCGCGCATGATGATTTTGACGCGTTTTTGAAGTGAAGAAGAGTTCGTTACAAACACAAAAATACTACGAAAACAACATGTATTATTATTAGTATTACTACGTACACATAAAAGCATCTCAATCTCTATTTCTCTCTCATATCATCATAAGAAGGCTAACGATCCTAACAATGCGGCTACGGCGGCGACGCTAATATTATCGTCGACTTTACTCGCCGGCAACGCTTCGACGACGGCGCAAGAGAAGCAGGCGAGCAAGATAACCGCGTAGTATCCTATATCGTCCGGACCGCCAAAGACGCGATTGTTCGGGAAAAAACCCATGACACCGAACAGATGGGTTAAAGAGACCGTGAATAGAAATCCAGCGACGACCATCGCCGCGCTCCCGGCGAAGGATTTGCGCTCGTCGAACGGTTTCGGCCATTTTTTACCGGTTTTCCCCAACCGTCTGCCGACGATATCCGCGACGCCGTCGCCGCCGCACATGAGCGACACGACTAAAAACCCAACCGGCGATTCTCTCCAAAACAGTAAAGTCGTCACCATCAACACGATCGTGTAATAAAACGGCCCGTATAACAACTCCTCTTTCCCGCCTCCTCGACTCACCGCTCGCACCGCGTTTTTATTCTCGATCAACCCGCTCCCGATGGCGAACAACCTCGCCGCCTGTAAACTCGGCACCAAGGTTGCAAACGCCTTCGAATACCACTGGTCGCCGAATAAACCCCACGTCATTGCAAAAAATGTCCCGGATGTGACGTGGACGAGTTTGCGAGAGAGCTTCGCCTCTAAAATCTCTCGCCTGGTGAGTTCGTCGAACAGTTTCACCCAAAGCAACGACCCAGAGATGGTGAGAACAGTTGCGACGACATCTCGAACGACCGTGTGTGTCCAGTTTTGTGTCGTTATTGTTATTGGGTCAATCGTGACCATCGATGTTAAAGCACTCGCTTTAACAGCCACTCCTTTTCCTTTTCCTTTTCCTCTTCCTCCGTCGACTCTTCTTCTTCTTCTCTTTATCCAATCCGATTCTTTTCCCCGCGAGAAGCAGAACGATGATGATGTTGATGATGACGAGCTCCTCCCGCTCCTCCCGCTGCTCGAAAACGACGACGGAGACGACGACGACAAAACAAATAAAGCTTTACGTTTCCCTCCAAAACTAAGCACTCTCACTGAAAGCATGTTTCTGTCACACACACACACTTGCGCGTTCACATCTGAGGAGATTTTCCCTAAAGCGGTCAACCTTTCTCTTCATTAATAATAGAAAAATGTTTAAAAGACGCGACTGGAACTACCTCTACGGCGACGGGTTAAAACCCAGAGGAGAGAGTAACAACAGCAGTTCTTCTTCAGATGACGATATCGATGGTAGCATGGAAAGCATCGGCGGGATGGTTGATTTAGATGCATCCTCGGAATCAGAATCAGAGGAAACCAACGCCGCCGGGAGGATGATGCATTCGGACGACGAGAAGGACGACAAGGACGAGTCAGAAGAAGTTAAAGAAGAGACGAAAAAAGAGAAGCTCAAAAGGAAGTCATCATCATTCGTGGCGTTGAAATGCACCGTCTGCGAAAAGCACGGTCTCGTCTTGTCCGAGAAAGCGAAACGAGAACACGAGCGGTCGAAGAGACACAAGAAACGAGTGTCTTCGTTACCAGAAGAGGACGAGAGGAAAAAGGAAAGTATATACTTCGTCCCGGCGTCGAGCAAACGTAAATTTGGGGAAAGAGAGGAGGAAACGGAAACGCATTTGGAAAGGTTAGCGAGAATACGACTGAAACGGAAGAGGAGAGAGGAAGAGGAGGAAAGAGAGGAAGAGGAGAGGAAGAGGAGGAAAGAAGCGAACGAAAACGGAAACGCAGACGAGGAGGATGAAGAGGATGAAAAGGAGGCGCAGAATAAAACGAAAAAGAAGACGAAGGAGAAAGTCGGTCGGAGGCAGATGCAGTCAATTCGAAGACAGAAAGCGGGAAAGAGAATTAAAGATACGAGTAATAGCGGTGACGGGGGCGAAAATAAAGCTCCTTTGAGCGATAGCGGGAAAGAGAAGACGACGACGAAGAAGAAGAAGAAGACAGAAATAAAAGGTAAGGACGATGGGAATAGTAAAGAAGAAGAGCGTGCGAAAGTAGTAGCGAATAGAAAAGGCAAACCGGGGAAACGCGAGCGGTTGGAGATGAAAGCAAAACGCGAGGAGATGGCGAAGAAAGCGAGAGAGGCGGGCGAAAGAGGCGTGAAAAAAGCGTTGCAAGCGTCGAGAACGAAAGAGAAGCAAACGAGCGCGAAGGATCGACGAAGAAGTATAATCGCGAAAGCAAAGAAAAAACTCGGCATGGAATAGTAGCAGTGCTTACATACCCGTCTCGTTTCTTTCAAAGATAAATCTCTTTATGAGATATCTCTTGTATTTACAACACGATATTACGTAAGTATATGCTACCGGTACCTGGTACAATTTTTGTATATATATGCTCTCTATCTCTCTCTCTCTCTCTCACTCACTCACTTTTCTTCACTCTCTCTCTCTCTCTCGTTACTCCCACCTCTCCCTACACTCTCGCTCACTCTTACTAATATTCTCTCGCCCGTCGTCTCCAAGACGACTTTCGCTCTCTTCCATTCCAGTTTGTTTTCGTTTTCATTTTCGTCGTCGTCGGTGTTCTCCTCAGACCCTCCTCTTTTTTTTTCGTTGTTCTCGTCAGAGGAGTTTCCGCCGGATTGATTCGCGTTTTCCACGGATTCCGTCTTGGCGCCGTCGCTGCCTGCCTCGTTCGATGCACTTTTCTGGTTTTGACGACCAGATCCGGAATCGTTTTGCTGCTGTTGATATCCACCTTCTTCTTCAGAGGTATGATTATTTGGAGAAGTCGCTGGAGCGCCTCTTTCTCCGTTACGTTGTTGCTGCTGTTGAGCAGCCAGCTGCTGTTGTTGCTGAAGCCTCGCTTCTTTCAAAACGAGCGTATTCGCATTTCTCTCGCGTTTCCAAAGCCCAACCGGTCGCGGCGCGTTGTTTTTAGTCAAATACAAACCGCACGCGTTACACAAACTCCCCTCGCCGTTCTTCTCTTTCCGCCAAAACGGAGAATCTGTGCACTGACAATTAACGCAAACTCTCGCCGCTCTTTCTGCGTCTGTTTTCCGTTTCCGAGACGTTCGCGTCCCGTTCGTTTTCCCACTCGCACTTCCTTTGTTCGCGTTCGCGTTGTTCATTTCGTTTGGCTTTATCGGCGTGATGTATTGCTGAGGCTGTTGGTAGTACCCGGGCGGGTAGTTATACTCAACCTGACCGTTTGCAAACGCCGCTCCTCCTCCCGCCGTCGACGTTTGTTGTTGCTGTTGTTGAAACGCGACTGCAAATTGCGGGTTCATCATTGCCATCTGCATGTACGAGTTCGCGTTGGGCATGTTAAACATCCCCCCTCCCGGTTGTTGCTGATTCGATTCGCCCGTCTGCCGTTGTTGTTGTTGCTGCTGCTCCTGCTGCTGCTGTTGCATCATCATCATCTGCTGCATGTACTCCTCCCCAGCGCTTGCTCTCGGCGTTCTCTGCTGCATTTGCGGCCCACCCGCCATGCTCTGTGCCATTGCCATCTGATAATAATACGCCTGCGCGTACTGCTGCACCACCGCCGCTTGCGCGTACTGTTGTTGTTGTCGCTGCTGCATGTGCATTTGTTGTTGTTCAGTGGCTGAGAACGTCTTCGCGTCGGACGTCGCGTCGTTCATATCGTTGTGCCGATACGCCGTTGGGAGTCCTGCGTTGTTGTTCTTCGTGTTCTGTTTCTGCTGCTTCTGCGCGTCGTTCGTTCCAACCGTCGTCGTCAGCGGCGGCGGTTTATGCACCGTATTCTCGACACCAGCAGCATCGCCGGACATCGATGTGTGTTGTGCTTTTTTTTAATGATCTGAAAAATTCAACTTTTTTCTTTGGGCAGAAAAAAAGGCGTTCTTTCTCTCCTTCAAAAAGATACGCAAATTCCGATGAGAGTTACGCGGAATAAACAACTGCGCACACACAACAAGGAAAGTACGAACGCTAAATCTCTTCAACAAATATCTACTCTTACACGTAAATATATGCGCCACTCAATTCTGCGTTCGCTTTTCGAATCGTTCG
>Ga0114997_10002338_pt1 | contig 15327 bp, 12 predicted proteins | sample ArcticOcean_MG_C_2_FD_87045 | JGI IMG/M metagenome (GOLD analysis project Ga0114997, IMG submission 87045) | Marine microbial communities from western Arctic Ocean - ArcticOcean_MG_CB4_136 | ecosystem: Environmental > Aquatic > Marine > Oceanic | place: Arctic Ocean: Canada Basin | collected... | reverse complement strand
ATTAAATAAAAAATTTATTTCTTTTTTAGGTCTTTTCCAGTTTTCTGTTGAAAATGCATATAATGTTAAAAACCTAATTTTTTTTTTTATAGATTCTTTTATAATCAGCTCAACAGTTTTTAATCCAGCTCTATGTCCTAAATTTCTTGATTTTTTATGTTTTAAGCCCCATCTACCATTGCCATCCATTATTATGGCAACATGTTTAACTGGGTTCATATTGTCATTATTTCTTTTTCTTTTGTAGAAACTTTTTCATCAATTTTTTTGATATGATCATCTGTAAAAGTCTGAACTATTTTTTCAAATTTTTTTTCACCGTCTTCACTAATCTCTTTTTCCTTTAATAAAATTTTCAATTGGTCGTTGGCTTCTCGTCTAATATTTCTTATCGAAACTTTACATTTTTCACCCATTGATTTTATCATTTTTTTAATTTCTGTTCTTCTTTCTTCGCTTAAGTCTGGAACGGGCAATCTAATTAGTTGACCGTCAATTTGTGGATTAAGTCCTAATTCAGATTTTTTAATTGATGTATCTACCAATGAAACATTATTAAGATCCCATACTTGAATATTTATCATTCGTGGATCAGGTGTTGTTACACTTGCCAACTGGTTAATTGGCATTTGTTGACCATAAACATCGACTTTAATTAAATCTAGCATGCTCGAGCTTGCTCTACCTGTTCTTAAAGAGGTAAGTTCCTTTGTAAAAACTTCAAAGGTCTTATCCATTTTTTTATTATATGTTTTTTCCTCGAACATTTATTCACCAATTTTTAACCTATAAAAATCTTTTATTTTTAGATCTCCAATACTAAGTTCTTTTACAATATCTTGCACTTTCTTTTTTGGTTCCATAACCCATGCTTGAGTAAGTAAGCAATTTTCTTCTTTAAATTTATTGATTTTACCTAAACTTATTTTTTGTGCAATTTCTTCTGGTTTACCAGAATTTTTTAGTTCTTTCTCAATTAGATTTTGCTCTTTTTCGAGAACTTCTTTATCTATTGCGTTAGCTTCTAAGGCTAATGGGTTTGACGCTGCGACATGCATAGCTAATTGTTTTCCAAAAGATTTTACATTTTCAGAAGAGTCATTAGTTTCTAAAGAAACTATTACAGCAAGTTTAGATAAGTTATCTTTTACGATTGTATGTAGGTAGTTAAAATTTTTTGCGCCTGAATTATTAATAGTTTTAACTCTTCCGATTGTAATTTTTTCACCCATTTTAGCAATTAATGCGACCAAACTTTCATCAACAGTTTTCCCATTTTTCATTTTAGATTTATTTAATTTATCTAAATCAGAGTTAGTAGAATTGTTTATTTCACTTAATTCTTTAGCAAAATCAATAAAATCATTATTTTTTGCTACAAAATCAGTTTCACAATTAAGCTCAATAACGGAGGTTTTATTTTCATCACCACTTACAGAAACAACACCTTCTTTAGCTTCACGTGACATTTTTTTTGACGCTTTAGAAATTCCTTTTACTCTTAATATTTCAATTGCTTTATCAATATCTCCTCTGGCTTCTTTTATTGAAGAGTTACAATCTTTAAATCCTGCTCCAGTAGATTGTCTAAGCTGTTTTATTTTTTCTATATCACTCATATTAATTTAATTTAGGTTTTTCTTTTGATGCAAATTTTGCATCTAATTTTTCTCTATCTTTTTCTTTTACTGTTTTTGATTTATCTATTTTTTTCTTAATATCAATATCAGGTTTTTCTTCAACGACTTTTGGTGCAGCTTTTTTAGCATTTTCAATTGTTTCTCTTACAAGATTGCAATAAAGGTCAATTGATCTCCTTGCGTCATCATTTCCAGGTATTGGATAAGTAATTCCGTCAGGATTAGAGTTTGAATCAAGTATCGCTACAATTGGAATTCCTAATTTTATAGATTCTTTAATTGCTAAAGATTCATAATTTGTATCGATAACAAATACTAATTCTGGAACTTTTTTCATTTCACTAATTCCACCCAAAGATCTTTGTAATTTGTTTCTTAATACACCCATTTTTAAAAGTTCCTTTTTTGTAAATCCTCTATTCTCAGATACCAAATCAATTTCTATTTTTTTAAGTTTTTTAATTGAACCAGAAATAGTGCCCCAATTAGTTAGCATGCCTCCTAGCCATCTATAGTTTACAAAATATTGATCAGTTTCCTTTGCTAGTGCAGCAATTGCTTCTGATGCTTGTTTCTTGGTAGAAATAAATAAAATCTTACCATTATTAGTAATAGTGTTATAAATTTTTTCTAGAGCTATATTTGTTAACTCTAAAGTTTGTGTTAGATCAATTATATGAATGGAGTCTCTCTTTCCAAATATATATTTTTTCATTTTTGGATTCCATCTAAGTGTTTTATGACCTAAATGTACACCTGCTTCTAATAATTGTTGAATTGTAAGATTTGGTAATTTCATATTTTTTCCCGGTTAAGCCACCACAGTCATTTCCATTTAAGGACCGGAGGTATAAAACCACGTGACTGTGTGCGTGTTAATTAAAATTAATAGTTGTTTACAAATAATTTGGAAAATAAACAAGTCTTTTTTAATGAATTGTGGTTAAAATACCCTTATTTTTAATCATATTTATCGCTTTTCTATCAACTAAACGTTTATTTTTTAGTTTAAACACAAGATTGTTTTCTCCGTCCCTAATTTTAATTTTAACATTTGTTGAACCTTCTAATTTTATTAAATTTGAAATTTTATTAATTTCATTAATATTATTAATATTAAATATAATTTCAGACACCGGTTTATTAAAGAGATCTTTAAGAGGAGCAATTTTTTTAACATTAATTCTTTTAAATCTATTTTCATCATTTGAAATATTTTTAGCTAATGTAAGAATTAAAGAATTTCCATCTATTAAAGTTTCACGATTAAGTTCTAAAATATCAGAGAAAACAAAAAGTTCAAAAACACTTGTTAAATCAGTAAACTTAATAACTCCATAAGAATTACCTTTTGCTGTTTTCCTTTCCGTAATTTTTAAAAGTGTTGCGGCAATATTTGCTTCTTTAATGTTATCATTTGAATTAAATTTAACATAATCAACAATTTTATAATCATCAAAAATTTCTTTAAATTGATTCAAAGGATGATCAGATATAAAAAAACCTACAGCTTCAAACTCTCTTGATAATCTTTCTTCAAATTTCCAGTCTTCAATATTAAGTATTATCTCATTATCTTGCTCTAAATCAGTTCCAAAAAGATCAATTTGATTTGCAACTTTGTTTTCATAAATATTTTTTGTTTTTAAAATAAAATTTGGAATAGAGTTAAATAATGCCTGTCTATTATTTTCTATATTGTCAAATGATCCAGATTTAACCAAACCCTCTAATTGAAGTTTGTTAATATTTTTTGGATTAACTCTATGTAAAAAATCATTTATTGATTTAAATTCACCATTTTTAATTCTTTCCTTTGTAATATTTGATACCGCTTCATAACCAACACTTTTAATTCCACCCAATGCATAATAAAAATTATTTTCATCAAATTGAAAATCAGCAAAACATCTATTAATGTCAGGTCTTACAATATTAATATTTATTCTTTTGAGCTCTTCATAAAATTCACTTAATTTATTTTGATTAGATAAATCCATAGTCATAGATGCGGCGAAAAATTCTTTAGTATAATAAGTTTTTAAAAATGCTGTTTGGTAAGAAATAATTGCATAAGCAGCAGCATGACTTTTATTAAAACCATATTCTGCAAATGGTTCTATTTTTAAAAAAATACTGGCAGCAACTTCTTTGCTAATGTTGTTTTTAACTGCACCAGCAATAAAACCTTGTTTTTGTTTTTCTAATTCCGCTCTCTTCTTCTTTCCCATTGCTCTTCTTAAAATATCAGCTTCACCAGCTGTATAACCTGACAGTTTTTGAGCAATTTGCATTACTTGTTCCTGATAAATTATAACTCCATAAGTTGGTTTTAAAATCTCTTCTAACAATGGATGTAAATAATCTGGTGATCGTCTTCCATGTTTGCAATCATTATATATAGGTATGTTGCTCATAGGACCAGGTCGATAGAGTGCCACTAGAGCAATTATATCTTCTATATGGTTTGGCTTCATTTGTAATAAAGCTTCGCGCATTCCAGAGCTCTCAACTTGAAACAAACCAACAGTGTTGCCACTTGATAAAAGGTCAAAAACTTTTTGATCTTCAAAATCAATATTTTCAATTTTAAAATCTTTAACTTTTTTATTAATCAATTTTTGAGTTCTGTTTATTACTGTCAACGTTTTTAAGCCAAGAAAATCAAATTTAATCAACCCTGCATTTTCTGCTGAATACATATCAAATTGTGTTGAAGGTAATAATAAATCTGCTGAAGCATCTTTGTATAATGGAACTATCTCAGTTAATTTTTTATCAGCTATAACAACACCAGCAGCATGCGTTGCTACATTTCTATTTAATCCTTCCAATTTTAAAGAAAGATCGGTTAATTTTTTTACACGTGGGTCTTCATTAACTAATTTTTGAAGTCTTGGTTCGTTGTTAATACATTCTGTTAAACTTTGAGGTCTTGAAGGATCAAATGGTATCATCTTTGAAATACTATCTACGAAACCATATGGTAAACCAAGGACTCTTCCTACATCTCTAATAACCATTCTAGCTTTAAGTTTACCAAAAGTAATTATATGAGCTACACTATCTTTATATTTTGTAGATAAATATTTAAAAACTAAATCTCTTTTTTCCTCACAAAAATCTATGTCAAAGTCAGGCATAGATATTCTGTCAGGATTTAAAAACCTTTCAAAAATCAAATTAAATTTAATTGGGTCGACATCTGTAATTGATAAGCACCATGCAACAAGTGAACCTGCACCAGAACCCCTTCCGGGACCAACTGGAATATCATTTTTTTTGGCCCATTTAATATAATCAGATACAATAAGAAAATAACTTGGATATTTCATCTCAATAATAATCTTTAACTCATGATCTAGTCTGTCTTTATATCTTAGAAAATCACCTCTATTGTTTAATTCTTTTATATCGACTTTAAATACTTTTAAAAATTTTTCTTTCAAGCCATCTAAGGAATCTTTTTTAAGTATTTCGTCAGCATTACCGCCTTTTTCAGAACTTATATTCGGTAAAACGGGTTTAGAAAATTGTGGTCTAAAATTACATCTAAAAGGAAGGTTAAAATTATTCTCTAGTGCTTCAGGCAAGTCTGAAAATAACGTGGACATTTCTTGATCAGACTTAAAATAGTGTTGATTGCTATATTTAATTCTATTTTTTTCATTAATATATGTTTTTGACCCAATACAAGTCAAAGCATCATGAGCTTCGTGCATATCTGAATTTAAATAAAAAACTTCATTGGTTGCAATAATTGGAATTTTTACTTCTGATGATTTTTTAAGATTATATTTTTCAAATGCAATTTCATTTTGATCACCATGTCTTTGAATTTCTAAATAAAATCTATCCTTAAATTTAGATAATAATTCATTATATAGTTTTGTAATTTCTACAAACCTACCCTTTTCAAATAATTTTCCAAATAGTCCTTGAATGGTTCCTGATAATAATATTAAACCATCTGAATCAATCATCAGTTCTTTAATATCTAAATATGGATCATAAAGTGTATCATTTTCTAAATATGATTTAGATGATAATTCAATAATTTTCTTATATCCTTTTTCGTTGAGAGCAATTAATGGCAAAAGACCAGTGGTGTCTTCAAATTTAAAGTTAACTTGAGTGCCTATAATTGGTTGAGTTCCAACTTTAGATATATTTTCAGCAAACTCTAATGCACCACAAAGATTAGAAGTATCAGATAATCCAACACTAGGTATTTTATTTTCTTTACAATATTTTTTTAAATCATCAATCTTAATTGCACCTTCACAAATAGAGTATTGAGTATGAATTTTTATATGATTGAATTTATGATTATTTAATTCTTGCATTGATAGTTTTTATATTACCATCAATCATTTCTAACTTACAATCTGCCTTATTAGCAAAAAATCTATTATGAGTTGCATAGATAATCAATCTATTTCGATTTTTAAGTTTATATAAAGTTTTAAAAACTTCTTTTGCTGTTGATTGATCAAGGCTACCGGTAGGTTCGTCTGCTAATATAATTTGAGGGTCATTAATTAATGCTCTTGCAATAGCTATTCGTTGAATCTCTCCACCAGAGAGTTCAGATGGATAGTGGCTTGCTCTATTTAATAAACCCATTTTTTTGATTAGAATAGTAGCCTTTTTGACTGCATTATTTTTATCGTTATTTAGAGTTAAGTTTGCAAGATATATATTTTCTAAAGCTGTAAAATCAGGAAGCAAATTATTTTGTTGATATATAATTCCAATCTTATTTGCTCGAATTTTGTCATTATCTGTGACATTTGAAAAATCAATGTTTTTATCAGAAATTTTTAAACTACCAGAAGATGGTCTATCTATTAATGATAAAATATTTAGCAATGTTGATTTACCAGAGCCTGAAGGTCCAACTAATGAATAAATTTTACCTTTTTTAAATATGTAATTTAATTTTTTTAAAACATGCAATTTTTTATTTATTAAAAAATGTTTTGAAATTTTATTAAGAAAAATAATATTATTCATACTTTAAACCTTTTATTGGATCTAACTTGGAAGCTTTGATTGCAGGATATATAGATACTAAAATTGTAATAACAATTGAACAAACTGAAATTATAAATATTGAACTTAGGTTTATTTCAGATGGCATTTTACTTAAAAAATATATTTCTTCAGGAAATAAACTTATGTCAAAAAAATTGCTTAAAAAAGATCTTAAATTTTCGATGTATAAAGAAAATATAACACCTAAAAATATTCCAAATATTGTTGACGATATACCTATTATAACACCTACTAAAAAAAATATTTTTGTAATAGATTTATTTAATACCCCAATAGACTTTAAAATAGCAATTTCGCGAGTTTTATTTTTAACTAATATAGTGAGGCCGGAGATGATATTAAAAGCTGCAACTATAATAATTAAAGATAAAATTATAAACATTACATTTCTCTCAACTTTAAGAGCAGAAAATAAGGATCTATTCATATCTGCCCAAGTATAAATAAGATTTTTATCAAAGATTTTTTCAATAATTTTTTTTTGCATTTCAATGTTAGATGGGTCCATTAAATAAATTTCAAGATTTCGATCGATATTATTTAAACCAAAAAAATTTTCTAAAGTTTTTATATTTATGAACGCTATATTTTGATCAAATTCGACAAGACCACTGTCAAAAATAGAGCTGACTATAAAAGGTTGTTGTTGAGGTAAACTACCAATTATAGTTTCAATGCCCTTAGGTGACATAATCATTATTTTATCACCAATTTTTAAATTTAGATTAATACTAAGTTGTTTTCCAATAATAATATTGTTTTCTATTAAATTATTATTGACACCTATAAAATTTTTTTGCTGGGCGATTTCAAGTTTTAAAAAATCTTTTGTATTGTATCCCCTTAAAAGTATTCCTTTTGTGAAATCTTTATTGATTAATATAGCCTCACCAGAGTTTGAAAAAATTAGATTACTTGAAATATTTTTTAGATTCTTATGATTTAATTTATTTTTATCAATTGGTTTATTATAGGATTGAATAGTTACATGAGCATTAAATCCAACAATTTTATTAATTAATTCAGAACGAAAACCATTCATAACTGACATAACAATGATTAAAACAGCAACACCTAGGCTAATTCCAATGAATGAAAAAATAGAGATAATATTTAAAAAACCATCTTTTTTTCTGGTTTTTAAATATCTAAATGCAATTTCTTTTTCTAGTGTAGAAATCAATTTTTTGCTTTTAATTCAGTTAAAATTTTAGTTATTTGATCTATTGTTAAGTTTTGAGGATCTTTTCCTGTTTCCTTAAATTCTAAAAAATCACCTTCTGATTTTTTTCCTATTATAATTTGATACGGCACACCTATTAGATTAAATTTCTTAATTTTAGATGAAAGGTTCTCATCTGTATCATCAATGATTGTATCAATATTAATACTTTCAAAATGTTTAAATATATTTGTTGCTTTGTCTAAAGCTGATGTTTCATTTTTATTAATCATAGGAATTATAGCAAGCTCATAAGGTGCAACAGAAAATGGCCATTTCATTATTTCTTCTTTATCATCATATTTTGCCTCAATAATAGCACCAACTAATCTCGATACACCAATTCCATAAGATCCCATCTTAACAAAGTTTTTTTTGCCACCTGGTAGATCAACTGCAGCATTTAAAGGTTTTGAATACTTATCACCGAAATAAAAAATATGACCTACTTCAATACCTTTAGTGATTAATCTATTTTCTTCTAAAACTTCTTTTTCAAATTCCTCTTTATTAAATTTTTCATCAGTAACTGAATAAAATTGCTCATATTTTTTTCTTAAATCTTCTAATGATTTTCTATCAATTACAGACCCAGCGCTATCTAAATCAAAAATTCTTTTATCAGTAAAAATTTTACTTTCACCAGTTTCTGCTAAAATAACAAATTCGTGAGAAAGATTTCCTCCAATAGGTCCTGTATCAGCAGCCATTGGTATAGCGGTAAGATCTAATCTTTTAAATGTTTTTAAATACGATAGGAAGAATTTATTATAAGAATAAACTGCATCCTCATCACTTACGTCAAATGAATAGGCATCTTTCATATAAAATTCTCTACATCTCATAATTCCAAATCTAGGTCTTACTTCGTCCCTAAATTTCCATTGAATATGGTATAAAAGTTGAGGCAATGATTTATAAGATTTAATGCTGGATCTAAATATATCTGTAACCAATTCTTCATTAGTTGGTCCATATAACATTTCTCTATTTTGACGATCTTTAATACGAAGCATTTCATCACCATAATCATCATAACGACCACTTTCTTTCCAAATCTCACTCGATTGAATTGTGGGCATTAGTATCTCCTGAGCTCCGATTTTATTTTGCTCTTCTCTAACAATCTTTTCTATTTTCTTCATCACCTTAAAGCCAAGTGGTAACCATGAATAGATACCAGCTGAAGATTGTTTAATCATTCCTACTCTAAGCATTAATTGGTGAGATTTAATCTTTGCTTCGGATGGGTTATTTTTTAAAATTGGTATAAATGCTTTTGATATGTACATTTTGTTTATTATGTTTCTTAAATCAGAATATTCAATTAAATTCTTACTAGGTTAATGTTTGTAAAGGGCTTTTTTCCAGTTTTTTCTTTACAGTATTTTCTACAAACAATTTTCAGAGCATCAATTAAATTATACTCTTGTTTTTTACTACCTAACGAAAAGGTTTTTATTATTTTTTCAATTTCTTCTTCTAAACCGTAAACAAAATCATCCGTCTCATAAATTGGCAAACCTCTATAGGTTATAATAGGATTTTTATGAATATTCCCTTTAGGTGTAATCATAATTGTTGCTTCCATATATCCGTTTGCACTTAAATTCTTTCTGTCTTTAATTGATTGAGCATCTTCTTCAACACTAACATTGCCATCAAGATATAATCTTCCACTAGGAGCTTTATCGTAAACTTCTGGTTTGCTTCCGGGAAATAATTTAACTATATCGCCATTTTCTACTTGGACAGGGTGCGGAACCTTCATTTCATGTGCAAAGTTAATATGTTCAATCATATGTCTATGTTCACCATGCACAGGAATTACACATTTTGGTCTTACCCATCCATACATTTCTTTTAAATCTTCTCTATTAGGATGACCTGATACATGGACAAATTCACTTTCCTCTGAAATTACTTCAATTCCGTCTCTTACAAGTTGGTTGTGCAATTTATATAATTTTTTTTCATTACCTGGAATAATTTTAGATGAAAATATTACAGTATCATCTTTTTCAATAAAAACGTCGGGATGAGTATAACTTGAAATTCTCATCATCGCGCCCATTGGTTCACCTTGGCTTCCAGTGCATAGATATACTATTTTGCTTCTTGAAATATTTTTAGCTTCACGTGGATCTATAGGTTCAATTACATTTTTTAAATATCCACATTGTCTTGCTGCTTTATAAATTCTATGCATTGATCTACCAACTAATGATATTTGTCTGCCAGTTTTTTCCGCACAATAAAATGCTGTTTCCATACGAGCAACATTTGATGCAAAAGAAGTAATGATAATTCTTTTTTTTAGTCTGCTCATGATATTTAGTATACTTTTTCTTACATCTAGTTCAGATCCTGATTTTCCATGACTAAAAACGTTTGTTGAATCACAAATCATTGCTAACACACCTTCATTACCAATTTCTTTTAGTCTTTTAGAATTAATTTCTTTTCCAATTAATGGGTTTGGGTCTACCTTCCAATCTCCTGTGTGTAAGATAACACCTGCTGGAGTTTCAATTCTTAATCCATTGGGCTCTAATATTGAATGTGTTAAAGTTATGTATTCAATCTTAAATGGTTCTAAGTTTATTGTTCCATTCAATTCAATTATTTTTAAATCTTTAGTAATATCAATATGTTTTTCTTTAAATTTTTCTTTAATTAAAAGAGCTGTAAATGGCGTAGCAAAAATTTTACATTTCAATTGAGGCCAAAGATGTGCAATAGCTCCAATATGATCTTCATGGGCATGTGTTAACACAATACCTAATAGATTTTCTTTTTTATCAACTATAAAACCAGGGTCGGGATAAATTAAATCAATACCTGGAAGAGTATCGTCAGCAAAAGTAACTCCAATATCTACCATAATCCATTTATGTTCACCGGGTTTTCCATAGGCAAATAAATTCATATTCATGCCTATTTCTCCAGAACCGCCTAAAGGGCAAAATAATAATTCATTCTTCATATCTATTTAATTAAACTAGAGGCCTTCATAAGACCGTTAATTGTAATATTTTTATTTAGTATAACTTTCGTGTTTATTGAATTTTTAAACAAATTTGAAAATCCTCCAGTAATTACTATTTTAAAGGATTTCTTTGTCTCTTTCTTAATTAGATTAATGATATTGTCAATCAAACCTGCGTAACCCCAGAAAAAACCTGCCCTAACAGCACTAATTGTATTTAAACCGATAACCTTATTGGTCTTTTTTAAGTTTACATAAGGTATCAGAGTTGCTTTATCGGTCAATGTATTTAATGATAATTTAACACCAGGGGCAATAACACCACCATGATAAGAGTTTTTAATTAAAACATCAAAAGTAGTTGCTGTGCCAAAATCTAGAATTATAAAATTATCTTTATTATTTATCACTCCAATAGCATTGGCCAATCTATCAGATCCAATTTGTTTATAGTTGACTTTAATTTTAAGTAAACGATTTAATTGTAAAGTTTTTAACTCATAACATTTTAATTTATAATTTTTATTAAAGAATAATTTTACTTTATTAAAAGCATGCGGCACTACGCTACAAAATAAAATTTTTTTAATAAGTTTTTTTTTTATAGCAAAAGTTATTAATGATTTTTGTAATAAGTTTAAATTAATCAGTTTTGTACTTAGTATAATTTGTTTAATAATCTTATTATTACTATTAACTAAACAAATTTTAGTTTCTGTATTACCAATATCACCTAATATAATCATCTTAAATTTTATTTATATTTATTACATTAAATTTAGGAAATTTTGGAATAAATTTTTCATAAATACTTATCAACCTCGAAATAACATCATTTTTACTAATTTTAATATTGGTAAGTTCAGAAAGATTCGTCGAAGGATAGTTAAGCATATGTGGGTTTTTAATTAAATTTATACCTATCCCAATAATAATAAAAGTTTGGTTTGATTTTGTTAATGTTTCTTGAAGTATACCAGAAATTTTTTTCTTATTTATTAATAAATCATTGGGCTGTTTAACAATAATCTTTCCTTTATAATAAAATGACAATAATTTTTTTATTAAAAAACAGTTTATTTGTGTCATTTGTTTTAATGATAGATTAATTTTATTTGTGGAAAAAAAAACACTTACAAATAAATTCCCTTTATAAGATACCCACTTTTTCCCATATTGGCCTCTTCCCTTTTTTTGTTTTTCAGAAATTACAATGCCTGATTGATTTTTTGAATTCTTAATAATTCTAATAGCAAGATCGTTTGTACTATTTACTGATTTAAAATTAAATTTTTTTAGCTTCATTAAATAATATTAATTCTTGATACTATTTCTACTAATTTGCTAGGAAAGATAAAATATAAAAGAATTAACAATGTTGAAAAAACAAGTGATACTCTTAGCCAAATATTATGGTCGGTGTCATATTTTTCTTTTTCTTTATCAAAATAAATAATCTTAATTATTCTTAGATAATAAAAAGCTGCTATTACAGTTGATAGCAATCCTACCACAGCTAAAAAATACATTGATTGTTCAATCACTGATTTAAATACATAAAACTTAGCAAAAAAACCTGCTAAGGGGGGTATGCCAGCTAATGAAAAAAGTATTACCAATAAAGATAAAGATAAAAGTGGATGATTTTTTGAAAGCCCAGATAAGTCATTAATTGTTTCGAAATATTGATTATTCCTTTTCAGCATAAAGATACAACTAAACAAACCAAGATTCATTACTAGATAAATTGAAATATAAACGATCGAACTTTGTATACCTTCATTTGTTCCTACACACAATCCTGCCAAAACATAGCCAATATGACCAATTGAACTATACGCTACTAGTCTTTTTAAATTTGTTTGTCCAATTGCTGCAACAGCTCCAAATATCATAGATGCAATTGATAAAAAAACTATAATAGTTTGCCATTGATCTATCATATTAATAAAAGGTACATATAAAAATCTAATAAATACAGTTAATGCAGCAATTTTTGGAACTATTGCAAAAAATAAAGTTACTGATGTTGGTGATCCCTCATAGACATCTGGTGCCCACATATGAAAAGGAACTGCAGAAATTTTAAATGCTAGTCCTACTAATATAAACACTATTCCAAAAGTTAGGCCATAATGATCAGGAGTCATGCTAGCAGCTATAACATTAAAATTAGTTGATGATGAAAATCCATAAATTAAAGAACACCCATATAATAATAACCCTGATGATAAAGCACTTAATACAAAATATTTAAGTCCAGCTTCTGTCGATTTTAACTGATCTCTTTTAAAAGATGCTAATACGTATAAAGCAAGAGATTGAAGTTCAAGACCAACATAAAATACCATAAGATCATTGGAGCTTATCATCACCATCATTCCTAGAATTGAACAAAGAATAAGTATTGGATATTCTATTTGAAATATTTTAAATAACTTTAAATATCTTGATGAAACAATTAAAACAAAAAACCCACCTAAAAGAGTAAGAATTTTCATAAATGATGAAAGATAATCAATTATATAACTTTTATTAAATAAACTAGTATGATTAGTCATTGGATTATTAAACAATAAAATGATTGTTATAAGTAAAGATATAATTGAAAGATTATAAATTATATTTGAGCTATTTTTTTTAAAAACACCCAATATTAATAAAAACATTGTTGATAATGAAATAAAAATTTCTGGTGATATTAAATTTAAATTATCCATTATTTTGAACCTCTGGCATATACATGTTTAAATTAAAGTTATACATTTCAATCAAATCTTTTACTGAAATTTCAATTGTATTTATAAGTGGCTCTGGGTAAAATCCAAAAAATAATATTGGTATTGCCAAACTCCATAAAATAAATTTTTCTGAATTATCTAAATCGGATATTTTTAAAAGATCTTCATTTATTAATTTTCCAAAAACTACCCTCCTATATAACCACAACATATATGCAGCACAAAAAATAACCCCTAAACTTGCAATAACAGCGACTAGAAAGTTATCTTTAAATGTTCCTATTAAAATTAAAAATTCACCAATAAAACCCATAGTTCCAGGTAAACCAAGTGATGCTAACGTGAAAAGCATGAATAAAATTGAATATTTTGGCATGACAGAAACAAGTCCACCGTATGTTTTTATAAGCCTTGAATGCATTCTATCATAAAGCACACCAACACATAAAAATAACGCTGCCGAAACAAGACCATGACTAATCATTTGAATTATACTTCCTTCAATACCCTGTTGGGTGATTGTAAAAATTCCTAAAGTTACAAACCCCATATGAGCAACAGAAGAATATGCTATCAATTTTTTCATGTCTTCTTGCATTAGTGCTACTAAAGATGTGTAAATAATTGCAATTAAACTTAATATATAAACTAAAGGAGTAAATAGTTCTGATGCAATAGGAAATAAGCCTAATGAAAATCTAATAAATCCATATCCTGCCATTTTTAAGAGAATTGCTGCAAGCAATACTGAACCAGCAGTTGGTGCTTCAACGTGTGCATCTGGTAACCAAGTATGCACAGGCCACATTGGGGTTTTGACAGCAAACGAACTAAAAAAAGCAAGCCATAGGAAGTTTTGATATTTAGTGTCAATTCCTAATTCATAAAGTTGAATTACATCAGTCGTTTTTGAAATCCAATAAATTGAAATTATTGCAACCAACATTAAAACAGAACCTAGTAAAGTGTATAAAAAAAATTTAAAAGCAGAATAAACCCTTAGTGGACCACCCCAAATTCCAATTATCAAAAACATTGGAATTAATCCAGCTTCAAAAAATATATAAAATATAACTAAATCAAGAGAGCAAAAAACTCCAATCATTATACTTTCCATAACTAGGATAGCGATCAGAAAATCACGTAATCTAACTTTAATTGTATTATTAACAGATATAATGCAAAGTGGCGCTATAAATGTAGTAAGAATAATAAATAGTATTGATATTCCATCAACTCCAACTTTATAATTAACAAAACCCTTTAGCCATTCTTTATCTTCAATAAATTGAAAGCTAGAAGTAGAAGAGTCAAATAAAAACCACAAATAAATTGATATTAAAAAATTTACAAACGAAGTGAATAAAGCGACATATTTTACTGTGTGAGATTTATCTGTATTTTTGGTAAATAATAGAAATAAAGCACCAATAGTTGGTAGTAAAATAAGAGATGATAAAATTGGAAAATTCATTAGTTTAAAATTAAAAAAGTTAAAAAAGCAGAAAAGCCTAAGAGCATCATGAATGCGTATTGATAAATAAATCCACTTTGAAATTTGCTAGCTTTTACTGATAAATTTTTAATTAATGATGAAACACCATCAGGTCCAAATTTATCAATAATTTCAACATCAACCGCCTTCCAAAAAAAAATTCCTAATTTTTTTGAAAATTT
>Ga0114997_10002337_pt1 | contig 15330 bp, 9 predicted proteins | sample ArcticOcean_MG_C_2_FD_87045 | JGI IMG/M metagenome (GOLD analysis project Ga0114997, IMG submission 87045) | Marine microbial communities from western Arctic Ocean - ArcticOcean_MG_CB4_136 | ecosystem: Environmental > Aquatic > Marine > Oceanic | place: Arctic Ocean: Canada Basin | collected... | reverse complement strand
TGACCAACACCAATATCAATTACATTTTTATTCAATACTAAGAAACTATAATTCTCTCCTAAGAACGCTCCCTCGGCTCCTTGAGTGGTTGGATTTATCACATGATTTTCAACTGACCAATTAGGTTGAGTCTCTGAATTATATCCAGTAACTAATGCATTATCTCCAAGTAATGAACTCGGTGTTACGTTGGTAATATATGGTAAGGCCTTTGTCCCAACCGGCATTGTAAATAATTTATATTTCATCACCACTTCAGGATCAACACATGGTTCTAACATAGGAGTACTTTCTAACACTGCACCATAGTAATCAGTTCCTTTCGGATGTGCCGTATCCCATAAAGTATAATCCACCTCATCATCTGCTAACGCAAATTTTGTAATTGTAAAATTACTACCAGGTTTTGCAAGATATTGTTTACCCTTTTTAGTCAATACAGCATTTAAGATATATGAAGTATTATTTATAAATCCCATTATTTATCCTATTAAGTCGTATAAGTAATCGTTATTGGAAATTCTATTACACATCCCGAAGATTGACCAGTTACTATAACTGAAGTGTAGGTATTTGCTGTTACCCGTTTTGGATAGAGTGTTAATGCTTTTAAATTTTCACTTCCGATATCACCTATATGTAATTGACCATTGTTTCCTTCTACTTGACAGTCTGAAACTGTCTGTGATATATGCTGGACATTATCTACGAAAGGCACCCATTTTAGGTCTCTTGCTGATAACGCCGCATCAGATCCATTTTGTGTATTAATCAAATACGCTCCTGATTCCAACTCTGCCTCTGGTGCCAATATTGCCACACTTGAATCTAACAAAGTTACCGTATATAGTTCAGTTGTAAATAAATTATGATCTTTATTACCATCATCAAAGTTATCTACCTTTTCAATTGCAATTGTTGCTGTACCATTTTGACCACGACCAACAACTGTGGTCACACTATCATGATTTGTTGAAACTCTATTATTACCGGCATCGGTTGCGTGATACTTTAGGCCGACTAAAGTTGTTGCAGTATTTCCGGCATCTTGAATTAATTCCATTGCAGCTGTACCGTCTTGTCTCGTCACGAGTTTATACTTCATAATCTCGGAAGGATCATTGAAGGGTTCAAGTGCTGGTAGATTATCAATTACTGCACCATAGTAATCTGTTCCATTTGTATGTGTAGTATCCCATAAGGAGTAATCCACCTCATCATCACCGAGTGCAAATTTACTAACCATAAAGTCTCCACCACTGGACAAAATCTCTCGACCTTTCTTTGTCAAAATAGCGTCTAAAACACGCGTTGTATTATTTAAATATCCCATTGTTTTTTCTCCTATGTCACGGAATTATATTTTTTATAAGATTCGTTTTCTATAACTTATTACTCTTCACTTATAAATATAGTTCTTTTGAATTTTTGTTGTTTATTTGTTCTTAACTTCCATTTTTGTATTAGGTTTATCACCCGTTACCAATTTAGTAGGTGAAACGAGGAATGTTTCAAATGCAGGTGAATCTTCCAAATAAGTTGCACTTGGATCAACTATCGTTGTATTATCTGTTTGAACACACCCAACATAAAAAAGTCTATTTGTTCCTATTGCCTCATCCCATTTATTATCTAAATCTGATAATACAAAACTCGATGAATTTGGTTTATGTAGTGATGCACTCTCTGGAGTACCATAAAAGTACATTGTTTCCATATTGTTTTGAGAAATAACATTTTCTTCTATACGAGGCATCACCACTTCTTCAAATATTACTTTAACACTACCTTGTTGTATGGTTGAATTAAGATAATCACTTCCATACCACCCACTCTCGTCTATATCACCTATATTATATAATGAAGGTCTTTCTAAAATATGTCTCAATACAAATGAACCAGTTCCTGATGCCAATTGTGAAAAAGTCTCACTCGGTGCCTGGTAAGAAACAAGTTCTGCCGATAACTCAACTCCTGATCCAGTTGTCTGTGTTTTATTATTTAATCTAAACGGATCATAAAAATTTAAAGGTATTGTATTTAATCCCCAAGGTGTCAATTCTTCTGCAGATGAAGAAATAAATCCTCCTGGTTCTGAACCACTTTGTTGTGTATAGTAATTAACTCTAAATGGATCTGTATAAGTTAAACTAGCCCCATATGATTCATATTGTGCTGATGAAGATAAGTATGAACCTGTTTCCATTTTATGTTTATTAATACCAAATGGATTAGACCAATTTATCTCTGAATCCAATGGTTCGTACCTTGCACTTTCAGAAATGTAACCTTTCGTTTCTATATATGTAGTATGGTGCTGTGGTTCAAAAGTAGGCTGTTTTCCAATAATAACTTTATCACGTTCAAATAAAGTTGGTTCAATTAAAATACCAACCGTGGCATTTGCACGTGCTGGAATTAATGCTCTAATTTGTTTATATAATGAACTATCATAATACTTTAATAATCTCAAATAATCCCAAAAATTATTAGGTCCTGCATACTTCTTCCAATATAAGTTTCGAACTTCCGACAATCTATCATATCTTTCTTTATATTGGTCACGAGGATCACCAATGTATTGGTCAAAATCTATGTTTGGAAAGGAAGATATAATATCCTCGTTAATTGCAGCTGATGGAGAAAAGAATACACCAAGTTTATTACTATCTATTGGTGCATTATCATATGCTGGTATAGTTATACTTTCTCCAAATTTTAATACAGGATTTCCAACCTTATCAATTCTCTCGTCAGCCTCAATTCTTATTTTTCGTGATGACATGGCACTTGGTCCAAAATTAGCAACTTTTAGTTTTGTTTCATCTACTACGGATGAAAAATGATTACCCATCCCACTTGTGTAATTATGTGGTTCTGCAGATGAAGTATATGTTTGGTCAGCTGATGCATCTTGAAACCATTGATTAGCACCTACACTTAAATCTTTATCATCATCAAATGAAAATCGAGTAACTAAATCCAAATAGGAAGCTGATGGTGAATTACCATCAAATGCTATAGGTGCGGCTACATGATTATCAAATGAAGTTTCACCAAGTGGTGTTGTCCAATTTCTAAACTCCATCATAGAACCACTAAATGATTCACCAAAGTAAGTATTTTCTTCAGGACCACCTATGGTTACTGTTGTTCCACTTCCAGAATATGCTATATTATAAGATGCAGAAGCTGCTGACATAGAACCACTTATCAATAGGACTTCTTCTGATTCATAAATTATTTTACTTCTACCTGAATCGTATTGTTTAGTATGTAAGGTGTAATTAACATCTTGACTACCAGTATCACTTGATAGGACACCACCACTCTTTGTGGTTCGTGTTAACATTACAGACCAAAAGTCTCCATCATAAACAGGTAATTCAGATGACGAAACTTCATTATATCCGTGACTACCACTCAACATAAATGATACATGACCATATCTATCAGTTGAACCATTATCTTTTAATCTAATTGCCCAATCTCCATCTCGTCTTACCAAAACTTGGTCTCCACCATCAGCTGCTTTAAATCTAAATTCTATTGTATCTGGAACTCTATCTGTTGGTGCATCACCCTGTGTCGATGTCATCCACGCATTATATTCTACATAGGTATTATTAGATGAACCAAAGAAATCTAATGCCTTTGTAAATTTCCGTGTTATCATAAAGTCATCTGGTTGTCCAGGTAATTTAGGCCCACCATATTCCATAACTCGTAAAACACTTGATGGGATTCCATAACAACTTATCAATCCTTTAATTGCCCGAGTAGTACCTTTTGTTTTTAAGAAGTATGGTATATTACTTACAATACGACTCCATATTTCTCTTGATATATCTTTATCGGGTGTTATTGAATATTCTACTGGTTTCTCTGAACCAGTTACACTCATTCCCAACATATATTGTGGTAGTGATATTAAATCTTTACCATCATGTACTTCCCACCCAAGAGATGCTGCTACTGGATGTAATAAATTTCTGGCAACACCTTCTGTTAATTTATCTCGTTTATCATGAACATCTGTCATTGCCTTAATAAATACCCAAAGGTCATCAAAATGATGTCCTACCATATCTATAAATTTTAACATTACATCATTTTCATTATCATCTTGAACAAACATTGGAAGATGACTCTTTAATCTATTTTTATTCGCCTTATCATAATCAGACGCAGATATTATTTGATTGTCATACCAAGTACTTGCTATAGATTGACTTGTTCTGTAATTTACATATGGTGATGAATATGTACCAGCTCCACTTTCTTTCGGCCAAGTATTATCAAAACTTAAACCAAGTGAAGAAGTTGCCAATGATGAACTTTGATTGAACATATATTTTTCAAATTTATCAAAGTTAGTAATTGTATCACGCCGTAAAGTTTCCCATTTTTGAATTTGAATTAATGAACCACTAATTGGTGTAAATGAAGGATTTGATGCTCCGGATTCAGAAACAATTAAATATGCACCTAATCCTGGATCCGCCTTTACTTTATATCTACCAGTTGAACCACTACCTGCTCCTGATAATGACGCACTTCTATCAGTATATTGTTCTATTAAATCTAATTTATATTTAAAATTTCTAAGTCGCTGTTCTGCTGAACTAAAATGTATAAAGTTCCCGAATTGAGAATAATCAACATTAATATCTGCAGTCAAACTGCCACTAATTAATTCATTTTCAATTTCCTCTTTAACTCCGGGATCATTTGAAAGTAAACTACTATAACTTTGTAGTTCAGTTATACCATTTCCAATAGCTGGATTTACATTTTGCAATTCTGGACTTCTTAAAACTACATCACTAATAGATTCTTCAACAAAAGGAAATAACTGAACAGTTTCCTCAATGGGTGGAATCATCTCTCTCACCACAGTAGTAAAATCCTTTTCATTAATTGCAGAATCAAGTGGTTCATATAATTTATAAACTATTGAATGTGGATAATCCGTATAAGTCTGTGTATCAATTTTAAAATTGGATATTAAATTAAATGTGTTAGGTCCAGTTTTAAGTAATTTACTTAAATCTTGACTACTATCATTTGGATATTGAATAAACCACTTGTTAAAATTTGAGTCAACTTTTACATCTAATTCATTATTAAAATCATGATTAGAAGCAAAACCGAGTTCTGCATAACTATCAACAAGGAATATACTATTTCCAACTATCTTTTGTATATCACCTCTAAGTGAACCATATACTGGAACTGTTTCGGAAAATGATGATGTATAGTCAACATGAAAACTTGCAAAATCACTAAAAGATTGTATATTCAGTTCATTATTAGTTACCGTACCATCTGGTGCTAAATTTTGATATGTGGTATTTAATGTTGCAGTATCCCCATCAACCCCTATAATGTTTGCAACTAAATCTGCTGTTAATGGTGTTGTATCAATAGATGTATCCAATGTTGTTAATTCAATCTTTACATCCTCTACCCATACAATTCCTTCGGGTCCATAATGACCATATATGTAAAGAGAACTGGCCTTATGTAAATCCCAATCATCTTCAACTATTCCAGTCCACGATACTCGTTCCCACTCTCCCACTTTAGAAACTGGTTTATATCTACTAAATTCATATTCCCATGCTGGATTACTACCATCTTCTAATGTTGCAGGATTATTTCCTGAAATACGATCCTGAAGTCCCCAATACGGCCCGGATGTACTTTTTCTATAATGATGTAATCCAACCTGTGCACCTTTATTCGGAGTATCTGATTTTTGATTCCAAGAAACTGTAATGTTATCTCCTGGCTGTAATCCTTGAGCTGCCATAGAATGTGGTAATGTTTGAGAAATACCCATCCATCTATGTGCCAATGTAGTAGGTTGATCGGAAGATGCTGGTACATTTCCTGTTTTATGTATACCTACATAATCAATATGATTTGGTGCACCAAATTCAGAATTTTGGTCAATCATCTTAATGGCCATACCACCAAATTCTCCATCACCATCTACCCATTTTGCATGATGTCCTAACCAACCACTATGCCATTGTGACCGTGTATTGATTGCATCACTATTGGCACCACCCCAATTAAATGAATTGAATCCATCTGACCAACCTCGTGGTTTTACCGCATCAGAATATAAAACTGGATCTGGAAATTGCCAAATTTTATCTGTTATACTTTCTCCCCCTGCCCAAGTCCAATTTATAATTTGACTATCAGATAAATTATTTGACCAAATCCAAGAACAGTCTAATAAATCATCATCTACGGTAGTTTTCCACGGACCTTTACCTGCCTCAGATTTGATTTCCCATTCTAACACGTCATCTTCTGAATTTGATGTTATTGTCCAAGGACCAGTTCTTGATACTCTCGGTGGAACATCTACTTCATCGGATAAATCTCTTCTTGACCAATCCTTTGATTCACCCCCATATTCGATAGAACCATCACCTGTTTTTATTTCTTTTCCATCGTAAATTATTTTTGCAATAAATCCGGCAGGACCTCCACCATTTCTTGCCTCCAATCTTAATGATTGAATATTGGATGGTAAATCGAATGTCTGTGATGTTCTCCAATCTGTTCCTGAACCAATTAGACTTTCATTACCACCAATTGTTGCAAATAAATCAAATTCATTATCAACTTGTAAAGTAATAAAATTATCAGCTCCCGTTCCGTGATAAGGACTTACTCTAAATTCTCTTTCATTATTTCTAATATCTGATCCATCAGGATTTTTTAATGGAATATCATCAATTACAACTAATTGTTCGTTTTGTGTATAGGATTGATCTACAACATATGCATCCTTAATAGTAATCTTACCATCTATCATGGGTGTAGTAAAACCACTATCCGCATTAGATAATATTGTTTGAACTTTGTTATCTTCTATAAATCGAATCAATCCAGTTACAGGAGCATCCGATTCCTCAATTCTTTCTGTAATTACAAATGGACTTGGTTCTCCATTTACACTACCAGCTTCTACTTGAAGATTTGTAATATATCGATATGCCCCAATACCATAATCAGTAATCTCATTAGTATGACCTAACCATATTAGTAAATTTCCATCTGTAGAAGTTGTAGGTATTGTTATATTTTTATATAATCTTTGCCATAATCTACCATCTATCTCTTTTGTTTCGGCAACTCCTCTATCTGTATCGTCAAATGTTCTGGGAGTTCCCCCTGGAGCAGTTGAACCTCTAAATAATAATTTATGTGCTATCCAATCATCACTCCAATGAACCCAACAACTAAGTATATAACTCTCTCCAGGTATACCTCTTAATTGAATCCAATAATCATTAGTTTCTCCAGTCGAACCATCACTTCGTAAAACATATCTACTATTTCCTGGATTTGGAAAATCTTGAATTATGCCAGTAGAATCTGATTTCTTTACAAATTCACCAATATTATTTCCAACCCCATCAGAGTCTATATCTGAAAAATGTCCATTGGTTACTAAATTTTGTATCGCGGGTATCGGTATGGTGTCTACTACCGGAGTATATCTTGTTATTACTTCATCTATATTGTCATAGTCTATGAGAAATGCATCTCTTATTTTAAGAGTTCCACCTACCATTGATTGACTAAGTGAAATACTACCATTATTTATTGTTGCAACTTTTCCATCGTTACTAAATGTAATATATGATTCACCACTTATATCAGAATATGATAAACAAGTAAATCCTAATAATCTAAATTTTTCATATGTATCCATATCAACTATGGCAGGATTTGGTCTTAGTCTAATTTCAGTCCTCGAAGGTGAAATTTCTTGAATCCAAAATTTATCATCTTGAACTAATAGTTCTATTACTTCACCGTTCTCATCAATCAGGGGAATCTCCACATCGGGAGTAGGTGAATGACTGGCAAAAATCTTACCATTGGTCTCTATCATAAATTGACCGAGATAAATACTCTTATCTGATTTTTTAGTTAAAACAACTTTAGAAGAACCACCTATTTTTCTTAAAAAATTATATACTACTTTATAAGTTCCACGTTCGTAACCAAGTTGTCTAATGTGGGCACCAATGTCTAACTCTGGTGGTAGGGGACTTTCAATTTCACCTGATGCTAAATAATTATCGCCTGTATCATAAACACAATATTCAATTATATCACTTGGTGATGAACCAAATGGTAATACATTATCACCATCGTGTAACCCATCAAGTGCAATTAATGGTAAATCTTTGCTTGATAATCTCGATAATTCTCCTGAAACTGGATCTATCTGTAATTGTTTTTTCTTTGCCATTAGAATTCCGTAAAGTCTCTTTTGATTATTTTGTTAATTTCTTCTGTCCGTTCATACTTAAAGTATTTTTCTTGCCATTGTATAGTATGATTCACGGTATGACTTGATTCATCAGTTCCCTGTCCTGTTATTATGTTTTCAAATAATAAAATTTTGTCGCCCGTCTTATTTCTTAAAGTCCCATCAACAACCTGACCACTATCAGTTTTCTCATTTATCATTTCTATATACTTAGCTTCGTCCCTACTGGCTATAGTTTGGTAAAATGGAAGATTATCTAACTCATCTTTTGAATATGGCATATTTTATCTCACTACCTTAAATGAATGCTTCTCATCATAAAACTCTACGGTTTCATCTGATGTTCCACTTCCACTAACTATTTTATAATTTATTCTGTAAAATCTTTCTGATTGCAATCCATTCATCCAAACATTAAAATAGTTTCCTGTTGAATCACAACTAAGTTTAGAACCACTTCCAAATGGAACAATCACTTCTTCAGTATATGCATCTTTAATTTCATAATATGAACTTCCACTCGGTAAAGTTTTTACGGTTGTGTATCCTGTTGAATATCCACTTGTGGAATACGACTTCTCAGGAAATCTTTCTCTACCATTAACTCTAAATTTTACCTTTGAACTTTCTTTATACTCAGGTCTGAGTCCCCTCATATACACTACCATATCTTGTAGATTGTCCGAAGTTAATGATGATAGTGAACCAGTTGTCCAAGTGGAATCATCCCAAACCACTTCTAATTTTGGTTGATAGATTGTATTTGTATCCCTACCAAAGAAGATAAAGTTACCATAATGAGTAGTATTTCCCTCTTCTACATTTGAATCTTGATTTCCAATACTACCACTTCTCTTTAACATAAAGCCCTCATTTGGAATTGTACCGTGATGCCATTTCCACACAATATCAGTTACATCCATTCTTAAATCGGCAGGCTCATATGTGAATGATTGAGATGTCTCATATTCACTTCCACTATACCAAGTTCCACCAGATTGTGAAACTGTATTCCATTGAGTTTTTCCGGAAACTCCATCTTTCCATTTCCAACTTGCCCCATCTTCTATAATAGGATTAGATTGTGCGTATCCGGATCCCATTTCCCAAGATTGACTAACTGGATATCCATATAAAGTTTGTGATACACTCAACGCTTCTGAATTGGCATCATATAAATTTAAATAAAATCTTGTTCTTGATGATGAAGTTATTAAACCTGAATTAATTGAGTCTGTAATAAAATCTGTATCGAATTTAATCAACGCCCTTGAGGTATAAATAACAGAACCATCATTATTCATATCTTTTCTAATTTCAAGAATCTCATCAAGACCAGTATTCATACTTGAACTTACTTCATATAATGTCGTGTCCTTTGTTGCGTACTCAAAATAATGCATTATATATCTCCCATCACTCTACCTCGTATATCGGTATCTGGATATTTAATTTCAAATGTCGCAGGATCTACTGGTGGGTAAACGACTCCATTAAACGTTGATGATGCTATATCATATATGTTATCAGAATAAACTACAGAATTTACTGTGCCCCACTTATTATTTACTTGAATTAGTTCTGGACTATCCTCTCGTGGTTTAACTGCAGTAGCAACACCATCAACTGACAATATCTCTGATACTACATCTGCCAAAATAATAGGTTGATTGATTTGCCACTTATCTATATGAAAATATTCTTTTAATCGTTTCACACACATTAGTAATACTTCGTGTTTATTAAATCCTCGTTTGGTATAAATTGCAAAATCAAGTCCTATATTACAAACCCAGGCATCTTTAAGTTGAATTGCATCTGTCATCATTCTATATTGAGATAAATAAGTTTGTATATTTTCCTTGACAGCATTATTTAATTTAACTAATTTTTTATTACCATCATAACCCAACATATACATATTCAATGCCAATGGGTTTGACTGAAACTCTGGGTCTGCTTCATTTTGTCCAGCTGCTGCAACTTGTTCATCTTGCATCATAAATACTTTTGCAACATTACCATATTTTGCAGGTAATGAATATACACGAGTTATAAAGTCATCTTTTGTTACGGCCCTTCCTTGTGCTTGAAAATAAGCAAGTGCATTTGTTCTGACATCCTCAAGTGTTTCTGCTCCCCCACCACCAGTTGCCGGGTTTACATTTAAAACTGCTATCGAATTTAATGTCTGTGTTTTTAAACTAGCGTTTAGTGAAGCTGAACTATCTACTACCGCCGTTTTTTCAGTAATATTAATAATTGTATTAGAAGTTGTATTATCTTCTAATCCACCACCATAAGAATACTTAATTGTAAGTGTTGTATTGGTTGGACATTGACCGTATGTAGCAGTGTTCAAAAAGTTTGCTGGATCAAAATTAGTATCGAGAAAGCTTGGTGTTCCTGGTAATGAAGAACCAACACTTGATGGATTTGGAATAATTTCTTCGTCTGACGTGGATGATACTCCAGAACCAAATCTGATTTCAGTTTTGCCATCAGGCCTAATATAAGTTTTATATCGTTTAGATGTCTTTATAAGTTTTAAAAGAAATGGTGCAAAATTTCTACCTTCTACTAAATCAGGAGAATTTTTACTATTGTTTTGAAAATCTGAATAAACTGTATCTTGTGCTAAAAACGGAACTTGATACCAACTATTACCATCTCCATCTGTTACTGAAAGTATTTCTAATACTGGAAATTGTGCCAATGATATTCTTTTATATTTTTCAGCTGCTCCAAATGTTATATATTCGGTAGTAATATTTCCACTAACTGCCTTTGCAGATTTTTTTAATAACCATTTAGATATATTTTGTTCATCATCAATTTCAGCTATGCTTTCTTCTCGTGGACTCATTGAACTTGAATCACCAAATACTACATCATCTACGGTTCTAAACAAAGTTCCGTTCTGAGAAGTTACTTTCATACCTGCAGTAATATTAACACAATAATCCTCATTAGGTGGTCGTCTCCCATCCGAATCCTCAATATCTGTTCGTGCGGGTACGGTTTGATATACATCCAACGTTACCGTTGCAGGTGAAGATTGTCTTGGTTTATACCCATATCCTTGTGCCATTTCATATATGGTTTTCTTTTCTTCTGCAAAAGCTAACATACTTTCTTTAAATTGTTCATCCATATAATAAGACAAGGTATCACCCACATAAGATGCCATTTCAATAAACATCATACCTGGATCTGATTCGTTAAAATCATTGTATGTATTTGGAAAATACGTCTTAGAAAACTCTATAAGTCCATCTCTGAACCCAGAAAAATCTTTGTTTAAATATTTTACGTCTTTACTGACATTCTTCTTAGCCATCTAAATTCTCCTATTGTTTCACGGCTGATTCAAACTGGTCAAAGCTTATCGAGATATTTTCAAATCTATTTGGTTCAAATGCCAATCCAAAATCTATTGCAATATTTACTCTGTTTTCGTTGTAGTCTGGTTGTGTGATATCTATTTTTTTAATGTTTATATAGGGCAACCATGTTGTTAATGAAGTTCTAATTGAATCTTCTAATTGATCATTAAAATCTTCGTTCATTGGTTCAAATAATACACTATGCAAGTTCGAACCAAATGCTGGTTGTCCAAGTCTTTCCCCGGGAATTGTTTTTAATAAATTTATGATATTATGTTTTGCCTGTTGAAGTGTGGTTTTTGTTTGTTTGAAAAAACCAGTATCAGAATATCCCATAGGAAGTTCTAATCCGATAAAAGTATCTGGATTTAAATCTTTTTCTCTTGCTCCCATTATTACACTCTCCTATTATACTGGTAGTATGGTATTTTCTACACTAACAATTAAACCATTTTTTACCTTAATTCTTTTATAAGTGGCTACTCCAAGAACTATAGCACCTGCCACTACAAACTCGGTATTTATTCCCTGTGAACCATCAGTTAATGATATTTCATCTACTACTAATTTACCATGTATCTGTACTTCGTTACTACCAAAAGTAATATTTAATTTATCAAATATTTTTTTAAAAATTATCATTTGTTTTGACGAATCAAGGTTAGCATTTGATATAGTTTTAAATCTTTTTAACAATCTCGCTAATATTGATTTTTTAATTTTAGGATTAGATTGAACCTGTCTAATATTTAAATTACCCCGCCATTCTTCTTTGTTTCCTATTGTAACTCGTTTCGGTTCTAAAAATAAATTACCAGGAGCTCGATTTTCTAAAAAAGATTTATTATCAAGTGCATCTAATTCATCTTCACCAGTTAAATAAGAATGTATAGCATCTGCTTCTTCTGAAGCATACTCAGAGTTTTCTTTTCTTATTCTCCTTTTCGTTTCAGTATCTTGATCTTTAAATATTCTTTTATTTTTAATTTTTTCAAGTTTAAACTTTAAAAACTTTTTATCTAACGACATTACTTACCTCACTATGGACGATAGTTCGTCCCACCTTTTTTATTTTCAATAGCTTTCATTACTTTAGAATAATCTTTAGTTAGTGCGTTTTGAACATGGTCTGGAATATCATCAACTTTCATCCCAGCCTTCTGAATCGAATCTACTGCTGCAACTTTTCGTTGAGTTTCTTTATCACCACCTACATTACCATATCCCAACAGTTCAGACATTCTTTCAGTATCATATACTCCATCACCCATAGTTTCATATCCACCTTCACCTTGTGGTACTCCACCGGCGGTTTCATTTAGAACTTTATTAAGTTCTACATTATCCGTGTATACTATTTCCTTTTTAGGTTTAATTTTATATTGTTTTGTAATAGGTTTTTTTAACTCTTTTTTAATTACGGGATCTGAAACTAATTCGGTAAGAGATGTTCTATCATTATCTTTAATAAATATCTCGTTTACCTGTTTCTTCACTTCTTTACGAACTACTAATTCAATTATTTTTATTAGTTCTGTTTTCTTCATGGTTACTATCTCCTTTTTCTATAAACCTCTTAAATAGGGTTCTAAATCTTTGTCTAAAAAACATCTATCCAATTCTTCCATTTGTTTTGCTAATTCATCTGATAATGCAGAAGTATCTACATCATCAAAATTTGTATCTGCATTTAAATCTGTCCATGTACCACCAGCATCTTCACAAGATTTTTTATCTAAATGTTCTGTTATAGAACAAAATCCTATATCACCATCTGTATCCAAATTACCGGCCTCGGATGAAATTTTATCATACATATCTTGCAAATCCTTTAAATCTTTTGGATCAATCCAAGTACCACCGGCTGCCTCACATTCCTCTTTGGTCATCTCACCTCCCATTTGTCCCGCACATGCAGCTAAAATACTCATAAGTTGTGCCTGTAGTATTGGTATTATCGTTGTGAATCTTCCAACAGTTTTTAACAACACGGAAACACACATATCAACTAATCCCATTATGTTTAATACCTTCATTAAGGCTTCAATAATCGGTACAACAAATGGTGGTGTCCACTTTAAAATCTTTCTAACTAACTTTATGACCTTTTGTATAATTTTTATAACTTGTATTATCTTTTGTATTATTGGCATAATCTTCATTATTGCTGCCATTAATTTCAACATTTCTCTTATTACATCGGTTAATGGTGGTCTACAAACATCATCAGGATTAATAACGGCCTTTGCCATTATTTTATCTACTTCTCCGTTTAACCTACCTAATACAGCATTAAGTTTACCCATCATCTCTTGTATTTTTGCTGTAAATCCACTTAGTGCAAAGGCCTGTAAATCAGGAATTTCAAAATTTAATAAATCGTTAAGAAAATCTTGTTCATCATCACCGGGTAAATTTACATCTCCCGAACCCACACAGAATCCTTTACCTGAACCATCATCTGAACCATCATCTAAATCTTCACCACTTGTATCATTAGACGATACCGAAGTATCTTCTGTAGTATAAGGTGCACATTTTAATTCACCGTTCTCTATCACACATCCAGAGTGAAGTACTGTACCGGTAGGAACTATCTCACCATTACCATATTGAAGTAAATCATTACCCGTATCGGGCCATATTACTACTGCTCCATCATCACCCGCAACCCCATGTACTTCTGTAAACATCATCGGAAATTCTTCTTTATTTATAAAGATTCCACTTCCATCTATGAGTTCACATCCTGGTATTATCGGGTCACCTGGCCCCAATACTACTCGCTGTCCTGCTATTGATCTACATCTTATTGGCATCTATATTACCTCTTATCCCCTACGAATACTACATCACTTTTTGGTTCATCTAATCGAGTTTTTAATGAATTTAAACTTGAAATTAAACCAGCAGCAGATGTGTTTATATCTGATATTGGAATTACAAAATTTACACAAGTACCTTTAGCCGGCATAATACCAACTGCAAATTCTTTTATATATCCAATCAGTGCCTCAATAATTAACATTGTTTGGTCACCCTTTAGTGCCGGTTGAATGGATGGGTTGTTGCTGGGTCCTGCCCAACCAATACTCTCACCTTGTTTTGGTGCATTACCAAGAAAAACTTTATCATGACCCTCCAATACAATTCTATTTTTACTAACTAAATTTATATCATGTGTTGAGTATAAATATGTATCAACTCTGGAATTAAAAACTATTCTATCAGAATTTAAAATTATTTGTTTACCATCAAACACCTTACTATCTAAATCACCAACTTTACTTTTGTATTGTTCAAGTGGAATAGTTTGGTTTGTTGTCATCCATAAAGAACTACCATCTAAGTTTATATCTTCTTTAACAGGTTTAAAATCAAGTTTATCAAATACACCTTGTCCAGCTCGTATAATTATATTTGGCGAAAGAAATTTTCCAGTATCTTCTTCTACACCATCATCCGTTTTTATTTGTTTTACATTACTGCCCAATCTAATTGAATTTCCAAACCTACCCTCGAAAGTTATATCACCCTCTTCGGCGTTAAGTGTTCGTATTTTATTATTTGAAATTTTTGGTAAATTATTTTTATAAGTTTCTGTTGAAAATGCGTGTTGAACATTACTTAAACCAG
>Ga0114997_10002332_pt1 | contig 15338 bp, 16 predicted proteins | sample ArcticOcean_MG_C_2_FD_87045 | JGI IMG/M metagenome (GOLD analysis project Ga0114997, IMG submission 87045) | Marine microbial communities from western Arctic Ocean - ArcticOcean_MG_CB4_136 | ecosystem: Environmental > Aquatic > Marine > Oceanic | place: Arctic Ocean: Canada Basin | collected... | reverse complement strand
TATTAATTTTATAAAAAAAATTAAATGAAAACAATTATTAAACCCTTTTTAATTGCTTCCGCAAGCGCTATTCTAACTAGTATTATTTTTACTAATTATGTGATTAAAGAAAAATATAATATTCAGAATCCAATCTCAAATATAATTCCATCAACCTACTCCTATAATGCCGGACTGCAATCCGCCACACCTCCTACTGATTTTATTGAGGCTGCGTCAAAAAGTATTAACGCAGTGGTACATGTAAAAAACACATCTTCATCTAGTGTAAATTATTCTGCTTTAGATTTTTTTTTTAATAGGCAAATTCCTGATAATAAAATCGGAACAGGCTCTGGAGTTATTGTCTCTCCCGATGGTTATATAATAACAAACAATCATGTTATCGAGGGTGCTTCTAAAATTGAAGTGACTACTAATGATAATAAAGTTTTTAAGGCAACACTTATTGGAACTGATCAATCCACAGATATAGCTGTTTTAAAAATAACTACAGAAAAAAAACTTCCCTATCTTTTTTTTGGTAATTCTGAAAATACACAAATAGGAGAATGGGTTTTAGCTGTAGGAAATCCATTTAACTTAACTTCTACTGTGACTGCAGGAATTATTAGCGCTAAATCTAGAGATTTAAACGAAAATGATAGACAAAGTCAGTCTTTTATTCAAACTGATGCAGCTGTTAATATGGGTAATAGTGGGGGTGCTCTAGTTAATACTAGGGGTGAATTAATTGGAATAAACACAGCAATAACATCTATGTCTGGAGGCTTCGTAGGGTATTCATTTGCTGTTCCAAGCAATATTGCTAGAAAGATTTTTGAAGATATTTTAGAGTTTGGAAATGTTCAAAAAGGACTATTAGGGGTTTCCGGAAGAGGTTTAAATGATAAATATTCAAAATATCTAAATATTTCTGAAACTGAAGGGTTTTATGTAGCAGACATAGAGGAAGGCATGGGGGCTAAAAGAGCAGGAATTAAAAAAGGAGACATTATCATTCAAGTTGATAATTCCTCTATCAAATCATTTTCAGATCTAACAGGATACCTTGGAAGTAAAAGACCTAATGAAATAGTGAAAGTAATTTACATTAGAAATGGAAAAAAAATGAGTGTAGATGTTAAATTAGAAAAACTTCAAATTGTAGAAATTCAAGGCCTTACCTTTAAAAATATTTCAAATTCTGAATTATCAAAATTAAATATTGAATACGGGGTTCGTGTAATAAATACTGAAGAATCAATTTATCCAATAGAAAAGGGAACCATGGTAATAAAAATTAATCGAATTCCTGTTAAAGATATTGCTGATTTAAAACAAATAGAATCAGAATTAATAAAATCAATGACTATAATTAGTGATACAGGAGAAAGAGAAAGAATTTTATTTAGATAATTATTCTAAATTTGATCAAAAATAAAATAAATTAAATTTAGTTTATGAGAATTGACATATTAACTCTTTTTCCTGAATTATTAGCAAGCCCATTTGAGTCTTCAATTTTAAAAAGAGCCATAAAGAATAAAAAAGTTGAAATTTTTTTTCACAACCTAAGAGATTTTAGCAAAAATAGCTACAAACAAGTTGATGATTATTCTTATGGAGGTGGCGCAGGAATGGTTTTAATGATAGAACCAATTCATCAATGTGTAAAAGCCTTAAAAGCAGAAAGATCTTATGATGAAATCATTTATTTAACCCCTGACGCAGAAATATTAGATCAAAAAACCTCAAATGAATGTTCTTTAAAAAAAAATATAATTATCCTTTGTGGACACTATAAAGGAATTGATCAAAGGGTGAGAGATAATTTAATTAGCCGTGAAATCTCTATTGGAGATTTTGTGATTTCTGGAGGGGAGTTAGCTGCTGCTGTATTTTGCGATAGTATTATTAGATTAATTCCAGGTGTTCTTGGTGATGAATCATCAGCATTAAGTGATAGCTTTCAAGATAATTTAATTGCTCCTCCTGTTTACACAAGACCTTCTTCATATAACAATTGGAAGGTTCCAAATATTCTACTCTCTGGTAATAAAAATGAAATAGAAAAGTGGAGAGAAAAGAAATCTATAGAAAGAACAATTAAAATACGCCCAAATTTACTTAAATAATAAAACATCAATTTTTAAAAGCTCTTTAATTAAAAATAGCATAATAAGAACTTGCAAAAGTTAAAATAAATACTAATTTTGCACCCTCAACTTAACCTCTAAGTAGTAGTTACTTAATGTTATTTGATTTAATATTTAAAATATGACATCATGGAAGACTTAATTAGTCTTGTACAAAATAAATTTATTGAGAAAAAAAGCTTTCCTGAATTTTCTTCCGGAGATTCAATAACAGTGTTCTATGAAATTCGTGAAGGTGAAAAGTCAAGAACTCAGTTCTTTAAAGGCGTAGTTATTCAAATAAAAGGTGACGGTTTGTCTAAAACATTTACTATTAGAAAAATGTCTGGAACAACTGGAGTTGAAAGAATTTTCCCTATTAATCTTCCGACTCTTCAAAAAATAGAAATTAATAAAAGAGGTAAAGTAAGAAGATCTAGAATCTACTACTTTAGAGAATTAAGTGGTAAAAAAGCTAGAATTAAAGAATTATGATTCTATAATATTTTAAAGAGTCGCTTATGTGCGGCTTTTTTTTATTTAAACTAATTTTTATTATGTTATAAATATTAAAAAGATAATTATAGAATTTCATATTAAACCTAAATCAGAACTATGTCCAAAATAAAAGTTTCAAATCCAGTTGTTGAAATTAATGGTGATGAAATGACAAGAATAATTTGGAAATTCATTAAAGAGAAACTCATACTTCCATACCTTGATATTGAATTACTATACTATGATTTAGGGATTCAATCAAGAGAATTAACTAAAGATCAAATTACAATTGATGCTGCAGAAGCTATTAAGAAACATAATGTAGGAATAAAATGCGCGACTATTACTCCTGATGAAGATAGAGTTAAAGAATTTAAATTAAGTGAAATGTATAGATCTCCTAACGGAACTATACGGAATATTGTAGGAGGAACAGTCTTTAGAGAGCCTATCATCTTGAATAATGTTCCTAGATATGTTCCTGGATGGACTAAACCAATCTGCATTGGAAGACATGCGTTTGGAGATCAATATAAAGCAACTGATACTAGAATAAGAGGAAAAGGTAAGCTTTCAATGACATTTACCCCTGAAGACGGAAGTGAGTCAAAAACCTGGGAGGTTTATAACTTTCAAGAAGATGGCGTCGCTATGTGTATGTATAATATAGATCCTTCCATTTATGGTTTTGCTCGATCATGCATGAATAGAGCTTTGACTAAAAATTGGCCACTTTATTTGTCTACTAAAAACACAATAATGAAAGCTTATGATGGTAGATTTAAAGATATTTTTCAAGAGGTTTTTGAATTAGAATTCAAGCTTCTTTTTCAAGAAAAAGGAATTACATATGAGCACAGACTTATTGATGATATGGTAGCTTCGGCGATGAAATGGAATGGAGGATTTGTTTGGGCATGTAAGAACTACGACGGAGATGTACAATCTGATACAGTTGCTCAAGGTTTCGGTTCTCTCGGCCTAATGACCTCTACGCTTATAACTCCAGATGGAATCACAATGGAAGCAGAAGCTGCTCACGGAACTGTAACTAGGCATTATAGACAATATCAACTAGGAAAAGAAACTTCAACTAATCCGATAGCATCAATATTTGCTTGGACAAGAGGTTTAGAGCACAGAGGTAAATTGGATGATAATACTTTGTTAATTGACTTTTGTCACAAATTAGAAAAGGTTTGCATTGATTCTGTAGAAAGCGGAAAAATGACAAAGGATTTAGCAATTTTAATTCACGGTTCTGATTTAAAAAAGAAAAATTATTTATCAACAGAAGATTTTCTTGACTTACTCAAAAAAAATTTAGATTCAGCTTTATCATAAAAAAATTTCAAAAATGTCTTATTTTTATTAATATTTGTAAATAAATTTGATGTGACTATTATAAAAATCACTGAAAAAGATTCTTTGTATGACAATATAGAAGAAATGAGTACTTCTGAAATGTTGTTTGCAATAAATAGAGAAGATGAAAAAGTTATTAAAGCTGTTAAAAAGAAAATCCCTGTAATTAAAAAAGTAATTGACGTTATATTTAAAAAATTATCTGAAGGTGGTAGGTTATTTTATATAGGCGCTGGCACTAGTGGAAGATTAGGTATTTTAGATGCCTCTGAATGTCCTCCAACCTTTGGAGTTAATCCAAATAAAATAGTTGGATTAATAGCGGGAGGAGACAAAGCAATTAAAAAAAGTATTGAAAATGCTGAAGATGATATTTTTCAGGGATGGAAAGACCTTCAGAAAGCGAAAATTTCAAATAAGGATATAGTGATTGGAATTGCAGCTTCAGGAACAACTCCGTACGTTATTAATGCACTGAAAAACTCCCAAATTAATAATGTTGCTACTGCTTGCATAACTTCTAACCCTTCAAGTCTAATAACTAAGTATTCAGATCATTCAATAGAAGTTGTAGTTGGTCCAGAATTTATAACTGGTAGTTCGAGAATGAAATCTGGAACAGCACAAAAGCTTATTTTGAACATGATTTCTTCTGCTTCGATGATAAAATTAGGACATATAAAGGGAAATAAAATGATTGATATGAAGATGACGAATTCTAAATTAGAAAAGAGAGCAATTAATATCCTAAAGCAAGAATTATCAATTAATGCATCTCAGGCTAAAATTTTATTGAAGAAACATAAAAGTGTTCGCGCATCAATTAAAGAATGGAAAAAAGATGAATAGACTATTACTTTTAAAAGGATTTAAAAGATTATCCTGGTCTGTTTTTTATGGATTTACTGGACCTATATTAATTTCGCAAGCATTTAAAAACAAGGATCATCACTTATTTTGGATAGTTTTTATTTCTTCAATTCTATTGTTATTTCTATCCTTATTTTATGGTATTACAGGAATAAAATATTTAGTGGTATCATTACTAGGTGAAAAAAACAAAAAATAGATTATTTTATAATAATGTTAGTTGCTCTAGATGCTTCAACCTACTATATTTGCAACATAGATTACTAAATCATGATTGAAATCAAGTTGCCTGACAAGTCTTTAAGAAAATATTCAAAAGGAATAACTGTTATTGAAATTGCTAAAGATATTAGTGAAGGACTGGCCAGAAATGTATTATCCGCTAAATTTAACGATCAAATTGTTGAAGCATTAACTCCAATAAAGAAAAGTGGCAGCTTATTTTTATATACATGGAATGATGATGACGGAAAAAAAGCTTTTTGGCATTCTTCAGCTCATGTTCTTGCTCAATCAATAGTCAAACTTTATCCTGAAGCAAAATTAACAATCGGACCTCCTATTGAAAATGGATTTTATTACGATGTAGATTTCGGGGAAACTAATATTTCAGAGAAGAATTTAGAAGCTCTTGAAAAACAATTTTTATTATTTGCCAGAGAAAAATCTAATTTCTCAATGCGTTCAAGTTCAAAAAAAGAAGCCTTAAAGTATTATGCAAATTTAAAAAATGAATATAAATTAGAATTAATTGAAAATTTAAAAGACGGGACTATAACGTTTTGTGATCATTCTGATTTTACAGATCTCTGCAGAGGAGGGCATCTTCCAAATACTAGCTTTATAAAAGCCATAAAACTCTTAAGTATTGCTGGCGCTTACTGGAGAGGTGATGAGACTAAAACTCAATTAACTAGAATTTATGGAATTTCTTTCCCTAAACAGAAAGAATTAATTGAATATTTAGAATTAATTGAAGAAGCTAAAAAAAGAGATCATAGAAAACTAGGTAAAGAACTTGAGTTATTTGCTTTTTCTCAAAAAGTAGGGCAAGGATTACCTTTATGGCTTCCAAAAGGTGCTGCACTTAGAGAGCGGCTTGAAAACTTCTTGAAGAAAGCTCAAAAAAAAGCAGGTTATGAACAAGTAATATCTCCTCATATTGGTAGTAAGGAATTATATATAACTTCAGGGCATTTTGAAAAATATGGTTCAGATAGTTTTCAGCCAATTAAAACTCCTGCTGAAGGAGAGTCATTTCTGTTAAAATCAATGAATTGTCCCCATCATTGTGAAATATATAAAACTAAACAATGGAGCTACAAAGACCTTCCTAAAAGATATGCTGAATTTGGTACAGTATATAGATACGAACAAAGTGGAGAACTTCATGGACTTAGTAGGGTACGATCCTTTACTCAAGATGATGCCCATATTTTCTGCATGCCTAATCAAGTTAATGATGAATTTAAAAAGGTAATTGATTTAGTCCTTTATGTTTTTGAATCATTAGGATTTAAAGATTTTACCGCGCAAGTATCACTTAGAGATACTAACAAAAGAGATAAATATATTGGTACTGATGAAAATTGGAAATTAGCTGAGTCTGGAATTATAGAGGCGGTAAATCAAAAAAAATTAAATTATTTAGTCGAATACGGAGAAGCAGCCTTTTATGGACCTAAACTTGATTTTATGGTTAAAGATGCCTTGGGTCGAAAATGGCAATTAGGAACTATCCAAGTGGACTATAATTTACCTGAGCGTTTTGAATTAACCTATAAGGGGAGTGATAATAAACTTCACAGGCCAGTTATGATTCATAGAGCTCCATTTGGAAGTTTAGAACGATTTATTGCAGTTTTACTAGAACATACTGCAGGAAATTTTCCAATATGGTTAACACCGGATCAGGTAATTATACTGACGGTAAGTGAAAAATGTGAAAAATACGCTCAAAAAGTTTTAAAATCTCTAGAAAATACCGAAATTCGCGCCCTCCTAGATCTTAGAAATGAAACTATTGGTAAAAAAATACGTGAAGCAGAGTTAAATAAATATCCATTCATGCTAATCATAGGAGAAAAAGAAGTTAAAGAGAATAAAGTTTCTATAAGAAAACGACCGATAGGAGATATAGGAAGTTTATCTTTGGATGAATTTATAAAAAGTATTAAAACAGATATATCAGAAAGTATGTCTAAATTTGAAAATAATTAAAAAACAGAAGTCATAGCAATACGGAGAAAAAGATCTAACAGACCTGGTAGAGTAATTAAAGTTGATCCTCATAAAATCAATAATAGAATTACGGCTCAAGAAGTAAGGCTGGTAGGAGCAAATATTGAAATCGGAGTATATACACTACCTGATGCAATTAAAATATCTGAAGAACAAGAATTAGATTTGGTTGAGATTTCACCTAATGCAATTCCTCCAGTTTGTAAAATATTAAATTACAAGAAATTCTTATACGAACAGAGAAAAAGAGAAAAAATATTAAAATCTAAAGCAACAAAAGTTATAATTAAAGAAATACGTTTTGGTCCAAACACTGATGAGCATGATTATGAATTTAAAAAAAAACATGCTGAAAAGTTTTTAAAGGAAGGAGCAAAATTAAAAGCTTTTGTTTTTTTTAAAGGGAGATCAATTATATTTAAAGAAAAAGGTCAAATTCTCTTATTAAAATTAGCTCAAGATCTTGAAAAATTTGGAAAAGTTGAACAACTCCCTCAATTAGAAGGTAAGAGAATGATAATGTTTTTAACTCCAAAAAAAAATAATTAATAATTAATATAATCGACAACAATGCCTAAGATGAAGACTAAGTCCAGCGCTAAAAAACGATTTAAGCTTACTGGTACTGGAAAAATAAAAAGGAAGCATGCTTTTAAAAGCCACATACTTACAAAAAAATCAAAAAAAAGAAAACTTAAATTAACTCACTCTGGATTGGTTCATGAAAGTGATGTTAGTAATATTAAACAACAGTTAAGATTAAAATAGTTAAATAAATTAACCATGTTAAAAGGCTTAATTTCAAGTGCATTTTTGCCGCCCTTAACAAAAAATTAAAAATATGCCAAGATCATTAAATTCAGTAGCTTCAAGGGCTAGAAGAAAAAAAATATTAAAACAAGCTAAAGGTTTTTTTGGAAGACGTAAAAACGTTTGGACTGTTGCGAAAAATGCTATAGATAAAGCTATGCTTTATGCTTATCGAGATAGAAAAGTTAAAAAACGTAACTTTAGATCACTTTGGATAAACAGAATTAACGCTGGAACTAGAATTCATGGATTATCCTATAGTGTTTTCATTGGTAAATTAAAGTCACATAATATTTTGTTAAACAGAAAAGTGCTTGCAGATCTTGCAATGAATAACCCTAATGCTTTTAAAGCAATAGTAGAAAAAGTAAAATAAGATATTTTTATTTTTTCTATTATTTAAAAAGGTAAATCATTTAAATCTTCATTCTCAGACTTAAAAGCATCGTCAATATAAGGAAGTCTTTTATGGCTTATGTCTTTGTCAGAATTATTCATTTTGGATTGAAATTCAAAAGGTGAATCTAGACTTTCTATATTTTCAAATTTTCCTAAATTTGCAATAAATTTTAGTCTAATATTACCTAATCCACCATTTCGATGTTTTGCAACTATAAATTCAGCTTGACCTTCTGAAGGAGAGCCTTCTTCATCATCCCATTGATCTATTCCATAATATTCAGGTCTATAAATAAAAGATACAATATCTGCATCTTGCTCAATTGCACCTGATTCTCTTAAATCTGACAGTAATGGACGTTTAGTGCCTCCTCTGGTCTCAACAGCCCTAGATAACTGAGATAAGGCTATAATAGGTATGTCAAGCTCTTTTGCTAAAGATTTTAAGTTTCTTGATATTGTTGATATCTCTTGCTCTCTATTACCGGATTTGTTATTTGTCCCTGTAGTCATTAATTGTAAGTAATCAACTATTATTAATTTTATACCATGTTGAGATGATAATCTTCTAGCTTTTGCCCGAAGATCAAAAATCGATAAAGAAGGTGAGTCATCTATAAATAATGGCGCTTTCTCTAAAGAACTCACTTTCACATTAAGTTGTTCCCATTCATGACTTTCTAGTTTTCCAGTTCTCAGTTTTTCAGAAGACAAACCTGTTTCAGATGAAATTAATCTAGTTATTAGTTGAACTGAAGACATCTCAAGAGAGAAAAAAGCAACTGGTGTGTCTTTAATAACTGAAATATTTCTTGCCATTGATAGAGTAAGAGCAGTTTTGCCCATTCCAGGACGAGCAGCAATAATTATCAAGTCACTTGGTTGCCAACCTGAAGTTAGCTTGTCTATTTTTTCAAAACCAGAAGCCACCCCACTTAATCCTTCTTTTTTAGCAATTTCTTCAATTCGTTTTTTAGCCTGAATAACTAGGTTTTGAGCTGTTACAGCTGACTTTTTAATATTTCCTTGAGTAATGTCATATAATTTAGATTCAGCCTCGTCCAATAGTTCAAAAACATCTATGGACTCCTTAAATGAATCATTTATTATTTCATTTGATATTCTAATTAAACTTCTTTGAATGAACTTTTGTTGAATAATTCTAGCATGAAATTCTATGTGAGCAGAAGTAGAAACTTTCTTTGATAATTGAATTAAATAAAAGTCCCCTCCTATCTTTTCTAAAAGTCTATTTTTTCTTAATTTAGAAGAAACAGTAAGTAAATCTATTGGCTCTGAATCTTCAAATAAAGAATGAATAGCTTCGAAAATATGTTTATTAGCCTCTTTATAAAAAACTTCTGGAGTTAAGATGTCTATTACTTCATCTACTCCCTTTTTGTCAATTAACATCGCTCCAATAACAGCCTCTTCAAGGTCAATTGCTTGAGGAGGAATTCTTCCAGATTCAAGATTAACTAGATTGCCTTTAGATATTCCAGGCGCTAAAATTAATTTACTTCTTTCCATTTTTCTAAATTAAATAAATGTTAATAATTTAGATACGTTATAAACACTTAACTATCATTGAAATTTAAACAACCAAGGTGTATAAAAAATTTTATTTGTTAATAAATCAAAAATTATTAGTCGTAAATACCCATATTAATAAATTTTTCTCTTCTTAACTTAACCAATTTTTTAGATGGTATTTTATCTAATTTCATAAAAATTTTAAATATTTCCTCTTTAACTGTATTGAAAATTAAAGATCTATCATAATGAGCGCCACCGATAGGCTCCATAATTATATTGTCAATTAATTTAGCTTTTTTCATGTCTTTAGCCGTTAATTTTAAAGCGTCGGCAGCCTGTTCTTTATATTCCCAACTTCTCCATAAAATAGAAGAACAAGATTCAGGAGATATAACTGAATACCATGTGTTTTCTAACATTGAAATATAATCACCTACTCCAATTCCGAGTGCACCGCCAGAGGCACCTTCTCCAATAACCATAACTATAATAGGAACCTTTATAGTTAACATTTCGAAAATATTTCTTGCAATAGCTTCGCCTTGACCTCTTTCTTCTCCTTCAATTCCAGGATATGCTCCAGGTGTATCAATTAAACATACGATTGGTAAACAAAATTTTTCAGCAGACTTCATTAACCTCAATGCTTTTCTAAAACCCTCGGGATTAGACATTCCAAAGTTTCTATATTTTCTAGTAGTAGTATTGTATCCCTTTTGAGTACCAATAAACATAAATGATTGATCATAAATCTTACCTAAACCTCCAATCATAGCCTTGTCATCTCTTACGTTTCTATCACCATGAAGTTCTAAAAAAGAATCACCGCATATTGCATATATATAATCAAGTGTATAAGGCCTAGATGGATGTCTTGAAAGTTGAACTCTTTGCCATGCGCTAAGGTTACTATATATATTTTTTTTAGCTTCTTCTAACTTAATCTCTAACTTTTTTTTAGTATCAGTAATATCAACATCACTTTCATTACCAATAAGTTTACACTTTTCAATTTGTTCAATAATATCTTTAATGGGAAGTTCAAATTCTAAATATTCCATAGTAATTTAGTTCTAAACAAATGTATAAATTTTATAAAAATAATATAAGATTTATTTTTTATTTAAAAAAACCGAAAAAAGTATTAGAGATACTCCAATATAAAAATTAGCGCTTAATAACTCCTTTTCTTTAAAAATTATTAATGATAAAATAATTGCATAGATGGGTTCCAAATTTAGACTAATCATTAATGTGTAAGGTGATATGTGCTTCATTATTTTTATTGAATAAGTGAAAGCATAAGCAGTGCAAATAGAACTTAAAATAAATAACCAAATAGCGTCTAAATAATTTAAGCTTAAGAGTTCAAATGATAATTTATCAGTGATAAGCATCCAAAAAGTTAAAACAATAACACCAGATAACAACTCATAAAAAGAAATAGTATAGGGATTATATCTTTTAATCAACTTACTATTTAAAAGTGCAAATAAAACTGAAAAAAAAGCTGCTAAAAGTCCGAATAAAACTCCATTAAATGAATTTCCTTCGGAATAAAAAATAACTAAAACTCCACTAGAAGCAATTATTCCCAATATAATCTGATAAAATAATATTTTTTTTTTATTTATAATAGGCTCAATAATTGAAGCCATAATTGCTCCTGTTGAAAGCATTGAAACTGCAATTGAAACTGATGATATTTTAATAGAATAGAAAAACAATAACCAATGAATTGTAATTAAAAGTCCTCCTAAAAAAAAATAAATTAATCCCTTAGCATCAATAAATAAAATTTTTCTTGAATTAAATCTCAAATAAATATAAATAAAAAATGAAGCTAAAAGCATTCTATACCAAACAAGAGATATAGAGTCTAATGATATTAAAGCTCCAAGAATTGAGGTAAAGCCCCAAAGAAAAATTACAAAATGAAGGGTTAGAAAACCTTTTATTTTATCTTTTTGCATATCTAAGTAAAATAAAAGCTAAAACTCCAAATAAAGCAATTGGAAACCAAGCTCCTACTATAGGAGAAAATGAAGCTTTAGTCACTAATACTCCAAATATTTTATCAAAAAAAATAAATAAAAAGCCTAAAGCTATTCCAAATGCTAAATTCACACCCATACCACCTCTTCTTTTAAAAGATGATACAGAAACTGCAATTATAGTTAAAACAAAAACTGAAAAAGGGATACTCCATCTCTTATGTCTTACTAACAAATGAGTGTTAATTAAAGTTGAACCACTTCTTGTTTCTTGATTAATAAAAGAATTTAGTTCCTTATATTTTAAAGTTTCTGCTTTATACTTCAATGGAGCTAAATCAGAAATTTCAAAATCAAATATAGTATCCTTTCTGCTTTCAGTAATATAATCCTCTTTATCTAATAAAAAGGATCGCCTACTATAATTCACCATTCTAAAAAAAGAATCTTTATCAACCCATCTAATAGATTGAGCGAAAATTTTAAATTTTAAATTATTTTCATTAAAATGTTCAAGAGTAAAATCTATCCCGCGTTTTCTTATTGGATCGTAGCTACTAACATAGATATATTCATTTTCATTAATCTGCTTGAATAAATTAGTTGTTTGTCTATCATTCTTTTTTTTGGTAAGATGTTTGAAATGAAATTCATTATATCCTTTATTTGATTCAGGAACAATATACATTCCTGAAAAAAAAGCAAAAGTCGCTATTAATAAGGCTGAAATCATGAAAGGTCTTAAGAACCTGTAGAAGGATATACCGCTGCTTAAAATAGCTATAACTTCAGAATTATTAGCCAATTTAGATGTAAACCAAATTACTGCTAAAAATAAAAATATTGGAAACAATATACTACCAAAATACCAGGTAAAATCAATATAATATGAAAAAATATCAGTTAAAGGAACTTCATTTTCCTTAAACTTATCAACTTTTTCAGCAACGTCAACCATAATTCCTATTGGAATGAACAACAAAAGCATCACGAAAAAAGTCGCTAAATATCTTTTGATTATATATAAATCAATTTTCTTCATCTACTATAATCGATTATTCATTTTTTTTACCATTTTATCTTTCCAACTAGTAAAATCTCCGGATATTATTCTTAGCCTAGCCTCTCTAACTAAATACATATAAAAGCCTAAATTATGAATTGTCGCTATTTGCTTACCTAATAATTCATTTACACTAAATAAATGTCTTAAATATGCTTTAGAATAATCATTGTCTACAAATGTATAGGACTCTATGTCAATTTGAGAAAAATCTCTTTCCCATTTTTTATTCTTAATATTAATTGTTCCTTCGGAAGTAAAAAGCATTCCGTTTCTTGCATTTCTAGTTGGCAAAACACAATCAAACATATCAACTCCTAAAGCTATGTTTTCTAATAAATTAACAGGCGTTCCAACACCCATTAAATAGCGAGGTTTATCTTCTGGTAAAATTGAACATACTGCTTCAGTCATTGAATACATTTCTTCAACAGGCTCTCCAACTGATAATCCTCCAATTGCATTTCCAAATAAATTTTTTGAACTAATATATTCTGCTGATTTTATTCTTAAATCTTTATAAACACTACCCTGAATTATAGGAAAAAGAATCTGTTTATATCCGTAAAGAAAGGATGTATTTTGATCTTTAACAATACATCTATCAAGCCATCGATGGGTCATTTCCATTGATTTTTTCGCATAATCATAATCACATGGGTATGGAGTGCATTCATCAAAAGACATAATTATATCTGCACCAATTAAGCGCTGTATTTCAATTACATTTTCAGGTGTAAAAAAATGAAAAGAACCATCTATGTGAGATTTAAATTCAACCCCCTCTTCTTTAATTTTCCTATTGGCCGAAAGAGAGTATACCTGATAACCTCCAGAGTCAGTCAGAATTGGTTTATTCCAATTCATGAATTTATGTATTCCACCCGCTTCCTTTATTATTGATGTCTGAGGACGCAAATATAAATGATATGTATTTGCTAAAATTATATCTGGAATAATGTCTTGTTTTAATTCTCTCTGATGAACTCCTTTAACGGTTCCAGAAGTTCCAACAGGCATAAAAATTGGTGTTTGTAGAATGCCATGATCAGTGTGAATAGAAGCTGCCCTAGCTTTACTGTTAACATCTTTTTTTAAAAGTTCAAATTTCATAAATTAATTAATTCTCAAATATAAAGAACTCAGTACTTATTGTTAATGAATATCAATGAATAAGTTAACTATATTGAAAATTAAACAAACATTATATTAATTTTTGAAACCGCTAAACAAAAGTTTACTTTTGAAAATTATCTTATTAAAAAATGGAAAAAATAGATTCACTTAAAAATATAGTATTACAGGTCAGAAGAGATATACTAAGAATGGTTCATAAAGTAAATTCAGGCCATCCAGGAGGATCATTGGGTTGCGCTGAGTTTTTTGTAACTCTTTATAACGTAATTTTAAATCTAAATGAAGGGTTTAATATGAATGGAGATGGAGAAGATTTATTTTTTCTTTCTAATGGACATATTTCTCCAGTTTTTTATAGTACTCTGGCTAGAAAAGGATATTTTCCAATTGAAGAGCTTAATAGTTTTCGTCTTTTAAATTCAAGGTTACAAGGGCACCCAACAACTCATGAAGGATTACCTGGTATACGAATTGCATCAGGATCCTTAGGGCAGGGCTTATCGGTAGCTATTGGCTCCGCTCATTCAAAAAAATTAAATAATGATTCAAATCTAGTATATGTTCTTATGGGTGACGGAGAACTACAGGAAGGGCAAAACTGGGAAGCTATCATGTATGCATCAGCTAAAAAAATTGATAACCTTATTGCAACAGTTGATTTAAATGGAAAACAAATAGATGGATCTACTGAAGAAGTAATGTCATTAGGTAATTTATCAGATAAATTTAATGCTTTTGGTTGGGAAGTTTTGTCTTTAGATAAAGGAAATGATATAGAAGAGATTATTTTAACATTAAACAAAGCTAAATCTCTTACTGGAAATAAAAAACCAATTTGTATTTTAATGAAAACTGAAATGGGAAACGGTGTAGACTTCATGATGAATACCCATGCTTGGCATGGGAAAGCTCCTAATGATGAACAATTATCTTCTGCACTATCTCAAAACATTCAAACATTAGGTGATTACTAAATACTTAGCATGTTTTTTTAACGGAATTAATTACAATGAATATATTTAAAAATCAAGGATCAAAAGATACTCGCTCAGGATTTGGAGCAGGACTAGCTGAGTTAGGAAGAAGCAACCCAAATGTAGTTGCTTTATGTGCAGATTTAATTGGATCTCTTAAAATGGAAGAGTTTATTAAAGAAAACCCTAAAAGATTCTTCCAGATAGGTATTGCAGAGGCAAATATGATGGGTATTGCTGCTGGACTTACTATAGGTGGGAAAATTCCATTTACTGGAACTTTTGCGAATTTTTCTACAGGAAGAGTTTATGATCAAATAAGACAGTCCATTGC
>Ga0114997_10002331_pt1 | contig 15339 bp, 11 predicted proteins | sample ArcticOcean_MG_C_2_FD_87045 | JGI IMG/M metagenome (GOLD analysis project Ga0114997, IMG submission 87045) | Marine microbial communities from western Arctic Ocean - ArcticOcean_MG_CB4_136 | ecosystem: Environmental > Aquatic > Marine > Oceanic | place: Arctic Ocean: Canada Basin | collected... | reverse complement strand
TCAGGGGGTAAATAACGCCAAAGGAATAATAAAGTTTGGCAGGGAATGGGGGCTTGTGTAAAATGCCCGCAGTCGGGAGTAATAGGAGCATAGCTCAGTTGGTTAGAGCACTTGCATGACATGGCATGCGCCTAAAATAAAAATTATCTAAAACCGCCATATATCTGCAGCACAGCCCGACTCTCCTCCAAAAAGTAAGAAATTTTTAAGGTAAATTTAAGGTAAAACTACAAAATAGCTTGATTTAAGGGCGAAAAATAGTTAATTTAAGGTAAATTTAAGGTAAAAAAGGCTCGCGCTTAAATGAAGCTTTTGCACGCAGAAGAAGTCGCTACAGGGGTGAAAATAGGTGTCCACGCCAATGGCTATTGGTATGCACGTATTTATGCTTATGACCCCGCCACAAAGAAAGATTCCACGCAATCCAAATCAACAAAAATCAAATATGAAGGTGGCAGAGCCTCGAATAAAAATAAGGCTCGGATAAAAGCTACTGATATGGCTCGTGAAGTCGCTCCGCATATTGGAAAGACTGCAAACCCTTTCAAAAGATATCTTGTAAAAAACATCGCTAAAGAATGGACTGACTTGGTTTGTGAATTAGCCGATGAAAATGAAGCTCTCAAGATTAAGGGTAAAAGACCAAAGCATGAAGTTTATGGTGGCAAGCCTGGTCGTTATTGGGCTGTTAATAGGAAAGAAACCGTTCAGAGGAATAATCGCTACTTAAAAGAGTTCTGGAAGACGTTGCCTACTCAAGATATAAAAAAAATTACTAACAAGCAACTCGACGGTCTTAATGAATGGGCAAAGACCAAAGATTGGAGTGCGTCTCAGGTTATAAAGCTGATTACCCAAGTCAGAATGGTTTGGCGCTATGCCAGAGATAAAGACTTTGTGGACTTTATTCCATCCCCGAAGCGACCCTCTGAAAATCTTAAAGAGTTGAGCAGAAGAAAACTCAAGCAAGAAGAATTTGAAAAAATGGTTTCTTACACGCGAGAGCGTTATGAGGAGCCAGGCATTTCTATCCGTAGGCGAGACAGCTATCTTCAATTCCATTGTTGGCTTCTAATCTGTGCTTCGACAGGCATTAGGCCGCCTTCGGCTCTAAAGAATGCGGTTCGCTACAAGTATTATTCGATTCAAAAGAAGAAAGGAAAAAAAGAGCTTCGTTTCTTAGTAAGACCTGATGAAAAAGAACTTCCTCAATACACAGCGAACGTAATGCCTGGAGCTTGGAAGGCTTTTGATATGCTAGAAGAGCTATATCGTGCAAGAGGAATGTGGGAACCCGAGTTTGTTTTCGCTCACACGCATTCAAAGAAAGCTTCCTCAGGTTCAGCGGGATATGAGATTGGCGAACCGATACTTTGTTATAAGAAACAGTGGGCGAATATGCTTGCTAATACAGGTCTTGCGACTAAAGAAAGGGCGCAGAACAAGAGGCTTGCTCCTTATTCGCTTCGGGGGTACTTAATTACCAAACTCATGGAACAAAAGCATATTTTAAGAACGAGCACGATTGCGCACATGACAGGAACAAGCGAAAGAATGATAAACCAGGCTTATGAAGACAAAAGCACAGAAAGAGCTGCAGAGCGTCTTGCTGAAGAGTTAGATGATTGGCCGATGGACGAATAAAACGCTTAATAAAATTTTTTTGAAACATGCATAAGCCCCGCAGAGAAAAAAGAAGTCTCTGTGGGGTTTTTTACTTGCAATCGCGCCATTATAGAAGATGTAAAAACTTGAATTTATACGCGTAACTATGTCCATAATAAGTCAAAATATCTTAGTCTAATAACCGCCCTTCCTTAAAAGAAGACTTTATTGCGCCTAAAGAAGACTGTATAACAATCACAGAAAAGATTGATTATATGTTCTTATCGCTTAAGTCATTAAAAAGGTTGGTTATTATGAGCAAGCAGGGCAAGGCATCTACTTTAGACCCAATCCAGCACCAGGAAATGCTTCAATTCCTCTCTAACTCGCGCCATTCCAGGCGCAACAAGGCAATTTATTTACTTACTTATCGAGCTGGGCTTCGCATCGGCTCTGTTGCTGGTCTTCGGTTAAATGATGTTATTGATTCAAGTGGAAAACTGAAGGAAGTAATAAATCTACACAGTTCCATTGTGAAGGGCGGCAAGAACTATGCGGCTTACATCAATCATCCAGAGCTTCGCCATGCATTAGTAGAATATCTAAGTATCAGACCGACCAGAAAGGGCGTAGACGCGCTATTCGTGTCCCAGAAAGGCTCTGCTTTCACTTCTAACAGCCTTTCGCACCTAATGCTAAAGCTTTACCACGCTGCGGGGTTTGAGCAAGCCTCGTCTCATAGCGGGCGAAGAAGCTTTGCAACCAATATCCTATGCTCTGGAGTGGACATTGTTGCTCTCAAAACACTCATGAATCACTCTAATATATCCACAACTGCTGAATATGTTTCACACAATGAAAATTATTTAAAAAGGGCTATTTTAGGTGTTTAAGATTTTCTCCGTAGCATCAAGTTTTAGTGGCTTTAGATTAAGCATTATGGGGACGGAGAAAAACCTATACTTGCCGGTTCGTTGTTCAGAGCGATAAAAGAAGCGGCCCTGTCATAGCGCAGGTGATTCGGCCACCTGCTTTAAGAGGTCCAATTCGGTTTGAAGAAAAAACACCAAGGCAAAAAATAAAAAAGGGTATACTTGAGATAATTTCAAATCGCCCGTATTTTTCTCAGAAGTAGGTTTGAAACGTCAAGGTAGGGAAAGGTACATACGATATTAAATAAGGATCCACTCAGCAAATGACTCCAAAAGATATATGTGATTATCTTCAAAACCTAGCGTCCAACAACGTATTCAATAGCTTGATGATCTGGGGCGCGCCTTGGGCAATCGTTATTGGATACCGCACTTCGGCATGTTCACTATGTTGAAATTCGGTGCCATGGTGGCGGGTCTTGCCGGTCTCAGTCTGATGTTGTCGCTAATTACGCCGAATGAACTAATTTAATAACTGGGTTTTGTGTGTAATGTATCTATCACTGCTGGAACTAAGCTCGTTAGATTTATTGGCTTGCTTTAACGGATGGTACATCCATTAACCGCGAATGAGATTGGACATGGCAACTGTTGGCATTATTGCAAACCCCGCTTCAGGTCGAGACATTCGTCGGCTCATTGCCAGTGGTACAACGGTGAGTAATCCAGAAAAACGCAACATGATTGTGCGCATGATTAAAGCCATGGATGCTTTGGGTGTTGAGCGGGTGGAAGTCATGCCCGAAAGCACCCACATGGCTGAGCGGGTAATGGCAGATATTCAAGATGAACTAAGCGGCTTGCAAATTGCTGCGCTGGATCTGCCTTACATTATTGGTACCCAGCAAGACAGTTTGCGCGCTGCTGCATTAATGGCAGAGAAAAAATTTGCCGCCATTATCGTGATGGGTGGTGACGGCACTAGCCGTATTGTCAGTAAAGGCTGTGGAGATGTGCCGCTGTTGCCGGTTTCTACCGGTACCAACAATGTTTTCCCTCAGATGATTGAAGGTACGTTAGTCGGCATGGCTGCAGCAGCCATTGCCGCCAAAGTTGTTAGTGAGGACGAAGGTTGCCGTCGCGCTCCGTGTTTGGAATTACTGGATGAGAGTGGCCAGATAGTGGATGTTGCTCTGGTGGATGTAGTGGCGGTGGATGCTGGTGATACTGCGGCACGGGCGGTGTGGCAAGCCGAGCGAATTAAAGAAGTGTATTTATGCGTGGCGCGCGAAACCAGTATTGGCCTGTCTTCAATTGGTGGCCAATTACAGCCCTTGCCAGAAGGCTGTGGCAAAGCTTTGCAAGTTATTTTGGCTGACAACGAACATGATGCCTGCAAGGTCGTGGTTGCGCCTATTGCGCCAGGCATGTTGACCTCGCTGCCGGTGAAGTCACATCGCCACTTTGAGCAGACTGAACATTGTGAAATTAAATTTACCCCCTGTGTTATTGCACTGGATGGAGAGCGTGAAGTATTTGTTGCTGCAGGTAAAAAGTACTATGTAAGGATTAATTCACAAGGTCCATTAGTAGTTGATACTGATCGTACCTTGAAGCTTGCAACACAACGTCAATTTTTAGTACGGACTAAACAACAACATTTTAGTCACCAAGCATTAATGGCCTAACAATTTTTTTTGTTGCCTATTTATTTCCTACAGGAGGATAACGCGATGAGCTTGACAACAGAGCAGATGACAACGCTGTTCACCAATTTAGTGAGAGCTGATCATTGGGGAAAAACCATGTATCGCCGCATGATGCAGGGCAAGTTAATTGGATTTTATCACCCTGCCGATGGTGCAATTGCCCCCGGTGTCGCTGCGGGGACTTTCCTGAATCAGGATGACCCCATGTGGCCACACCATCGAGGGCACGGTATTACCCATATGCTGTCCAAAGGCATTGATATTAAATACTACTTGGCAGAACACACCGGTAAAGGCACTGGTTGTTGTGGTGGTAACTCGGGCTGGCACTTTAGTTTTCCCGAGGATCATGTGCACCTGCAAACTGGTTTCATTGGCGCTAACTTTATGGCCTGTACTGGTTATGCCTGGGCGGCTAAGCAAAATGGTCGCGGTCAAGTGGTGATGAATTGTTCCGGGGATGGATCATACGGTGAAGGGCGTTCCCATGAAGGTATGTTGATGGCCTCCATCTGGAAATTGCCGCAAATCTTTATGTGTGAAAACAATGGTTATTCCATTTTTTCACCCATCGAAGAAATGCACCCCACTGAAGACATCGCCACCGTGGCGCAGGGTCTCGATATCCCAGCAGTCGTTGTCGATGGCCAAGATGTATTCGCCGTTGCCGAAGTGGTATTGGCGGCGATTGATCGCGCCCGCAACGGCAAAGGTCCCAGCTTTATTGAAGCCAAGTGCTTGCGTTTTAAAGAGCACGATATTGGTAACCGCGACCTGCGTGGTTGGGAGCCTCGTCAGCAGGAAGAATACGACGAAATGTACAAGCGTGACCCGCTGGTATTGGCCACCGAGCGTGTGCTCAATGATGGCGTATTAACGCAACCAGAAATCGACGCTATCCATGTGGTTGCAGCGCAAGAAGTTGAAGATGCTGAGAAATTTGCCGACGACAGTCCAGTCGCCCGCCCTTCCATCGAAGAGATGGAAGCCATGGTCTTCGCGCCCTGATCGAATTAAGGAAAAAGAGAAATGAGAGAGTTAACCTATATTCAAGCGATTCGTGAAGCTATCCAGCTGGAAATGCGTACGGATGACAAAGTATTTATGGTGGGGCAGGACATTCGCGGAGGTGTCTACCCACACACTAAAGGTCTTATTGATGAGTTCGGTCCCGATCGAATTGTCGACACCCCAATTGCTGAAACCGGTATGTTTGGTACCGCTTTCGGTGCGGCGCTGGAAGGCTATCGACCCATTGTCGACTACATGTTTGGCAGCTGTGCTTTCGTTAACTTTAACGAAAGTTCGGTAATGACCGGACAGCAGTATTTCATGCACGGTGCCAAAAGTTCGCTGCCGATGGTAATGACTTGCGCTGTGGGTTTGGGTAAGCGAATCGGTAACGATCACGCTATGTTTATTCACTCTACGTTTTGCCGCCAGCCTGGTATTAAAGTGGCTATGGCCTCTACCCCTTACGATGCCAAAGGCATGTTTGCTTCCGCGATTCGCGACAATAACCCGGTGATGATTCCTTGGCACACCGGTGTGATGCAAAAACGCGGGCACGTGCCGGAAGAGCAGTACTATATTCCTTTGGGGGTGGCTGATGTTAAGCGCGAAGGTACCGACGTTACCGTGCTGGCAAATTCCGAGCAGTTGTATAACGTATTGGATCTTGCTGAAGAGCTAGCAAAAGAAGGTATCAATATTGAAGTCATTGATCCGCGTTCCTTCGTACCGTTCGATTTAGATACCGTATTGAAGTCCATCGAAAAAACCAACCGTCTCATCATTGTTGATGAAGATTGGGAATCCTGTGGCATGGCGTCAACCATTTCTGCCCGTGTTGTAGAGCATGGTTTTGATTTCCTCGATGCACCGATTCGACGTATTTGCTTACCGAATATTCCTATTCCTGGTGGCTATATGGAGGACTATACCCGTCCTACCAAAGAGCGTATCGAAGCCACCATCCGTGAAATTTTACAGTAACAACTGGCCCGAGAGAGGATAAAAAGATGGCACGACCCTATGTAATGCCGAAACTCGCGATGGCCATGAATGAAGGCACCATCAACGAGTGGTTTATAAAACACGGCGATAAAGCTGAAAAAAATCAGCCCTTAGCTTCCGTCGAAACGGAGAAAGTAAGCTACGACATTGAATCACCAGACTCAGGTTACTTTTGTATTTTATTGCAACAAGGTGAAACCACACTCTGTGAAGAAATAATTGCTTATTTTTGTGATTCAGCAGAAGAGGTAGAGCAAATGGCTGCTGGTGCTTCTGCCGAAAGTGCAGCGCCGACTGTTGAAACCGTTGCTGCTTCTACGGCGGCTGTTAGTGGCAAGGTCATTGATTATGTTATGCCCAAGTTGGCCATGGCCATGAACGAAGGCACCATCAATGAGTGGCTAGTTAAAGAGGGTGAACTTGTTAAAAAATCGGCGCCTTTGGCCAACATTGAAACTGAGAAAGTTACTTACGATGTGGAGTCGCCAGAAGAAGGATATATTTATTTTATCGCTCAACAGGGCGACACTATTCCTTGTGAAACGTTGATTGCAAAATTTTGTGTGAGCCATTCGGATGTAAGCGCTTTGGCAGCCGCCGCCAGTGCGCCGGCTGCGGCTCAAGCGACAGTAGCTCCTTCAAATAGTGCCGCAAAAAACCCTGTGACAAGTGCTACACCGGCAGCGGCGAGTACCGCTGCGGCTACACCCGTATTGGCTGAAGGTGAGCGAATTGTCGCCTCGCCGTTGGCGAAGAAAATGGCTAAGGATGCCGGTTTGGATTTACGCTTGGTGGCAGGTACTCATCCCACCGGTCGTATCGTTAAGCGCGATGTGGTGGATGCACTGGCTCGCGGTCTACAGCATGCGCCTATGATCGGTACTGGCGCTCAAGTGGGTGGCATTCGCGAACTGGCTCGTATCCCTATGACAGGCATGCGCAAAGTGATCTCCGAACGGATGATGCAGAGTCTGCAAACCACCGCGCAACTGTCTTCCGCGTGGGAATCGGATATCACCGACCTGCTGGCGGCACGCAGGAAGTTTGTGGCACGCGAAGAGGCGCTGGGCACAAAAGTTTCTGTTAACGCCTTTATTATTAAAGCCATTGCTTACGCCATCAAACAGGTGCCCATTGCCAACTCTTGTCAGGACGGTAACGACATCGTTATCTATGACAATATCAACATGGGCATCGCGATCTCTGTGCCGGGTACTACTCAATACGACACTGGTTTGATGGTTGCGGTACTGCACAATGTAGAGCGCATGGGCTTGGTAGAAATTGACATCGAAATGAAGGCGCTCATTAAGCGTGTTCGCAATGGTGAAGGCACGGCTGATGATCTCAGCGGTTCAACTATCACCCTGTCTACCACGGCGGGTATTGCGCCGCCGGGACTGTCGACCACACCGGTATTGAATTTACCCAACGCTGGCTTAGTGGGGCCGTCGACGCCTATCGAACGACCCATGGTGAACAATGGTGAAGTAGTGGTTCGCACCATGATGCCAGTGAGCTTTACCTTTGATCATCGTCTATTGGATGGTGAGCCAGGTTCACGCTTTATGAGTGCGCTACATGAGGCTCTGGAAAATCCAGAGTTGATGCTGGCCTAAGGTTTCATACTGCGCCATTAACAAAATCAGATCGTCAGCCTGGCAAATGTTTTGCCAGCTGACGATTCTGAGTTTTTTGAATAATTCTACAGTCGCCAGATGAACTGAGTCATTTTATTAAAGACTTGTTCGCGCTTGTCATAGCGAAAATTTATCTGGTCGGCTGTTGGCAATCTCCAAGGGAGACCAAAATATGTCCTTAGATTTAATTATTATTGGCGCTGGCCCCGGCGGTTACTGTGCCGCGATTCGTGCCGCACAGTTAGGCCTGAAAACCGCGGTTATCGAAAAAGAACAGCCCGGCGGTGTGTGCCTGAACTGGGGCTGCATCCCCTCCAAAAACCTGATTCATCAGGCTGAGGTTTACCACTCCATGCATGAAATGGAATCCGTGGGCGTAGCTGTGGATCGCTCCGGTCTGGATTACGGCAAGGTACAAGCTAACTCCCGTGAAGTGGTGAAAACTCTCACTGGTGGTGTGGCTGGGTTACTGAAGAAAAACAAAGTGGATTACCACCAGGGTAGCGCCAAGATTACTGGTAAAGGTGTGGTGACTATTAGTTCTGCTGAGGGTGAAAAAAAATTGCAGGCTAAAAATATTATGGTGGCTACCGGTTCACGCCCGATGAATATTCCCGGCTTTGAATTTGATGAAAAAGTGGTGCTGTCGTCGTCCGGTATTTTGGATATGAAGAAACTGCCTAAATCCATGGTGGTTTTGGGCGCAGGCGCCATCGGCTGTGAATTCGCCTATGTGATGAACAGCTTCGGCGTTGATGTGACCTTGGTAGAATTTGCTGATCACATTCTGCCTACCGAAGATTTCGAAACCACCGCTATCTTGGATAAGTGCTTCAAGCGTGACGGCATCAAGGTCTTAACCAAGACCCGCGCCACCGGCCTGAGCAAAACCTCGAGCTCTGTCACGGTTACCGTTGAAGGCCCTGATGCAAAAACTCAAGAAATTAAAGCGAAAAAAGCCTTGGTGGTTTTTGGCCGCGTACCCAACACCGAAGGTCTTGGCCTGAAAGAAATGGGAGTAAAGTTGGATGAGCGTGGTTATGTGGACATTGGCGATTATTGCCAGACCGCCGCCGCCGGCATCTACGCTATTGGCGATATTACTCGCACTCCTGCGCTGGCTCACGTGGCTTCCAAAGAAGGTGAGATGGCCGTTGAGTTTATGGCGGGCCACACCCCTCATATTACCCAGGTGGATGCCGACGATGTACCGTCAGCTATTTACTGCGAGCCTCAGGTGGCGGGTTTCGGTCTGCGTGAAGACAAAGCCAAGGCCGAAGGCATTAAGGTGAAGAAGTCTGTCTTCAACTATGCCGGCGCCGGTAAAACCATCGCCGTGGGCAAACCCGACGGTATCGTCAAAGTACTGTGTGATCCAGAAACGGATGAGTTACTGGGGGCCCATATCGTGGGTCACTGTGCCACTGAACTACTTCATGAATTACTGCTGTGCAAACATGCTGAATTATTGCCGGTAGATGTTGAGAGCATGATCCATGCTCACCCCACCATATCCGAAGCCATTATGGAGGCTATGCGTGGTGTGAATGGGAAGCCTATTCATGGTTAAGGTAAAAAATAAGATATTGAGTGCGGGCTTAAGTATCACGTTGTTGAGTAGGTTAGTGACCGCGTGCGGGGCTGGCGGCCGAGGAGGCCAAACGGGTTGACGCCTTGGTTGTAAATATGACTAAAAAACTGTGATAAGCGCTTAACCGGCCTTAAATTTTGTGGAGATCCAATAATGACAAGCTAACGCTTCAGTGTTGAAGGGCGTATCGCTTTAGTAACTGGTGCCTCCAGTGGTATTGGAGCACATTTTTGTAAAGCACTGGCTGCTGAGGGCGCTCAGGCGATTACCTGTGCACGCCGCATGGATAAGTTAAGTGCGCTGGAGGAGTCTCTTGATACTGTTGCGAAGGAGAAGGGCGGCAAGATTTTCGCTGTGATCATGGACGTCAATGACAGCGCCAGTGTAAAGGCTGACTTTGAAGAGACTGAGCGACAGCTGGGCTACCCTGATATCGTGTGTAAGTAAACGGTCTATTTTTGGATCACTCATGTGTTCTCACTCTGTGTAACGATATTGAACATGAATTTATGTGCTGCATAGCGGGCGGATCTGCCAGAGAGGAGACGGCCCTCCTCTCCGGGAAATTTAAGGCTTGAGTTGCAGGTGGGTGGCCATAATGGCAAAGATATCCGGTTGCTGCACGGAACCGGGGATCTGCTCGGCGCCGGGGCCGCTGGCGTAGAGCGGCACCTGTACCCCTGTGTGCTCCTCGATGATCTCTGAATTATTGGTGGCGTAGTTGACACCGAGGATGCTGCCTTCTGGGGTTTTGATGCGGGCAAAGTAACCCAGGCTGTGGATGGGCAGTTTCATTTCCCGCAGCATGCTCTGTTCGGGAATCAACTGTGCCGCCTGACCGTTATCGGCGGTGACCAGCACCAGAGTGTTGGGGTGTTGGTCGGCAAACCCCAGAGCGTTGGCCACTGCTTCGTTGAGTTGCAGCGTCTCGCCGATATGACCGCAGGGGCGGAGCAGGCGGGACTGCTTGTCGATGGAAGCGGACTCCACCATCAAAAAAAAAGCCGTTGCTGTTATCGTGCGCTAAATGACTCAGGGCGGTTTGCGTCATCTCGCTCAGAGTGGGTATACCGTCGAACGCCGGGTTAGGCACACAGCTGAAGGGAGTTGGCAGGTCGACCTCGCCGTCTGCTGTCAGGGCCACCTTACGGCCCTCACGATCAGCTTCACCGATCAGTTTTACCGGCATGGTGCCTGGGGAAAACAACCCCAGCAGTTTTTTCTGCGGGTTAATATCCTTTAATCTGGATTTACTGGTAATGAGTTGGTAGCCGTTTTCTTCAGCTTGCTGGTTGACAGTACGGTTACTGATAGCACTCTCTATATTTTCCTGGAAATATTTCAAGCCGCCGCCGAGCAGCACGTCCACATCGGAGTCGGCCAGCTGTTCGGCAATGGAACCCTGGCCGCCATTGCGTTTCAGATACTGGGAGCAGTCGCTGGCTATACCGCCGAAACCAATACTGTTGACCATTTCATCCGGGCTCTGGCAACCGCGTTGATTGATATGGGCAACAAAAGAGGCCGGGGTGGCATCGGTGATGGCGGCGGTGGAGACAAGTCCGGTACGCAGACCGGCGCTTTCGGCCAGCTCTACGATGGTAGTAATCTTGTTGTCGGTCTTGGCGGTGGTGGCGATGCGGCCGCGACTGGTAATGACCCCGGTAGCCATAGAGATGGCACTGTTGGCCGAATCCGCAACATAGAGGGCGTGCTCGGGGTGCTGCTCATCGGCGGTGAGCACCTGGGAACTGCTGCGCACCGCCATGGTGTCGAGGGTGAGACGACCCTTGGCACCCACCAGGTAGTTGCGCGCAATGGTGACCTGATGGTCGTCCATGCCGTCGCCGATAAATAAAACCACATTGCGCGGGCTGGAAGACGTTGTGGGTACCGCACAACTGGTAAGACTGCAGGTGACGACCAGGCTGGTAATACCGGCGGCGATTTTTAGAGTGTTAGAAAGTTGTCCGATCTTCATTATAGTTACACCTGCTACTGTCTATTTATAAAATCTGAACTGGCGCTAATGGTAACGCTACTCAGCTGAGCGTAAAAACTGTGAATTCGAAGGTTCCCGACAAAAAAACGTCCGTCGATGTACTTGGAAATCATATTCCTTAAACTGTTGTAAGTGCCATTCTTGTCAGTATGGTGCTCTCAAGCATAGTAGACTGAGTATCCCAATAATTACCACGACGGCTCATGCTCTGTTTAAGTTGGTATTTCCAAATTAACTGCCTAAATGGCAAACTGGTGTAATGACAGCCTTGATCAGAATGAAACATTACGCCTGCGGATTTTCCTCGCCCGTTAAATGCATTGGGTAGTGCTGAGGGGGACGCCTTCCGTTAAAACGGTATAAATTTTGTCGTACAGTTGAGCACTGAAATTGTGATCTGGATTTTTTGGAAAGGCGGCGCGTAAAGTTAAACTTTTTTTGGGTGTGGCGCTGTAAGTGCTCGCTCATTCAGCTTTCCAACTCTCACTAATTCATTAGCACGGAGAGTACGCCAAACAGTAGGGCGACAATACCAATGCGGATAAGCAGCAGTTTGAGTGCTTGCGAGGCGAGAGAATGTTGAATTATATTTTACGGCTTGGTCTATGGAATGGATGATGGTTGAGCAATGACTAAATATAGTCGATAGCAGCAAAAATTATCGTAGAGCAGCGTTATTTTATCCACACAATACCTTGTTAATAATGGGCTGCGAGTGTGGAAATAGAGTTTGAAAACGTTGAGTGAAGTACTCAATTTTAATCGCGGTTTTGCAGATAAATCGCCAGAGGGTCTTGCTCGCTGCTGCCATCGTAGTGGCTGGTAGATTCAATAAACATCCAGAACAACTCAGCCTGCGAGGTGATTCCCAGTTTTTCGTAGAGACGTCTGCGATGAACACGTTCGGTATTGGGGGAGATATCCAACTCACGTGCGCCGGACTTAGATGAGTGGCCACGCAATATTAAATGGGCAATGTTTTTCTCGCGCGGTGTCAGTATCTCGCTGCCAAATTTATTGAAGGCCTTGGAAAAATACTCATCAAACCGTTCACTTTCATCCTCATGTTCCTGGCTATTACTGTGGTAGTGCTGTTGGATTAGGGTGCAGACCAACGGTGCCAGCATGTTCAGCTCTTCTCGCTCGCGCAAACTGAATTCAGCTGCGGATGTCTTGCGTTCGATAAGAAAACTCACGTATTTTTCGGGTTCTAAGCGCACTAAAAACATTCCTTCGTCGCCGACATTTTTCTCTGAATAGTACACTCGGTAATATTCACTTTCTTTGAGGGCATCCGGCGCAATGTCACCCAGCGCATAAAAACCATTGTCCACATGGGTGGAAATTAATTTGTTGTAGTAGGGGCCAATCAGGTAGGCCGCACTTAACAGGGTAAAGTGTAGCCGGTCACGGGCGGCGCTGGGTGTGAGATCTACTAAACGTGAGGGTTGATAGTCTTTGTAGTAACTGAAGGCAGAGGCAAAATCAAAACGTAAATAGAGCGCGATCAGTTCTTTAAGCTGGCCCCAAAAGGCGGGTTTATCAATTTTTTTCAAGATACTGGTGATCTGCTCGAGGCTGCGTTTGTTCAGGGCTGTAGGGGACATCATTGTTATTTTTTTATCCTGCTAGTTCATTTAGGCCCAAGGATTTAAGGGGAGGTTATGCTGCTAAGGTAATGCAATTTTTTTATCGGCGCAAGCACTATACCGAAGTTAGTGCAAAAGGATTATTGTATGTCTTACTCATAGGCATAAGCTTAATTTCATCAAGCAAAAGCCTTTTTTTTTCGTGAACCTTGACTTAAAGAATAGAAATTATGAGTACAGTAGATAAAATTACAGTATCGGTTATCCAGCATCGTCTGGAATCCATTGTGGAAGAGATGGGTGATTCCATGCTACGCACGGCTTACTCCCAAATCTTGAATTCCAGTCGAGACTTTTCCACCGCCGTTTTTGATGGTGAAGGTCGTCTTGCGGCGCAGGCTGAACACGTGCCTTTGCATGTGGGCGCGCTGCCTTTTGCGGTGAAGTCGGTGAGTGAGTTTTTCGCTGATGACATTCACCCCGGTGATGTGTTCCTGCTCAATGACCCTTATCACGGTGGAAATCACCTACCCGACCTGACCTGCTTTGTGCCCGTGTTTATAGATGGTAATGACAAGCCCGTGTTCTGGACCCTGAACCGCGCCCACCAGAGTGACATCGGTGGTGCCACTCACGGTTCTTATAACCCCGCTGCTACCGAAATATATCAGGAGGGTCTGCGGATTTCCCCGCTGAAGTTGGTAGATCGTGGTGAAATGCGTAAAGACGTGCTGCACATGATCTGTACCAATGTGCGTCACGCCTCCGATTTCCGCGGTGACTTACGTGCCATGGTGGGTTCCGCTCACGGCGGCGCGGCTCGCATCGCTGCAATGTTGAAAGAATACGGCGTTGAGACCATGCAGGACGCGGTCAATATCATTCTCGATGGTACGGACCGTCAGACTCGCGCCTGTGTTAAAGAGTGGACCGATGGCGTCTATGAAGGCGAAAGCATTCTGGATGATGATGGTCACAGTATTGAGAATATCCGCTTACACGCAGTGGTCACCAAGAAGGGTGAGACTTTACATGTGGATCTCACCGGTTGTGATCCTCAAGTCAAAGGCATTGTGAACTCGTCCTACGCCAATACGGTATCGGCGGTGCACATGGCGCTGGCCTTCCTGATTGACCCTCGCACCCCCAAGAATGAGGGTGCGTTCCGCTCCATTTCGCTGACCACCAAGCCCGGGACCATTGCTCATCCCCTAGAGCCGGCCCCGGTTACGCTGTCCACTAATCATCCGTCTCAGGAAATCTGTGAGTGTGTGATCAAGGCTTTGACTCAGGCTTGTCCTGAGCGTGTTTTTGCCGGTTGGGGGCGCCGTTTTCGCATTGCCATCAAGGGCAAGAACCCTCGTACCGGTAAAGATTTTATCTGGCATATGTTTCACGCTCGTCCCGGTGGTGGTGCCTCTATTGAAGGTGATGGCTGGCCCGGTGCCGGTGAAGTACCTTCCGGTGGTGGCTTGAAATTTGGCAGTACTGAAGTAGGTGAAGGTCGCTTCCCGCTGTTCTTTAAAAAGCATGAGTTCCGTCCAGACTGTGCCGGTGAAGGTAAGTATCGCGGCGGCATGGGAGCCATCTTAGAGTTGCGGATGGAAACCAATGAGGAAAGCGCTGCCAACTGTGCCGGTGACGGCCGCTTCAACCCCCCTTATGGCATCTTGGGCGGTAATCCTGGTAAGCCGCATTTCTACCGCAAGCTGTCCGCTGAAGGTGATGAGCGGGTGCTGAAAACCAAGGAAGTAGGCGTGTCGGTATCCCCGGGTGATTTATTTATTCTGCAATCCTCCGGTGGTGGTGGTTATGGCGATCCCGCCGAGCGCGACCCTGCGGCCATCGCTAAAGATATAGAAAACGGTTTTGTGAGCGGCTGAGTGCAGCATCCATCAAGACTTGCTTATTAACCCAGCGCTGGATGTATCCAGTCACGGCCAAGACCGTAGCTAAGAATTTAATGAGGCAAACTCAAATGTATCGTATAGGTATTGATGTAGGCGGCACGTTCACCGATTTAGTCGCCGTCAGTGATGAAGGTAAAGTCACCGTTGCTAAGTCACCTTCCACCCCAGAAGATCAGTCTAAAGGTGTGGTGGCCGGTTTAAATGTACTGGCTGAAGATCTCGGTGTCAGTCTGGCAGACTTGCTGGCGGATACCGCCCTAGTTGTGCACGGCTCTACCGTGGCCACCAACGCGCTGTTGGAATTAAAAGGTGCCAAGTCCGGTATGCTGACCACTGAGGGGCACCGCGATGTGGTGGAGATGCGTGAAGGCTTGAAGCCCGATCGTTATCGCTACCGGATGACGG
>Ga0114997_10002329_pt1 | contig 15346 bp, 13 predicted proteins | sample ArcticOcean_MG_C_2_FD_87045 | JGI IMG/M metagenome (GOLD analysis project Ga0114997, IMG submission 87045) | Marine microbial communities from western Arctic Ocean - ArcticOcean_MG_CB4_136 | ecosystem: Environmental > Aquatic > Marine > Oceanic | place: Arctic Ocean: Canada Basin | collected... | reverse complement strand
ATGAGATAGTTCCAGTTTTAAATAAAATTGATTTACCTGCTTCAGATTTAGAAAAAACAAAAAAACAAATAGAAGATGTGATTGGTATCGATACAGAGAATGCTATCCCCTGTTCTGGAAAAACAGGCGAAGGTATAGATGATATTTTAGAACAAATTATTGTGTCTTTGCCCGCTCCAGAAGGAGAGATAGATGCAGATCTAAAATGTTTGTTAGTTGATAGTTGGTATGACACTTATATGGGTGTAGTCATTTTAGTAAGAGTTATTAATGGAAAAATTTGTAAAAATATGTCTATTAAAATGATGTCTACCAACCAAGAATATATTGTTGAAAAGGTTGGTGTGTTTACCCCAAAAGCTACTGATATTAATGAATTAAATGCTGGAGAAATTGGTTTTATAACAACAGGAATAAAAATTTTGTCTGAAACAAAAGTTGGAGACACCATTTGTGATTCAAGTAAACCTATACAGGAAGCATTACCAGGCTTTAAACCAAGTAAACCTGTTGTTTTCTGTGGCTTGTTTCCTGTTGATAGCTCAGAATATCAAAAACTAAAAGATGGTTTAGCAAAACTTCAATTAAATGATGCGAGTTTTTCTTATGAGGCAGAGTCATCTACTGCTTTAGGCTTAGGATTTAGATGTGGTTTTTTAGGACTATTACATCTTGAAATAATTACAGAGAGATTAGAAAGAGAATTTGACGTAAACTTATTAACAACCACGCCTGGTGTTGTTTACAAAGTATATTTAAATAATGGAGGTATTATTGATTTACACAATCCTTCTAGTTTACCCGATCCTACTCTAATAAAGTGTATTGAGGAGCCTTGGATTAAAGCAACGGTAATAACACCGGATCAATATTTAGGACCGATAATTAAACTATGTCAGGACAAAAGAGGAACGCAAACAAATCTAAGTTATTCTGGTAATAGAGCTGTAATAAACTATGAGTTGCCACTAAACGAAGTAGTTTTTGATTTCAATGATAGGATTAAATCAATGACAAGTGGCTATGCAAGCTTTGATTATGAAATTGTAGATAATAGAGAGGGAGATTTAGTAAAACTTGGAATTCTAGTTAATGCAGAACCCGTTGATGCTCTAGCAATGATGATACACAAAGACTTTGCTCAAAAAACAGGAAGAGAAGTTTGTGAAAAATTAAAAGATCTAATACCAAGGCATAATTTTATGATACCTGTTCAAGCCGCAATAGGTGGAAAAATTATAGCAAGAGAAACTATTAAGGGTTTTAAAAAAGATGTTTTAACTAAAATTCATGGAGGTGGAGCTACAGATAGAAAAAGAAAACTTCTTGAAAAACAAAAAAAAGGTAAGGCTAGAGGTAAACAGTTTGGAAAAGTAGAAATTCCACAAGAGGCGTTTATTGGTGTACTTAAAATTTCAAAAGACAAATAACTGGAGAGATGGCCGAGTGGTTGAAGGCGCACGCTTGGAAAGTGTGTAAAGGAGCAATTCTTTCATGGGTTCGAATCCCATTCTCTCCGCCATAAAATTACATTAAATTTTTTTAAAAAAATTAAATAGAGTTAAGTATTTTTTTGATAATTATTCCAGATGTTAATTTGTTAGTGTTGTAATATTTATTCATTATATTTATAATTTTACTCTCAGGTTGAGTGTGCATAGGAGCATAAATTGCATGAACTTCTTTTTTTAATGAAGAACCCAAACAAACAGGGCCAGATTCATTACCAATAACTATATCACTCGAATCTATTATCTTTATGATTTCTGAAATTTTTTTATCAAAGGTAAATTCAACATTTTTTGACTCTTTAATCATTTTTGGAAAAAAATTTAAAAAATACTTTTTACTAGGAGAAAAATTTATAAAAATTTTATTTTTTTTATAAAGTTTAATTATAATTTTAATAAAGTTATTAATTTCCCAATTATTTTGATCATGATGCGAGTCTATACTTATAAAAATAGTTTTTTTTAAATTACTTCTTTTTTTTTTAAAATTTTTTGAAACTAGGAAAAAATCTTTTTCTTTTTTAGGTAACCCAAGATTATTTGTATATTTAATAATCCTTTTAGAAACCGTTAGATGATTTAAAGAATTATCTTTATTAATTATTAAATTTCCAAGTCCAAATATATTTTTTTGTCTTGCATTACTTAATATAACAGGAATTATTAATCTTTTTGTATTAGATGTTGAAATTATTTGATCAAAATTAAATTTGTTAATTTTTTTTGTAAAATTTATAATATTTACAATAGTTTTAAAAAAACCAAACCTTTCATTATTGAATGAAAAAATTTTTTCATAAAAATCTTCATTTTTAAAAACTTCAGACGCTTGATTAACTTTATTTGAAAAGATAGTAATTTTTTTATCATGAGTTTTGTATAACGATCTTAGAAGGGGTAAGTGATATATTAAGTCACCAATGCCTCTTCCACCAATTATAACTAGTATTTTTTTTTTCATTAATATAATTAATATAATATAAAATTAATTTTTATATAAATCTAATGATCATAAAATCAAAATATAATTTTTTAAAACCGTATAAGGTTAAAAAATTGATAAGATTGGGAAGAAATTTTGATGGTGGATATCTTGTTTGTGGAGATGCTTTAAAATATTGTGAAAACTTAATAACATTAGGCGTTGGAGACGATATTTCTTTTGAAAAAGATTTTGATAAAAAAAATAAACCTCAAAATATTTTTTTATATGATTATACTATAGATAATAAACTTTTTTTAAAAATTATATTAAAGTATTTCAGAAGGCTAATTACTTTAAGAACAAAAGTAGAAAATTTTCTCTACAGTATTACAAATTATATAAATTATATAAGATTCATAAGACAAAAAAATGTTTCTCTATTTAAATTAAGAGTAGTAAAAAAAATTACTAAAAATTTTGATATAGATTTAAAAAAGATATTTAAAAAAATTAATAGTAATAAAAATTTATTAAAAATCGATATTGAGGGTAGCGAATATGAGATTATAGATGATATAATAAGAAACTATGCCAAAATTAATATTTTGATTATAGAGTTTCATTGGATAAATAAAAACTCAAAACTATTTATTAATTCAGTTAATAAACTTAAAAAGAAATTTGATATAGTGCACCTTCATGCAAATAATTACAGACCATTAAAAGATAATGAGGATATTTTTGATGTTTTTGAAATTACTCTAACTAATAAAAATTTTAATAAATTTAAAAAAAAATATAGAGTTGATTTTCCAATTAAAAACATTGATTATGAATGTTTTCCAGATCGTCAAAAAATGAATTTTTCATTCAAAAATACATATTAATTTTAAAGGCTTTTAGATAAATTCTTTACTCTATTAATTAACAACATTAATGTGATTATTTTTTTAAATAGGTTCTTTATAAAAAAATGATATAGTAATCTTTTCCAATAATTAAATAATGAATAAAAATACATATCAAGCAGATTCCATCAAGGTTTTAAAAGGTCTTGAAGCAGTTAGAAAAAGACCAGGAATGTACATCGGGGATACTGATGATGGAACTGGTTTACACCACATGGTTTATGAGGTTGTAGATAATTCTATTGATGAGGCTCTAGCAGGTTATTGTAAAAATATAAATGTAAGAATTAATTCTGACGACACGATTACTGTAAACGATGATGGAAGAGGTATTCCTGTTGATATGCATAAAGGTGAAAAAAAATCAGCAGCAGAAGTTATTATGACGCAACTTCATGCTGGTGGTAAGTTTGATCACGATTCATATAAAGTATCTGGTGGATTACATGGGGTAGGTGTTTCGGTTGTAAACGCATTGTCAGAAAAATTACAATTAGAAGTAAATAGAGATGGAAAAAAACATTTTATAGAATTTAAAGATGGTGATGCAAAAGCACCTTTAAAAGTTATTGGAAAATCAAAAGAAACTGGAACCCAAATAACTTTTTTACCATCTAAAGAAATATTCTCTTCAATAAAATTTAGTGCGAATATTCTTATAAAACGTATGCGTGAATTAGCCTTCTTAAACAAAGGTATTAAAATTATTTTTACTGATGCCAGTCAAAAAAAAGAAAAAAATATAGAATTTAAATTTGATGGTGGTGTTTCAGAATTTGTAGATTTCTTAGATGAAAAAAGAGAAAAATTACAAAATAAAAATGGAAATGATTTGTTTAAAAAACCTATTTATATTGAGGGAAAAAAAAATAACATGGAATTAGAATGTTCTTTAAAGTGGAATGGAAGTTATACTGAAGATATTTTTCCATATACAAATAATATATTTCAAAAGGATGGTGGAACACATTTGTTAGGTTTTAGAAGTGCGCTAACAAGAGTAATTAATAAATATGCAAACGAACACAATCTTCTTAAAAAAAATAAATTGGCAATCTCAGGAGATGACATTAAAGAGGGACTTACTTGTGTTTTGTCTACTAAAATTCCAGATCCAAAGTTTTCATCGCAAACTAAAGATAAGTTAGTTTCTTCTGAGGTGAGAATGATTGTTGAGACTGTTGTTAATGAAAAATTATCTATATGGTTTGATCAAAATCCATCAGTAGCAAAAATAATTTTAGCTAAAGTAATCCAGGCAGCTATGGCAAGAGATGTTGCGAGAAAAGCTAGAGAAAATGTTAGACGAAAGGGTGCCCTTGAATTAAGTGGTCTTCCTGGAAAATTAGCAGATTGCCAGATAGGAAAACAAGAAGGCACAGAATTATTTATTGTAGAGGGAGATTCTGCGGGGGGATCTGCAAAACAAGGAAGAAATAGATCAAATCAAGCTGTTTTACCTTTAAGAGGTAAAATTTTAAATACCTATGTTGAAGATTTGGCTGTGAAAAAGAATGGCAATGGAGATGGATCAGAACAACAAAGAATCAAGGCTTTATCAAAAATGATTTCTTCTAATGAAATAGTAACTTTAATCAATGCATTGGGGCTAGATCCAAAAACTGAAGAGTTAGATTTAAAAGACTTAAGGTATGGAAAAATTATTATCATGACCGATGCCGATGTTGATGGTTCACATATTAGAGCATTATTGCTAACCTTTTTTAATAATAGACCATTTAATAAATTAATTGAAAATGGACATGTGTATTTAGCTCAACCACCATTATTTAAAATTAATAAGGGTACTAAAGGAATATATATAAAAGATGAAAAAGAGTTAGAAGATTACATTGTTAAAAATAGTAAAGAACTAAAAAAAATTAAAAAAGGATCAAAGGAATTTGTTAAAGAGCTTGATGCAGAGAAATCTAAAATGAATATTCAGAGATTTAAAGGATTAGGTGAAATGAATCCAGAAGAGTTATGGAGCACAACTTTGGATCCTGAAACTCGAAATTTACTTCAAGTCCAATATTCCAAAGATATTAAAAAAGACCAAAATTTGATTCATACTTTAATGGGTAATGATGTTGCATTAAGAAGGGATTTTATTATCTCCAACGCGATAAACGTTCAGAATCTTGACATCTAATAATGAAGTTTTTAGAAACTTCAAAACATCATTCATTTAAAAAATCCATATATGTAAGCTTAAGATGGATAGGTATTGTTGGACAACTAATTGCCGTAAACTTTGTATATTTTTTTTTAGATTTTAAATTTGATTGCTTTAATTCAAATATAATAATTTTTTTTGGAATTTTAAGTAATTTATATTTAATTTTTATATATAAAAAAACTCAATTATCAGACAGTTTAGCATTCATTTTTTTAGTTATAGACATATTTCAATTGGGCATCCTACTTTATTTAACAGGAGGTATTGCCAATCCTTTTGTAATTTTTTTACTAATTCCGAGTGTTTTTTCATCTTCCAATTTAAGTTTTAGAACTAATTCTTTACTTGTTTTCTTTACAACAGTTCTGATAGTTCTTCTTACGTTCTACCCTCAAGAATTACCTTACCCTTTGAACAACCATTTTCATGTTAGTTTATATTATTATTATTCTATTCCTATTGCTTTAATTGTTGCTTTGATATTTTTAAATTATTTTGCAATGACATTTGGCTCACAATCTCGTTTGAGAAAAGAGGCCTTAGCAAAAATGGAAGAAGTTATGGCAAAAGAACATGAACTTCTATCTTTAGGTGGTCAAGCTGCTGCTGCTGCGCATTCGTTAGGAACTCCACTTTCAACAATAAAGATAATTACTCAAGACCTTATAAAACAATTTAAGGGTCAAAAAGATATTAAGAAAGATATTGAGCTATTATCTAGCCAAGTTGAAAGATGTAATGAAATTTTAAAACGTCTGAGCATAAATCCTATAGAGGAGGACGACTTTATTGACAAAGATTTATCAATGAGAGATTATTTAAATGAAATTATTACTTCATTTAAAGAAATTAGTAATAAAAAATTTATTTTTAACTTTGACCAAGACTCTAATACAAAAAAAATAACTAAATCTATAGAAATAGTTTATGGGTTAAGAAATTTTATTGGTAACGCAAATAAATTTTCTAGACAGTTAGTCTACATAAATCTTAAAAGTGACAGCGAAAGAACAGAAATCACCATAGAAGATGATGGAAATGGTTATCCGAGAAATGTTTTGTCAAAAATTGGAGAACCATATTTAAGATCAAATAGAGTACATGAAAAATCAAAAGCAGGTTTAGGGCTCGGGCTTTTTATAGGAAAAACTCTTTTAGAAAAAAATTTTGCATCAATAAACTGCAGAAATTCAAAAACTAGAAGTGGTGCTGAAGTTATTGTTAGTTGGAATAATAGAGACTTATTTAATATTTAGTGAAATTTTTTTTTTGTATCAAATAAAGAGCTTAGTTGGGATATCATTACATCACCTAAGTCATTTACATCAGTAATTTTTATTGCTTTATTATAATACCTCGAAACATCATGTCCTATTCCTATTGCCAAAATTTCTATTTCGCTTTTATTTTCAATAAATTTAACCATTTTTTTTAGGTGTTTTTCTAAGAAATCTCCTGAATTTACTGATAGAGTTGAGTCATCGACTGGGGCACCATCAGAAATAACCATAAGTATTTTTCTTTCTTCTTTTCTTTTTTTTATCCTATTATATGCCCATGAGATTGCCTCTCCATCAATATTTTCTTTAAGCAATCCCTCTTTAAGCATTAAACCTAAATTATTTTTAGATTGTCTCCAATGAGTATCTGCACTTTTATAAATTATGTGTCTTAAATCATTTAATCTTCCAGGTGATTTGGGCTTTGAATATTTGTTCCAGTGTTCTCTACTTTGTCCACCTTTCCAGTTTTTGGTAGTAAAACCTAAAATTTCGACCTTAACTGAACATCTTTCTAGCGTTCTCGATAATATATCTGCACAAATAGCTGCAATAGTAATAGGCCTTCCTCTCATTGAGCCAGAATTGTCAATAAGTAAAGTTACAATTGTATCTTTAAAATCTAAATCTTTTTCTTTTTTAAATGATAAAGAATTATATGGATCCATTATAATCCTTGGTAACTTTGAGCTATCAAGTAAGCCTTCTTCTAAATCAAATTCCCAAGCCCTATTTTGTTTGGCAAGTAATTGTCTTTGAAGTTTATTCGCAAGTTTTGTAATCACGTCTTGAAAACCAAGTAACTGCTGGTCTAGAGATCTTCTAAGCTTTGTTATTTCATCAGCATTTCCTAAATTTTCAGCTTTAGTAATTTCATCATATTGAGTTGTAAAAATTTTATAATCGAGATTTATACTATCAATATTTTTTTTTACTATTTGCTCTGAACTCTGTTCATCCGAAACGTTATCTGAATGTTCTTCATTTGAATTAAGCTCATCTATATTATAGTCAGCGTCTAAAGCTGCTTGAGTTTCTTGGTCTTTATTTTCGTCTTTATTATCCTCCGCATTGTTATCTTGATCATCAGTTGAAGGATTGTCTTGCGCTTGATCTTTATTTTCCTCATTTTTCTCATCATCATTTTCACTTTGAAAAATGCTCATTTCTTCTAAAATTTTTGAAAATCTTGTACTATAGTTATTTTGATCCTCTAAATTTTCCTGCAAAAATTTTTTATGTTTATTTATTGATTTTTCAAAATCTTTTTCCCAAAATTTTAGTATTTTATTGCTAAAAGCATTTAACTTAATTTGATGAAAATTTTTAAGCATATAAAGTTCAAATGCCTCTGTTACAGGAACATCGTCCTTAGTTTTTAATCGATCTTTTCTTTTACGATTTATTATGTGTGTATAATTTTCATTAAAATTTTTTTCTATACCTTTCAACATATTTCCACCTAGTTTTTCGTATCTAATTTTTTCAGCAATATTATAAAGTGATCTTGATGAAGTATTGGTAGGTAAATTTTTTCTATAAGTGACATCATTAGAGAATCTTTTTTTTAATGCAGCCGAGTCTGTTTCAGCTCTCAATTTAATAAAATCACTTCGATTTGATAGATTATCGATTTCAATTGCGCTCAAATCTTTAGATTTTTTATCTTCAGAAGATTTCTTATTTAGTTCAAGATCATTAGAAATTACCCTTACCGTTGATGTCAGGGCAAGTCTAAATTTTTCTTTTAAGGTAGTCTCTTTACTGCTCATTTAAATTTGAATATTTATCAGTGACTCTGGTAATTCTTCCCCAAATCATCTTTGATAATATTCCGCGATGGTATTTTTTTCGATATCATCACATTTATTTAGAAAAGTTACTCTAAAAGCGTAACCCGTATCTTTGAAAATCTCTGAATTTTCTGCCCAATGCATAACAGTTCTTGGACTCATTACTGTTGAAATATCACCTGCAACAAATCCTTTTCTTGTTAAAGAAGCAACCTTAATCATATTGACAACTTTTTCTTTGCCTTTAGCGTTATTAAGATTCTTATTCTTAGCTAAAACGATATCTAGTTCTCTTTCAAGACTAAGATAGTTTAGTGTAGTTACAATATTCCATCTATCCATTTGCCCCTGGTTTATTTGTTGGGTTCCGTGGTAAAGACCCGTTGTGTCACCAAGGCCTATGGTGTTAGATGTAGCAAATAATCTAAAAAATTTATTTTGTTTAATTACTTTATTTTTATCAAGTAGTGTAAAGTTACCCTCTGCTTCTAGAACCCTTTGAATAACAAACATCACATCTGGTCTTCCAGCATCATATTCATCAAACACTAGCGCTACAGGGTTTTGAATTGACCATGGCAAAATACCTTCGTTAAACTGCGTGACTTGTTTACCTTCTTCTAGAACGATTGCATCTTTTCCAATTAAATCTATTCTACTTACATGGCTGTCTAAGTTAACTCGTATACAGGGCCAGTTTAGTCTCGCTGCTATTTGTTCTATATGAGTTGATTTTCCAGTACCATGGTATCCTTGAACTAAAACCCTCTTATTAAAAGCAAAGCCAGATATTATTGCTAATGTGGTATCTCTATCAAATTTATAACTTTTATCAATTTCAGGAACATGATCATTTTTTTTTGAAAATGCATCAACTTCCATTTCAGAATCAATTCCAAATGTTTGTTTTAAAGAAATTTTAATATCAGGTTGTATGTTAAGATTTGGTATCAATTTTATCTCTATATGTATTTTTAAGTTGTGTATAAGCTAAAGTAATTAGTTTTAATTTTTCTTCATATTTTTTACTACCAGAATTCATATCAGGGTGAAATTTTTTGACAAGTACTTTGAACTTATCCTGTATTTTTTTCCACTTTAAACCAACAGAAACCCCCAAGATTCCAAATGCTTTTATATCATTATGATTAAATTTAAATTGCCACATATGGTCATATTCACCATTAATTTTATCTTTATCTAGTTCATCTCTTAAAGTGTTATTCCAAAGAACCTTAAAAAAATTATCAGATGAACTAAAGCTTTGAGTGGGTTTGTGCCAAATCATATCAGATTTTAAGAAATTCATTACCTGATCATCATTCATTCCTGAAAAGTAATTCCAATTTTTGTTAAATTCTTTTACATGCTCTAAGCAAAGCATTCTGTATTTTTTACTATTATCCCTTTCAACTGGTGCCTTATAGTCACCAATTTCGTTACAATTATTCCAGTCACAAATATTTTTCATGATATATAATAATATTTATGGATATAAATGAGTTAATTGCAATTGTAAAAAAGAAACTTCAAGATCAAATTGAGATTGAAAGTATTGATGTTGAAGATAAATCTTTTCTACACAAAAATCATGCCGGAAATCAAGAAGGAAAATTTCATTTAAAGATTAAATTAAGATCAGCTAAATTAAAAGAAATGAATAAAGTAAATAGTACAAAAAAAATTTATAAAGTTTTAGATAAAGAGTTAAAAACAACTATTCACTCAATTCAAATCCTAGTTACATAATTCATTTTTTAAAAATAAACTTATTTTTTTCGTGCTATATTCTTTGTTTATTAGTGGCGATCCAATTTTTTTTAATAAAACCAAACTAATTTTACTTGAAGTATTCTTTTTATCTTTAATCATAAATGACAGAATTTTATTTAAATCTTTAACATTAAAAAATTTATTTATTGTTGAGGGTAAATTAGAACTTGAAATATGGTTAATAATTAAATTATACTCTTTTTTTTTAAGTAGATCGTTTTTTAAACTAAAATTCAACGCAGTTTTAATTCCAAGAATTACGGCCTCACCATGATTTAGTCTTTTTGAATAACCTAATGTAGCCTCATAAGCATGTGCAAATGTATGACCAAAATTTAAAATTTTTCTTAATCCTTTCTCCTTTTCATCTTGTTGAACTACATTTTTTTTAATTTTACAACTTTCGTGAATAGCTTTTTCAATAAAAGGGGATGTAAGATTAAAAATTTTATTACAATTTTTGTTTAGAAAATAAAAAAATTTCTTATTTGCAATTAAAGAATGTTTTAGAATTTCGCCATATCCACAAATCACTTCTCTTTTTGGGAGAGTTTTAAGAAAATGAATATCAGAAATAACTAAATTTGGTTGGTAAAAACTTCCAATTAAATTTTTTCCATATTTTGTATTTACTCCAGTTTTTCCTCCAATAGAAGAGTCTACTTGTGATAATAGTGTTGTTGGAACATTGATAAATTTTAAGCCTCTCTTAAACAGGCTGGCTGCAAAACCACTTATATCTCCAGTTATTCCCCCACCTACTGAAATTAAACAATCTTCTCTTGAAAAATTTTTATTTATTAGAATATTTAAAATTTTATTAACACTATTTTGATTTTTATTTATTTCACTAGCTCTAAAAAAATGTACATAGATAGTTTTTTTGTAAAAAGATTTCTTTATTTTTAAAACAATTTTTTTTGATATATTTTTGTCTATTATTATCAGGCATTGTTTAAAATTAATTGAATTATTTTTAATAATTTTTGCAATACTTGAAATTAAGTCAGACCCGATAATAATCGGATATTCTTGTGTTTGTGTTTTTATTTTTAGTTTAATAGGTTTCATAGATATCTAAAATTTTTTTTACAATTTTATTTTTTGAAAGTTTATCACATTTAATTTCATATAAAGCCTTTGAGTAAATGTTAGATCGTTTTTTTATTAAATCAATCAATTCATTATCTGTAGCATTAAATGCCAAAGGTCTTTTTTTACTATTTTTAATTCTGTTTAATAATATTTCATCACTCCAATTTAACCAAAAAGATAAATAATTTTTTTTAATTACTCTTCTTATATTTTTGTTCGTAAATGCACCGCCACCAAGTGCTATTACAACAGAATTAAACTTTAATTTTTTTAAAGTTGTTTTTTCTTCATATTCTCTGAAATATTCTTCTCCTTTTGTCTCGAATATTTTTCGAATAGATGTTCCTAGTTCATTTTCAATTTCTTTATCAACATCAATAAAATTTAATTTTAATTTTTTCGCAACGAGTGAGCCAATAGAGCTCTTTCCTGACCCCATCATGCCTAAAAAAACAAGATTTTCTTTTGATTTCATAAGTTTCTCTATTGAATAAACACAAATATGTCTTAATTTGAAATTAATTAAAGCTATATGGAATTTAATAAAAATACAAGTTTACGCAAGACCAATATTACTGGAATAATTGTTAAATCTTTTCTGGGATTAATTGTTATTCTAGGTCTTATTTTTTTTCTTAATAAAATTGATTTGCCAGCACCTAAAAAACAAATTGAAAAAATTATTCCAAATGAGAATTTTAAAATTGTTAAATAAAGAAAATTTATCAATTGTAATTATCTATTTATTTTCAACACTTTTTGTATTAGCTGAAGATGAGCCTATAGATATTTGGAATATAGATAAAAAGCTAACAGAGACCATTTCTCAAAGAAATTTATCAAATGATAAGATGGAAATTGTATCTGAAAATAGTATTTATGATACGCGGGCTGATAAAAATAAAGACTCTATAAAATTAGATCAGAAGTTAGTTTCCAAAGAAATCAAAATTGCAGGATTATATGACCCAGATGATTATGGTTTAAGTATTAATATGTGGTCTAAAACAGATGGTTCAAAATTAAAAAATCTTTTTGAAAATATAGAAAGATATAATCTTTCACAAGATGCTTCAGCAATTCTCAATATTTCATTGTTAACAAATGCTTATTATCCAAAATTAAATATAACAGAAAAAGAATTTTTAAAGTTTAAATCAGATTGGTTAATTAAAGATTCTAATTTTGAACTAATTGAAGAATATTTAATTAAAAATCAAATTATAAATTTACACCCAGATTTAACTAGGTATTTAGTTGATGGATACTTGTCTCAATCAAATGTTAAAAAATCATGTGAAATTTTTTCTAAGATTAGTGAACCTATAAACGATGACTATTTGTCAAAATTTAATTTATATTGTTTAATTAATTATGGCAAAAATGAAGAAGCACAATTAATTTTAGATCTTAAAAAAGAATTAGGTTTTCAAAATGACTATTATGAAAATAAAATAAATTATTTATTTGGATATTTAGATGAGGTTAATAAAGAAATATCAGAAAACTCTATTTTAGATTTTCATCTGGCACACAGAACAAATCCTGATTTTTCATATGAACCTAAAAAGAATACTCCCAAACTAATTTGGAAATATCTCTCATCTACAAATTTGCTTTATAATATTAAAGATATTGAAATTACTGATGTTGATAAAATTTCGATAATTGAAAAAGCTACTCACGATAAAAATTATTCAGAAGAAGAATTATTTGAATTTTATAAGAGATTTCAATTCAGTTTAAATCAATTATTAAATACTAAAGAATTATATAAATCTTTATCACCAATAGAAGGAAGAGCTTTATTATATCAGAGGATACTTCTAACCAAAGATTTAAAGTTAAAACTCGAATTGCTTAAAATCTTAAAAGACGTATTTGATGCGGATGGCATTAGTAATGCTTTTGACGAAAAATTAAGAAAATTTTTAAATCAAATAGGAAACGAAGATATTCCCTCTAGTTTTAGTACCTTCTATGATAACTTTGGTAAAAATGAAGAAATTATCGATAGAAAAATTAAATTTAACAACAAAATTTTACATCAATCTAAATTAGTAAATTATTTTAATGGAGATTACACTAAATCTAAAATTGAAGAAGATGTTAATAAATTTTTAAAGAAAATTAAAAAAGATAAAAAATACTTTTTATCTAAAAAAGATATAATTTTTCTCGAAGCACTAAAGTCAGATGGAATTAAAATATCAAAAAAATATAATAATCTTTACAAAATTAATAAATCTGAAATGCCAGATGATATTCAGTCTTTGATTGATAATAAAGAAATAGGAGCTGCTTTATTAAGGATTGTAGAAGTAATTGGTCCAGATAAAATTGAAGATATTGATGATGATACGGTTTACTTCATAACTAGTACTTTAAATCAATTAAATGTTGATTTTATTAGAAATAAACTTTTGCTAAAAATTCTTCCTTTAAAAGTTTAGAAATTATAATAAAATAAATTCATTTATGACTGTTAAAACAATACTAACTGAACCTAATAAATTGCTTAGACAAATTTCTAGACCTGTGAGTCAGGTTGGTAAAGAAGAGCAAAAATTAATGGATGATATGATGGAAACTATGTATGCGGCCCCAGGGATAGGTCTTGCGGCAATTCAGATAGGAGTTCCAAAAAGAATTATAGTAATGGATATTAGTAAAGAAGAGGAAAAAAAAGATCCTAGATATTTTGTTAATCCAGTTATTAAAAATAAAGATCCATTAAAAGCTACCTATGAAGAAGGCTGTCTGTCCGTGCCTGATCAATTTGCGGAAATTGAAAGACCCCATAAATGTGAGATTGAATATTTAGATTATAATGGAAAGAAAAAGTTACTGAAAGCAGATGGAATGCTTGCAACATGTATACAACATGAGATGGATCACTTAGAAGGTATATTGTTTATTGACTATCTTTCAAAATTAAAAAAATCAATGATTATTAAAAAATTATCTAAATTAAAATCAAGTAAAGCAATTCTCTAATAAATGGGAAAAAAAATTGTTTTTATGGGTACACCAATGTTTTCAGTACCAATTCTAAAATCTTTGTATCAAAATGGTTATCCTATTTCAGATGTATATACTCAACCTCCTCAAAAATCTAAGAGAGGACAAAGAATAAATAAATCTCCAATACAAGGTATTGCAGAAACTTTAAGTTTAAAATTTAGAACACCAAAATATTTAAAGGATAACAATGAAGAGTATGAATATTTTAAAAGTATAGATGCTGACCTTGCAATTGTAGTTGCGTATGGTCAAATAATTCCAGAGAAATTTTTAACTTTAACAAAAAAAGGATTTATAAATATTCATGCATCTCTTCTTCCTAAATGGAGAGGCGCAGCGCCTATACAAAGATCCATAATGAACCTTGATAAAGAAATAGGTGTTAGTGTTATGAAAATAGCTGAGCAGCTTGATACAGGCCAAGTGTGTAATACTTATAAAATAAATTTAGAAAATAATTTAAATGCTAGCGATGTTGCTGATAAATTATCTTTAATTGCTGCTGAAAAAATATTAGGTAATATTGATGATATATTAGAGGATAATGCAAATTTTATTGAACAGGATCATTCTAAAGCAACTTATGCATCTAAAATTCAAAAAACTGAAGGTGAAATTAATTGGAGTGATAATGCTAAAAATATTAATGGAAAAATAAATGGCTTGTATCCTTTTCCAGGTGCTTTTTTTATATACAAGGGGCAAAGATACAAAATTTTAAAAGCAGAAATTGGTAACGGTATAGGAAACCCTGGTGAGGTTGTTTCTGATTATTTGGAAGTTGCTTGTGGTGATAAACACTCGATTATAATTAAAGAGATTCAGAGACAAGGAAAAAGAATTCAAAATATTGGT
>Ga0114997_10002328_pt1 | contig 15352 bp, 16 predicted proteins | sample ArcticOcean_MG_C_2_FD_87045 | JGI IMG/M metagenome (GOLD analysis project Ga0114997, IMG submission 87045) | Marine microbial communities from western Arctic Ocean - ArcticOcean_MG_CB4_136 | ecosystem: Environmental > Aquatic > Marine > Oceanic | place: Arctic Ocean: Canada Basin | collected... | reverse complement strand
TCCTATAGAGCCGTGGTAGACCACCACGTTGATAGGCTGGATGTGGAAGCGCAGTAATGCGTGTAGCTGACCAGTACTAATAGCTCAATTGGCTTGATTTATGCACTGAAAAAAATTTTTAAGGATATTTATTAAAAAATGATAGTAGTTATAATTATAACAGAATAGTACAATTTTAACCTTGCAACATGAACGAACAGGAAAAATTTTGGATTGGAGATTTTGGTGATAATTATACTAAAAGATTACCTCAAAAAAAACTCATAAAAAACAATTTTCATTTTTTTAAAAAAGTTTTAAAAAAAAATATTAAAATTAATTCTATTTTAGAGCTTTAAAAAAAATTTTTCAAGATTTAAAAAAATGCAGTGCTGTAGAAATTAATAAAAATGCATGTAAAAAATTAAATAAGATAAAATTTGTTGAAGTTCATAATAAATCTATCTCTGAATTTAATTCAAAAGATAAATATGATTTTGTTTTTATAAAAGGAGTATTAATTCATATTAATCCAAAAGAATTAGATAAAATTTATAGTAAGATCTCAGAACTTTCTAAAAAATATGTTTTGATTGCAGAATATTTTAATCCATACCCTGTAAGAATTAATTACAGAGGTCATAAAAATAAATTATTTAAAAGAGATTTTGCTGGTGAGTTTTTAAAAAAAACAAAAAAAATTTAAGATAATCGATTATGGCTTTGTGTACAGTAAAGATAAATTTCCACAAGATGATTTAACTTGGTTTTTATTAAAGAAAAATTAATAAATATCTTTTAAGTAAATAGGGTCAAACTTTTCTTTATTAGTTTTAATTTTTTTCCCTATAATATTAAAATACTGATCAGCCGAAAGTCCTATTTTAGGTCTCAAACAACAAATATCTTTTTTAGTAATCTTTTTGTTTTTTTTTATTCTAGAGGAAGCAAATATAGACCTCCTAAATTTTAAAGATTCTTTTTCTGAGTTTTTTATATCTTTTCTATTGTGCCCTAAAAAGCTGAAATTATTTATTATTTTTTTTTTAAGTTCGGTCATTTCTTTTGGATTTATTGAAAAAGCATTATCTTCCGAGTTAATCTTTTTTGACAATATAAAGTGTTTTTCTATCGCAACCACACCTAATAAACCTGCTGCAATTGATGTATTAATACTATTTGTGTGGTCTGACATACCAACGTGTATATTTTTAAATTTTTTCTTTAAAAAATTAATGCGTAGTAAATTAGAGTCTTGTTCTGGAGTAGGGTAACCAGAAACACAATGAAGTAGAATAATTTTTTTATGATATTTTTTTATACAATTTACAGCATTTTCTATCTCTTTTAAACTTGCCATCCCTGTAGATAATATTACTGGTTTTTTAGTTTGAGCTACTCTATTTATTAAATTCAAATCTGTAATTTCAAAAGATGCAATTTTATAAAGCTGAACATTTAATTTTTCTAATAATTCCACAGCACGCACACTAAAAGGGCTACTAAAAAGTGTAATATTATTTTTTTTAGCAATAGTGAATATTTCTTTATGCCATGCAAATGGAGTTTCTGCTTTTTTATAAAGGTCCCAAAAATAATTATTTTTCCATAACCCATCTTTAATTTTGAAATTCTTATTTTTTATTTTGCATGTTATATCCTCAGCTTCATATGTTTGAATTTTTACTAAGTCAGCACCAGCTTTTTTTGCAGCCAGCAAGTGTTTTATAAGTAGATTTTTATTACCCATATGATTGCATGAAATTTCAGCAATAATTTTGGGTGGTAATTTATCAGAAAAGATAATTTTTTTATTAATTTTTATCATTTTTATCTTCATATATCTTTAGTATATATTTTTTATTATTATAAATAAAATATGCGGGATATCTTTCATTATCCACAATCCTTAGAAGATTAAATTGATTTTTTATAGTTTTATTCATATTTAATTTACTATCTTTGGGTGTTCTCATTTTAAAATAGCTTGGCTTACCAATTTGTTTTTTTTCTTTTAAATTGTCTATTTTTTTTAAAAATGATGAGTAAAGTTTTATTGTTTCATTGAATTGTATATCTTTTATTTCATTAAATAATTCACTACCTCTAAATTTAATTTTTTTTTTTATAAAATAATAGCCTTCATCATAATTTTCACTTGCATTAAATAAGGTGAAAACTATTTCATTAACATCTTTTAGTAACTGCCAGCTGATCGGAGACATGCCCCTTCCTTTCGGAAGACTAGACCCGTGAACAATGATGTTATATTTTGATTTCAACAGTGACTTATTTGGAATTTTTTCCTTGTAAGTAAGAATAAAATTAACATCGTATTTTTTTTTTAATTTTTTATGATTACTAACAAAGTAAATTTTTTTACAAAATTTCCTTAGTTTTTCTTGTATTATTAATTTGTGCTTATCGGTTACCCAAGATTTCTTACTTATTAAACATTGAATTTGCATATTATTATTTAATGAAATATATCTAAAAAAATTAACAAAATATACAAACAAGTGTTTTTATGGATAAAAATATTAATATAATTAATCAAATAGAAAAAGTTAGATCAAAAAATAATGTAAATTGGATGAATATTTTGAGAATTGCATATAAAAATGATCCTAAAGCAGTAGTTAAAGTTTTGAGAGCAATTAATTCTCATGATGGAAAAATTTCAAAACTTTTCAAAAAAATTAAAAATCATAAATGAAACCAATCGCTAGAATTCCGTATGGCAAACAACACATAGACAGTAATGATTTAACAATAGTTAAACAAAGCCTAAAAGCCTCACTTATTACAACTGGATCATATGTTTTAAATTTTGAAAAAAAGCTAAAAAAATATCTAGGATCAAGATATGCGCTATCATGCAATAGCGGTACTTCTGCAATACATCTCGCAATGATGGCTGCAGAAATAAAGCAAGGTGACAACATAATAATGCCATCAGTTAATTTTGTTGCTAGTGGAAATATTGCAAAAATGTTAAATGCAAACATTTTTTTAGCAGATGTGGATCCTTTATCTGGACAAATGACAGGTACTTCAGTTGAGGAGTGTATAAAAAAAAATAAATTAAAAAAAATTAAATTGTTGGTTACGATGTATTTAGGGGGTTATCCTGACAATATAACTGAATTTTATAATTTAAAAAAAAAATTTAATTTTCTTATTCTTGAGGATGCGTGCCATGCTCTTGGGGCTTCGTATCAATTTAAAAATCGATTTTTAAAAATAGGATCATGTAAACATTCTGATATTGCAGCGTTTTCCTTACATCCGTTAAAATCTATTACCACAGGGGAAGGGGGTGTAGTTTCCACTAATAACAAAAAGTTTTATGAAAAGTTAAAGTTACTAAGAAGTCATGGAATTGTAAAAAATAAAGACCCTTTTAACCATAAATATAATGTTAAATTTTCTGGTCTAAATAATAGATTAAGCGATATTAATTGTGCGCTAGGTATTACACAGCTAAAAAAAATAAAAAAATTTATTACAAAAAAGAAACTTTTCTCTAAATATTATGACAATACATTTAAAAATATTACAGGTATAAAGCTAGGTCACTCTCAACTTAATAAAAATATCTCTGCTTGGCACTTGTATATTCTGATAATCAACTTTTCATACTTTAAGACTACTAGATTAAAATTTATGAAATACCTTTATAAAAAAAATATTATTTCACAAGTTCATTATATTCCAATTTATATGCACAGTAATTTTAAAAAATTGGAAAAAAATTATTTAATAAACACTAAGTCGTATTATGATAGATGTATTAGTATCCCTCTATACTATGACATGAGTGCTAAACAACAAAATAAAGTAGTATTAGAAATTAAAAATTTTTTGAAAATTAAGTAAATATCAAATTTTTTTTAAATGTATTTTTTTTATTAATCTCCTTAATATGTTATGGTTAATTTTAAAAGATTTATGAAATTAGTAATTGGAACTGCAAACTTTTTAAGAAAATATAGCCATACAAATCAGGTAGTAGGTAAGAAAGAGATTGTTAAAATTTTGAATTTTGCATATTCAAAAAAAATAAAATCTATAGATACAGCATTTGAGTATGACAAATTTTACCAAGTTAGCAAAGAAGTAGACCTAAATAGATTTGAAATATCATCTAAGATAAATTTCTCAAAACAAGTTATTAAAAAAATAGATTTTGAAAAAAAATATTTTAATATAATTATAAATAGACTTAAATTATTTAAAATAAAAAAATTTGAAAATTTATTTGTGCACAACTTTGATGAATTAGGCCATAAAGATTTAAAGAAAATTAAGTTATTATTTCTTAAATTAAAAAAAGAAAAAATTATTAATAATATTGGTATTTCAATTTATGACGTTAAAACCCTTAATAAAATTAAATATTTTGATTGTATAAATATTATTCAAACACCAATCAATTTATTTGATCGTAGATTTATTAAAAAAAATATTTTAAATTTTTTGAAAAAAAAGAGTATTAAACTACAAGCAAGGTCTATTTTTTTGCAAGGATTCTTGTTGGAAAAATTAGAAAATTTAACCAAAACTCAATTTAAAAAAAATAAAACATTCAAATCGTATAATTCTTGGATAAATAAAAAAAATAGACAACCTTTAAAAACTTGTTTAGATTTCATAAAGAGTCAAACAAATATATATAATGCAGTTGTAGGAATAAATAATATACAACAATTAAAGGAAATTGTTAAACTAACAAGGAGCAAGAAAAAATTAAATTTTCCTAAAAAAATACTTACCTCTGAAAAAAAAATTATTGATCCAAGAAAATGGTAAAAATGAATAAAAATAAAAGTTTATGGAAAAAAGCTATAAAGATAATACCCTCAGGAAACTCTTTTTTATCTAAAAATCCAAGTAGGTTTAAGTCGAATGAATGGCCTACATATTTTTCTAAATCTAAAGGTTCAATGATTTGGGATTTAAATGGTAAAAAATATTGTGATTTTTCATTAATGGGAGTTGGCACCAATATACTTGGCTACTCTAACGCAAAAATAGACAAGGAAGTGATAAGGAAAATAAAAGATGGAAACATGACAACCCTTAATTGCCCTGAGGAAGTAATCTTTTCTAATAAGCTATTAAATCTACATCCCTGGGCTAAAATGGCAAAGTTTGCTAAAACAGGTGCGGAAGCCAATGCAATTGCTATTAGGTTGGGTAGAGCCTATAACAAAAAAAATAAAATAATAATTTGTGGGTATCACGGCTGGCATGATTGGTATTTATCTGCAATTTATTCAAAAAAAAATTACCTAGATACTCATTTATTTCCTAATTTGAAAACTGAAGGAGTACCTAAATTCTTAAAAAATTATACATATTCTGTGAAATACAATGATTTAACTAGTTTAGAAAAAATTTTAAAAAAAGACAAAGATATTTCTTCAATAATTATGGAAGTAGAAAGAGATAGCAAGCCACATAAGAACTATTTAAAGTCGATAAGAAAACTATGTGATCAAAACAACATTTGCTTAATTTTTGATGAATGTACAACAGGCTTCAGAGATTTTAATGGAGGTTTACATTTAAAGTATGGTGTAAACCCAGACATTGCAATGTTTGGCAAGGCTATTGGAAATGGTTATAGTATTGCATCAATAATAGGCAAAAAATCTATAATGAATTCATCAAATAAAAGCTTTATAAGCAGTACATTCTGGTCTGAAAGAATAGGTTTCGTAGCTGGCATTGCAACTCTTGATGAAATGAAGAGAATAAAATCGTGGAAAATAATTTCTAACAAAGGTAAAAAAATAAAAAAACTTCTATCGTTAGAAGCAAAAAAAAATGATTTAATAATCAGTTTCTCAGGTTTAGACGCGCTAATTAAATTTGATATATTAAACTCTCAGATAAAAGATTATCAAAAAATAATTACAAGAGAAATGCTTAAAAAAAATTTTTTAGCAACTAACGCTATATATGTGAGTATTTCACATACAGATAGTTTGATTAAAAAATATATCAGTGAAATGAGCAAGATATTTAAAAAAATATCTTATAAAAGATGAATTATTCAATAGTAGTAGAAGCAAGATTGAGATCAACTAGACTTCCTAACAAGATTTTATATAAAATAAAAAAATATAGTTTTTTAGAATATCTAATAAAGAGACTAAAGTTAGTAAAAAATGCTAAAGAGATAATAATAGCAACAACGAATAATGAAGAGAATGATGAAATTATCAAGATAGCCAAAAGAAATAAAATCAAATGCTTCAAAGGATCAGAGAAAAATGTAATACAAAGAGTAATTAGAGCGGGTAAAAAATTTTCATGTAAAAACATAGTTAGAATAACCTCTGATTGCCCTGTAGTTGACCCACAAATTATAGATCTAGCTATTGAGAGTTATGACAATAATAAATGTGATTATCTTTCCAATACAATTGTGAGGTCCTATCCAGATGGAATGGATGTTGAGGTTTTTAGCCTGAAAACGCTTATTAAATCTTATAAATTTGCGAAATCTCCCAAATATAAAGAATGGACAACGTGGTCTATAAGACAAAATAGTAATAAATTTAAGGTAATCAATATCGTCTCTCCAAATGATCAAAAATGGCCAGATTTAGGCCTAACTTTAGATGAATATAAAGATTATTGTTTCTTAAAAAAAATAATTTTACATTATAAGGAAGGCTTTAATTATAATTGTGTAGATGTTATTCAATTATTAAAAAAAAATAAAAAATGGTTAAAAATTAATAAAGATGTCAAAAGAAATTTATAAAAATAAAACAATTTTAATCACTGGTGGCACAGGATCTTTTGGTAAAAATTTTATTAAAAAAATACTTAAAGATAAGCTGCCTTTTAAAAGAATAATTATATTCAGTAGAGATGAGTTGAAGCAGCATGAAATGAAGTTAAGTGAAGATTTTAATGAAAAAAAATATAACCAATTAAGATTTTTCATAGGAGATGTAAGAGATAGAGAGAGATTGTTTTGGGCCCTGAAAGAAGTCGATTACGTAATACATGCTGCAGCACTAAAGCAAATATTAACTGGTGAATACAATCCATTTGAAGCAATTAAAACAAATGTTATTGGATCACAAAATATAGTTGATGCCGCATTGAATAGTAATGTTAAAAAAGTGATTGCATTATCGACTGATAAGGCAGTGTCACCGGTGAATTTATATGGTGCTACGAAACTTTGTTCTGATAAACTAATTATTTCTTCCAATAATATTAAAGGTAAAAAAAAAATATCATTTTCAGTTGTAAGATATGGAAATGTTACTGGCAGTAGAGGGTCTGTAATTCCTGAATTTTTAAAACAAAAAAAGTATGGTAATTTTTTAGTAACAGAGAAATCAATGACAAGATTTAATATATCCTTAGAGTCAGCGGTTGAAATGGTTTTATGGGCATTGAAAAATGCAATTGGTGGAGAAATTATAATCCCAAAAATAAAAGCATTTAGAGTTGTTGATTTAGCAAAAGCGATAGATCCCAAACTAAAAATAAAATTTATGGGAATAAGACCTGGAGAAAAAATCCATGAAGAACTAATTTCAACGGCTGATAATTTAAACACTTATGATATAGGCAAATATTATGCCCTGTTAAATGGAGAGAAAAAATTGCTTTCATATTATGAAAAAAAATTTAATGCTAAAAAAGTTCCAATAAATTTTAGCTATACTTCTGAATCCAAAAACAGCCTTTTAAAAAATCTGGAATTAAAAAAACTTATAAAAGAATATTTGTCTAAAAAAGAATAATTTGTGTAATTAAAATTAATGATAACAAAATTCACAAGACACAAGATATTTAGTTAATTTCTACATTATGATTTATTCAAAAAAATTTTTTTTAAGAAATTGGATAATTGATATTAAGTTAAAAAAAAAATTTTCTTACCTATTTAAAAACGCAGAACTTAATAATAATAAAAAAAATATAATACTATTAGAGTTTAATAACTGGACGTTAAATCATATTCTTTCTGCATATTTTTGTGATATTTTATCTAAAAAATACAATGCTAGAGTAGAAGCCTACCCTGGCTATCAATTGCATTCATCAAGTTTAAATCAAAATTTTATAAATAAATTTCTTTGGAGCTTAGGTAATAAGCTTTCCTTTAAATCCTTTGGAATTTATAAGTCATTTGGAGTTAGTAATATTTTTTGGCCAAAAGAAGATTTGGAAATAGATCAAAAAGCTCAAAAAGAAATCAATAAATATAATAAGATGATTAAATCTAAAGAAGATGTACAAAATTATAAGATCAACAATATTTTAATAGGAGATTTAATTTATGATAGCTTTTTAAAAAAAAATTTATTACCAACTATTAATATTAAATCTTTTCAATTTAAAAATTTTTTTTTTGATTCAATAAAATATTTTTTTATAATGGAAAATTACTTTAATAAAAACAAAGTAACAGCAATCCTTGGATTTCATGCAGTCTATTTAGGTGCTGTTTCTTTAAGAATAGGTATTAATAGAAATATTCCATGTTACGTATTAAATATAGAGAGATTATATAGTCTTAATAAAAAAAGATATTTATCTGGTTTAGAATATTTTGACTCTAAAAAGATATTTAAAACATTTTCAAAAAATAAAAAAAAATCGTCGCTGAAAATTGCTAAAAAAAATTTAATTTCAAGATTTAGTGGATTATTAAGTTCTGACCTTATTTATAGCTCTAAGTCTGCCTACGGAAAAAAAAGTAATAAACGAATATTAAGAAATTCAAAAAATTTAAAAATATTGATTGCACCACCAAGCTTTAGTGATTCCCCACACTTTATGGGAAATACCTTTTTCCCTGATGTTTATGAGTGGCTAGAGTGTTTAGGCAAAATTTCTAATAAAAGTAATTATGACTGGTATATTAAGTGTCATCCTGATTTTACTATGTTGAAGGATAAAACACTTTACTATGTAAAAAAATTTACAAAAAAATATCCTAAGATAAAATTTATTGACTCAAAAGCTTCACACAATCAACTTATTAGTGAAGGTATCAATTATGTATTAACTGTTAACGGCACTATTTCTGGTGAATATCCATATTTTAATGTTAACGCGATAAATGCATCAGAAAACCATTCCTACGCTCTGTATGATTTTTCAATCACACCTAAAAATAGATTAGAATATATCAAGCTTATTAATAACCTTAAAAAACCTAAGGCTATTAACAAAAAAAAGCAAATACTTGAAAATTATTATATGAAATATGAATATTTTAATAATAGATGGTTTTTTGAAGAATTAAATAATGTTAAAAATTCAATTAAAGGTTACACAAATTTCGTAAGACATGAGATATATAAGTATTGGTTAGACAATTTTGAAATAAAAATACATAAAGAAAGATACAAAAGACTAAAAAAATTTATTAATTCAAAGAACTACACAGTTACTTAAATAAAAAGTACATTTAAGGCATATTCAGAAAATGAAACAGATTAAATTTTTAAAAAAATTACTTGATTATAAAGAAAAAATTAGAGTCGCCTACATTGCATTTTTGATGATAATTAATGCAATATTAGAATTGATGAGTATTGGACTAATTCTGCCTATAATGTCTATATTATAAACAAAAAATATAAATTTTTTTCCAGATAAAATAAAAGGATATCTAGGCACTTTAGATTATTCGCTTTTAGTAATAGTGACTTTGACAGCATTGATTTTAATGTATGTAATAAAAAACCTGTTTATCATTTTTTACAATTATCAGTTGGGCGTATTTTTAAAAGATCTACAGGTTAGAATTATGAGAGATTTGTTCCATAAATATATTTATCAAAATTATTTATTTTTCCTTCAAAAAAAACTAGGAACTATTTTGAGAAATTTAAATAGCGCTCGATTAGTTTCATTATTTTTATATAGTTATCTAACTGCTGTATTAGAGGTTTTGGTTATTACATTAATGTTAGCTTATTTACTTTATCTAAATCCTACAGCTACAATTATAATAACAATTATTTTTAGTTTTTTTGGATCAATTATGTATTTAAAAACAAAAAAAAATTTAAAAGATTGGTCTGTTACAAAACTAGAATTAGAAGCTAAAATACTTCAACAAATATCTCAATCTTTTACATTAATTAAAAATATAAAAATTTTTAATAAAGAAAAAAAAATGTATAATTTTTTTTATGAAACCCTTAAAAGACAAGAGCAAGCTGGTTTTAAAATAGACTTTATTCTACAAATACCAAGAGCTTTAATGGAAGTATTAGGTGTTGTATCAATTAGTGTTTTAATATTTGTATTGTCTGTTAATGGAAAAAACACAGAAGAAATTCTTATCTTAGCAGCAGTTTATGCGGCAGTAGCCTTTAGACTGATTCCATCTTCAACAAGAATTATTGCTGCTGGCCAAAGAATAAAAGCCCTAGGTCCAGCGTTAGATTTAATTAAAGGTGAATTTTCAAATTTGAAAGTGGGCAGAATAGAAGACGAGGAGCAAACAATACATAAATTAGAATTTAATGAAATAAAATTGAAAGACATTAACTTTAAATATGAAAAAGGAAAAAATGATGTTTTATCACATATTAACTTTAAAATAAATAAAGGAGAAATAATAGGTATTTATGGACATAGTGGATCAGGAAAAAGCACTCTAGTAAATTTAATTTCAGGATTAATAGATCCTACAAGTGGTGAAATTGAAATTAACAATAAAAATTTAAAAGACCAAAAAAAAAATTGGTTATTAGTTTTAGGTTATGTTCCTCAACAATCAGGTTTATTTAATGATACAATATCAAAAAACATAAGCTTTTTTGAAGATGACAATGATAATGATGTTTTTAAAGAAAAATTAAAAAAAGCATTAAGCCAATCAAATTTGATAGATTTTGTTGAAACATTACCTGACAAGGAGAACACAGAAGTTGGAGAAAGTGCTGGTAAATTATCAGGAGGGCAAGTTCAAAGAATAGGTATAGCCAGAGCCCTGTTTAATGATCCCCAATTTGTTATATTTGATGAATCTACAAATTCCCTAGATGATAAAAATGAAAAAGATATAATGAAATTTATTTATTCACTTAAAGGCAAGAAAACAGTTCTTATTATTTCTCATAAAGAAGAAATCTTAAATGAATGTGATAGAATCTATAAAATAGAAAATAAGAATTTAAAAAAAATAAAATAAATGAATCTAAAAAAACAACCATTAATTTCAATAATTACGGTTTGTCATAATTCAGAAAATACTATTAAAAAAACAATAGAGAGCATCATCAATCAAACTTATAAAAATATTGAGTATATAATTATAGAGGGCAAATCAACAGATAGAACTTTAGAAGTAATCAATGAGTATAAAGATAAAATATCAAAAATTACTAGTGAAAAAGATAATGGTATTTATGATGCATTTAATAAAGGACTTAAATTATATACAGGTGACGTAATAGGTTTTGTTAATTCAGATGACGTGCTTACACCAAATGCTATAGAAATATTAGTCAGGTATTATAACAAATATCCAAAAAAAGACTTTTTTTTTGGATCAGTAAAAAAACATTGGGGCGTGTTACATGGTTTTAAACCATGGAAAATTTTCTTTAGTTGGGGATTTTATTCCAGTCATTCTACAGGTTTTTATATTAAAAAAGAAGCTGCAACAAAAGTTGGTTTCTATAATACAAAATATAAATATTCTGCAGACTATGATTACTTTTATAGAATGATTGTTAAATATAAATTAATCGGAATTGGAACAAAAAAAAATGAATTATTTGGTATTTTTGCAAGAGGTGGATTTTCTAGCAAGACCAAGTTTTTTGATCATATGACAGAATGCACAAGAATACGTTTGGACAATGGGCAAAATAAATTGATGGTGCTAGTAACATTAATATTCAAGTTTATATTTAATATAAAAAAACTATAAGCTTTTAAAATTCATAAATTAATTTAAATAAATTTATTTATATAATCAAAATATTTTTTACAATTAGTTTCTTTATTAAAATTATTTAAAACATTACGATTTCGCTTTTTAAATGAATTTTTTTTATATTTAATTAGTATTTTTGAAAGTTGATTAAAATCTCCAACTTTAAAAAGATCACCATATTTACCATTAGCTAGAATTTCCTTGGGTCCAGTTTGACAGTCAGTCGAAATAATTGATTTTCCTAAAAACATAGCTTCCACTAAAACGTTTGGTGATCCCTCATATCTAGAGGACAAAATGAAAATATCGGCTTGCTTGATATAAGGAAAAGGGTTTTTTTTATAACCCAACAATTTAACACTATTATTTAATTTTTTTACATCGATAAATTTTTTTAACGACTTGTACTCCACACCTTTTCCAATGATGACTAAATTAAAGTTAACAATGTGCTTAATTAAATTAACACTTTTAAGTAATGATATTTGATCTTTCTGTTTCGTCAATCTTCCAACATTAATAATTTTCAAACTATTTTTAGCAAAATAATTTTTTACTTTAATAGAAGATAAACTTTTTATCTTTTCAAAATCAAAAGGATTCAAAATACAAATTGATTTAACGTTATATTTTTTTTTAACTTTGTTTTTAAAAATTTTACTGTTAACAATTATTCCATCAGCTTTATTGATAAAAAATTTATAAATTTGACTTTTTAGTAGGTTATGATCCCATCCAATAGGCGCAGTATTTAATCTCACTATAATTTTTTTTCCTAAAATTTTGGAGACTATTAGTGAATATATATTTGCTTGAAAAGAAAAAATTAAAACATTTTTTCTTAAAACAATTTCTTTAATTAATAAGATTAAGCAAAAAAAATATTTTTTATATCTTCCTGAATTTTCAAAATTAATTTTTTTTGGATATATAAAATCAATATTTTTATTGAATTCTTTTCTTTTTTTAAAGTCGGCAGAAATTAAAATAACTTTCATGCCATTTTCTGACAAATGATTAGCTGTTAAAAATAGATTTTTTTCTACGCCACCATCTTCTATGGATGGATTAAATATGATTAATTGTTTGTTCATTTATATTTACAAGATGATATATATGGTAAAATATGTTAAATAAATCAAACAAATTATTGTGAAAAACATTTCATATTGGTCACCAATTCTATCAAATATTGCAACATTAAGTGCTGTAACCAACTCAGCAATGTCACTAGCTAGATATTCCAATGATTATAATATTACATTATTAAATAGTGTTGGAGAATTCGAAAAATTAAAAAATAAAAGTGATAAAATTAAAGTTTATGACTTAAATAAAAAATTACTTAAAATAAAATTAATAGGTGTTGGATTTTTTAAAACTAGAATATCCATGATGATAATCTTCTTGAAATGTTTTTTTTCATTAAAAAATTATTTACAGAAAGAAAAACCTGATTTTATAATTATACATCTCTTAACTTCATTACCGTTATTTCTATTTTTATTATTTGATTTTAAAAGTAAATGTATTCTGAGAATTTCAGGCCTTCCAAAAATGAATTTTTTGAGATTATTTTTTTGGAAATTGTGTTCTAAAAATATATATATGGTTACGTGTCCGACTAATCTTACTAAAGATTATCTAATTAAACTAAACTTCATTGATAAAAATAAAATTGTTACTCTTTATGACCCAATATTGAATGTAAAAAAATGTAATTTATTAAAAAAAAAAAATATCGAAACTAATAATAAATTTTATTTTTCAGCAGGAAGATTAACCAAACAAAAAAATTTTAATTTTCTAGTAAATTGTTTTTCAAATATTAAAAAAGATCTATTAATAGCTGGCGAAGGTGAGCTCAGAAATGATTTAGAAGATGAAATTATTAAAAGTCAAAATAACAAAATTTCACTGCTGGGTTATAAAGATAATATTTTGAAATATATGAATAATTGTGAAGCATTTATCCTTCCATCACTTTGGGAAGATCCGGGCTTTGTTATTATTGAGGCTGCCTTCTGTAGGGCATTGATCATTTCAAGTGCATGCAAAAATGGTCCAATTGAATTTGTTGGTAACGATTGTGGAATTTTGTTTAAAAGTAATGATTTAATCGACTTTCATATTCAATTTAAATTTTTTAAGAGTCTTGAACATAGAAAAATTAAGCTAATGAAACTAAATGCATTAAAAAAAGCTAAGCAATATACAATTTTTAATCATTTCATTAACCTAAATAAAATCTTAATTAAAAACTAAAAATTATGAAAAAAGTTTCTATAATAATTCCGTATTACAAAAATATTAATTTTTTTCCTCAAACACTTAATTCAATTAAAAATCAAACATTTAAAGATTATGAAATCATAATAATTTATGATGATGGAAATAAAGAAGAGCTAGAACCCCTAAAAAAAATATTAAAAAATAATAGAAAAATAAAATTGATTGTTAATAAACAAAATATTGGAGCTGGTCTTTCAAGAAATAAAGCAGCAAACATTGCGAATGGAAAATATTTGGCCTTCATAGATAGTGATGATTTATGGCATAAAGACAAGTTGAATTATCAGTTAAAATTTATGGAGAAAAAAAAATTAAATATTTCGTTCACAAGTTATTGGATAATTGATAAAATGAACAAAATTATTTCGCATCGCCCTGTAAAAAAAATTTCAACATATAATGACTTAATAAACTCCTGTGATGTTGGGCTCTCAACTGCAATAATTGAAAGAAATTTATTCTTAAAATATAAATTTTCTTCAAATAAAACTAAAGAAGATTATTCACTTTGGTTAAGATTATCAAAAAAAATGAACATTTATGGTTTTAAAAAAAAACTGACCAGATGGAGAAAAGTAGATAATTCACTATCCAGTAGTACAACACAAAAATTATATGATGCATATAATATTTATTATAAACAAGAAAAATTTAATATTTTGGTTTCATTATATAGAGTTTTTGTTCTTTCTTACAATTTCATAAAAAAATCATTGAATGCAAAATATAATATGCGATAAAAGATGGTAGTTTTCACTTGAAGATATCTTTTAAAAAAATGGTAAAAAATAATTTAATCTGATGTTGTATTTGTTTTTATTTATTTTAATTTTTCTTTTAATTAATGAAATATTATTAAAGAAAAATATATTAATTGACAATCTTAGCTTCTCAAAACATAAAAAATTAACTTCTAACAATAATAATTTACCTATTACAGGTGGATACATTTTAATTTTTTTTTTTTTTTTTTTTGGAAAAAATTTTTTTTTTTTTTTTTAAATTTTTTTTTTTTTTTTTTTTTTTTTAGATGTTTTTTAATAACATATAAAAAATTTTTTTTGTAATCTTATTATTTTCCTTCTTTCGTTTTTTATTTTGTATATGTGGGGGATATCAAAAAAATAAAAATTTTTATTT
>Ga0114997_10002327_pt1 | contig 15352 bp, 13 predicted proteins | sample ArcticOcean_MG_C_2_FD_87045 | JGI IMG/M metagenome (GOLD analysis project Ga0114997, IMG submission 87045) | Marine microbial communities from western Arctic Ocean - ArcticOcean_MG_CB4_136 | ecosystem: Environmental > Aquatic > Marine > Oceanic | place: Arctic Ocean: Canada Basin | collected... | reverse complement strand
GTCTACGACTTAGAATTCAGTTGAACCCTTGAAGGCGAATTGAACACTTTCGATAGAAGTGACTGATTCTAAGAAACTGGGCCCTTGATCAGGAAAAGAACCCATAACAGCGTAAGCAAAGTTCCACACACCTTGAAAACTCGTGGACCGAACTTGGGGTCACTAAAGAAGTGAGATAATTTATCGCCACAGAAAGTCCATGCGATCATTGCCAACAAACAAACTGTAAATGTGATTGAAATAATTGTTGCAATTCCTGTAAAACCTCCGCCTAGTGGTGTAATGAATTTACTCATCACCAAGATTACAAAGGCCCATTCCTTACCGTTTACAAATTGCATTCCAATACCAACAGACAGGCCAAGTTTCCCCCCTTCGCCTGAATATTTAATTGTATTTGGATTAAATCTGAACATACCAATAGCCATAAGCCCAAGAAATAACATTCCAATCCAGTGTAGAGTTACTAATGCAGTCTTGTTATCATCGAAAGAATCCACCAACAATCCTACGGATAATTCAACGAGAACTAATCCTATACCCATACCGGCAATCAACGCAACATTGCTCTTTTTTCCAAATAGGCCGCTATGGGCGAAGCAGGTCAAAGCATTCGGTCCAGGAATCGCTAGAGCAATTGCTAGAATTAGCAATAATTCTGCTACTGCCGTTGTTGCCTCCACGCCCTCTCGGTATTATCCATGATAAATAACGATAGATGCCCAGTAATCACATATTACGAAGGTATTGACCATCGGCTGCGAATAGCGCATCGGTAATTTGCCCTAGGGATGCAACCTTGGTGGCCTCCATCAATTCCTCGAATACGTTACCGCCTTCTCTACATTTCGGCCGCACATGTTGGGCGATTCGTATTATTCTTTTTCTAGCACTACTGTAATCGGAGTGAATGCAGGCGTTGATAATGCGGTTGGCATTCATCACATATCTTTTGCAATTCGGGCGAAAGAACCCCGCTTCTTGCGCGGTAAGGCGCAAAACCGGTTGAATCCCAAACCACATCGTACCAGTGAGCAGCCCAAACCCCATCACATTGCTTTGGCCCCTTTGGCCACGATAACATTTTATTTGAAAATGGGATTCCTAGGGAAATACACAATTTTTCTAACATCCCCCGTGGGTCGAGCAAGATATCTCGTGAGTCGATTATGATCGGTGCTCTACCGGTTTTTTCAACCAGGTAATCCAAAAGCACGGTTTGTTGAGTAATGCCGGTCGCTCTAGCATCGATTTGGTCGGTTTTTTTTGCTAATGAAAGGATAACCTCTTTTGGATCTCTAATCAACATGCAATTGGTCAAACCATCGATCCACCCAAGATCAAAGCCCGGTAGAAGATGGTGGGTCATATGCTTCTGATACCAGATGTTCTTCTGTTGAGGAATGGGTCCTGCTAGATAATTAGAAATTTCGCTAATATCGGTTTCCCCTGCAGAGATAACCTCCTTGGCACCAGGGTGTAAAATTCCAGTTTCATTGAGATAATGAGCATATAATGGCTCATCCAAACCACTTGTATCTTGGCGATTATCAAATGAATACATCATAGCAGTAGAGATATTTCTCGGACCAGACCACATTGCAATCCTTCTCTCAGACACCGCATTGCCTCCCGATTAAATCGATGTACAAGCCCTGTAATTTTTCAACCATAGGTCCACGATTCCCACCCGACATAGCCTTGCCATCAAACTTGACAACAGGAGTGAGGCCAGCAAAGGTTCCGGTGACAAAAGCCTCGTCAGCATTTGCAACATCCTCGATTGTGAAATTTCTTTGATGGCAAGGTACCCCAGCCTCTGCACATAAATCGATGATTTTCATTCTGGTGATTCCATCGAGACAGAACTCGCCGGTTGAAGTCAACACCTCTCCATTTTTAACCATGAAGAAATGAGTTGAATTACAAGTTGAAACAAAGCCATGCGGGTCGAGCATCAAACCCTCCTCACCACCTTTTTTTGCTGCATCGATGCAAGCTGCAATACAGTTATGCTTGCTCAAACTGTTGATTCTCGGATCCTGAACATTGTGATGGCCGCGCCTAACATCTATGCTCACTAGAGATATTCCTTCAACAGCTCTCTTTTCATTAGCCCTCTTATATTCTGGAATGATGACGATGGTTGGTGGGCTAGAGATTACCCAAGGTGCTTGGTAAGGAGTTGGCTTCAAACCCCGAGTAATAATCATTCTAATATGAACACCATCATCCATTTCATTGGCTAGAATTACTTGGTTGATTCGCTCTAATAATTCAGCCCTAGTCTTACCGATATCAAGTCCGATTACCGATGCACCGTGGTATAATCGGTCGAGATGATCGTCCATGAAAACCAAAACTTGGTTGTGCAAACGAAACGCCTCCCACACCCCATCTCCTAGAAGAAAACCTGCATCGAGAACATTCACCATCGCATCAGGACGACGAAATAATTCTCCATTGATTGAAATCCAAACATTCGCATTTCTTTCATCTTGATCGTATTCATGTGTACCCATATTATATCACCAATTTATTGTTGAAAAATCCCTATTATCAATTTGTAAGCATTTGATGGAAATGGTGTACTCCAATTTCCATAGTCGGAGAATATCTTCCACGGTCATAACTTTTCGACCCCATTCCTCTTTGAATCGCTTCGACTATTTCTTGGTCCTGAAGCTCAACGGTATCGAGGTTGCCTCCAGCACCCCCTCCTACCAAAGAAGCATCCTTGAGGTAGCCGCGGTAAAGCACACGACAGGTCGTGGCCGTTTTTGGTACGACCATATTTAGGGACAGTCCCCAAGGATAGAGATTTATCATCAAATTTGGAAATAGCCAGAGGTAGTAAGCTGCGATTCTCTCGCCATAATCTGGAGATGATTCTGGAATATCAAAACAAACTTCACCCTCACGGGCAATTCCGGTTTGAAGAACGCCTCCGGGAAAAACCTCCATCCGATAATCATCGTGTTCGATTTGTGAATGTAATTCAGGGTGGACATATGGAACGTGAAAGCCTTCGAGATAATTTTCACAATAAAGCGCCCAATTTGCTGCGATAGAATATTCACGATCAAACGACACCTCCCTGGTAAACGATTCGATTCCCAACCAATCAAATCTCTTTTCGAGGTGAGATAAATCGGGAAATTGTGATTTGTTTCTTGAGGTGAATAGCAACCCCATCCATTCATTCAATGGATGGGTTATAAGGTCATCATCGCTTGTAGGGAAGCCGATGACTTCTTCGAACTTTGGCATATGTGAAAACGTACCATCTAGGCCAAATGATCTACCATGATAGCCACATTTAATCGCCTTTGCATGGCATTTTTCTGGCACGACTCTCATCCCCCGATGAGTGCAAACATTGGAAAGGCAACGGGTAATATCCGACTGAACCAAAACCATACATTCGCCATTTATCTCCTCAATATGATCGAGGGGTAACATATTATTTTGTGCAAGATCACTCCGGTGCGCGGCAAATTGCCAACCATCGAAATGTTTCAATAGAGAATTGTAAGGCTCTTCTTCGATATAAAACCGAGAGGGCAAAGTCCTCGCTTTGCGGATGTCCTCGTCAATCATCACTCTACTCCCACCTTTACAACCATAGGACCCCAACTCCAAATTATTCCTATTGAAACTAAACCGAGAAACCATTCAAGGGTGGTGAATAGTGCAAACCAACCAGGGCCCCCCTCCATCTCTGACATCAATATCACACCCGAGTGGACATAATGGGCAAACTCGTGGCTGGCATAGAAAAGAACAGTTGTCAAAATACTAATCGACGGTAGAACATAGCCCCCTTTAGGCATCCCAATTTTATTTTCAGGAGTAATTTTTTTTGCCCAAATTGCTAATGAAAGTGAAGATAGAGGTAGTGATGTAAAAGTGATGCCTGCCCCGATATTGTGAAGTTTAGGTGAAGCCGAAGAGTCGTTGAATGCGACCACCAATAATCCTACCGACCACGCAAGGCCGAGCAGAATTCCTATACTGAAAAAGTTGTCAGAATATGCTTCAAATCGCCGATAAATCCTTAATAATAGTATGAATGATAAAATCGAGGTCAAAAAAAGTCCTAAGGCGAAAACCGTACCTTCAGGCTGAGTGGTTCCAAGATCAGATATCATTAGCCAAGGCCCGTCGAATCTCTTTTCAACAACTCGAATCAGAAGTGAGACGCCCGGCGTAATCACCATTAGGAATAATACCGCTTTCCATAGCATGGTAGTAGGTGGACTCACCCTCATGGATTGAGGTAGCCAGTTTCTGTCTTTGATGTTTCGGATATATACAATCAGAATAGATATTATTGCTATTCATCTTTTCTAATTACCGTTTCTTTACATTATTTGTTGAACGTAAAGCCCTTTTCTTGAGGACTGTTTTAGTAAATGCCCAGCAGCTGACGATTAATTGTATTGATATTAAAAAAATAAATAATGTCGTATGTGGATTGGGATCGGGTACAGATTTATTTAATACTAAGGTGTAAAGCGATAAGTCATAATGCATTGTCACGAAATAAAACATATGAAGGCAGACGAGAACATAAATCAATTTCGAAAGTCCCTGCAACCTTTTCCAGGAACCCGCCCCCATCCAATTAAGAGCTCTATCACTAGATATGGAAAGAAGAATTAGCGAGAGTATAAGAGCGGTCAACCCAATCATATTGGCAATTCCAAATCCGGGTTGTAGAAGTACTGGTTCTGCAATATCAGGGAGTTTTTCATAGCCCATAAGCCCATCAATGGTCCATCTTGCCCAACCATCCCAAATTAAAAAGGCATGTAAGGACATCAACAACGCTGCCCAAATCGAGATAGTTCTTCGCCAAATCAGCAATGGTTTCATGGCAGGTTTCAAACTAACCGAAGGCCCGATCATCATCGTCACCCAAAGAAGAAGGAAGGCAGTATCACCCACAGCTTTCCACCTTGCCATTTCTGGGTCCCAATTCTTCCATGACTCCATGAACCATGCATAGGACATTAAAGAAATGAAACTAACTAAGGCATGTTTGCCAATTAAGTTTGATCTAGATACAGGGGTAATCATCACCTCTAATTCAGATTTTTCAATACGATTTCTCTGTTGTCTGACGCCAAACCCCCCCCATCCTGTATATTAATTCCCGACGAACCTAATAGAATAAGACCTCGCTTTCCTCGTCACTTGGGCAAGTATTAGCAAAACGGCCGGATTGGAAAACTATTATTATTATTGAAGAAATCTGTACCCGAATCCAAAGAGAAAATAATAACAAATAAAAATTCTGATTATATGCTGTACTCAGCAGTTACAGTATTAGTAATACTCATTTTTGCAGTCATATCGATTCGCTTCTTTGGATCAAAAAAGAGCGAATGGGATTAATTAATTTTCATTAAATTTTCAACCGCTTTCGCAAATACAAGATTCCCCTTCTCGATCAATTTCGCTTGCCACACGGGATTATCTGGATTGAACACGCGCAATAATTCATGGCGGCTCCAATGCCTCTTCGCCTCATTTTGACCGGCGTAGTTTCCCCATTGAGTCCAACGGTTTTCAGCTCGGTTCGCCCTGATAACCTTAATCGATTTGAAGGTTCCAAATTCTTGAGTGATCGATGTCCAATCTACTTTATCGAACCTGTCTTCTAAACCCTGATGAAAATTACCATCTATCCGATAACCGATTCCAGAAACTGGATCTAAACGTTCGATCTGATTCGGAAAAATAGCCTCTAGTTCTTTAATCCGAATTCCGTCCATATCCCCGCTCACCAGCAATGTATCATGACCACTTGGCCCCAAACCAGTATGTAGGTCGATAGCCCATATTTTGTCAACATTTTTTAGATTTTCATCAAGCCAAGCATAGATTAATTTTGGCCCAGGTTGAAATTCGAAGCCGCCGAATTGAATCGCAGTTTCGTCTTCATATTGGCCTTCTGCAACCCATTGCTTTAGATTACTATATCCATATTTGAGAATTAATCTTAACGCCTTTAGTTTAAACCAGCGCTCTCTCCTTGGCGGTGGACTGTGCGGGTTAATGAAATCCTTGACCAGGTGATAACCGGATGGTGAGCCTGAATATTCTTTATTAGAACCCAAAAAATTTCTGTTTAAGTCGACATTATTTTCATTAAACCTTCGCCACCAAGCCATCCCAAAGGGATTGACAACATGGATAAAAATTACTTTATAATCATCGAATGGCTGCTCCTTTGCCAATTGATCCATTACCGATAGTTGAATTGCACTCCCCGGATAACCCTCTACTCCATGAACTCCCGAGCTATACAATAGGGCCTTTTTAGCAGCAGGATTTCCAATAATTGCAACATCGATACAAAGCGGTTCTCCTTCTGGGCCTGTCATCGATAGGTCCAACCGCTCTGAGCTGAGGGTATGGCCCGCCGCGGCTAATTCAGCGCAAGCGATGATGAATTTGCCAGCGGCTTGCGAATACGAACCGGAGAACCAACGGCCACCAGACATAGAAACCGCTCGAGGTTCAAGTCCATGAGGGCTTGCATCAACAACATCCAATTCAAAGAAAGTGTTATTGTAAATATTCCTCTGGGCCAACCATGAGCAAACAAAGCCTAGGCCTGATTATGAGCGCAGTTCTACTTTCATTGATTATTATTCCAGGTATGGCCAGCGCAGAGCACGAGTGGGACCACCGATATGTGATTTCAGGCGTTGTTACCGATAGCAATGGGGATCCAGCAGCAGGGGTAGATGTCGAAATCCTTTGCGGGGAAGGTCAAACCGATAGTGAACTTTGTGGACTAAATACCGGAAGAAATTCAGAGACCACCCTCAATGGAAAATATGAGTTAATCCTCCACGTTCATAGCACCGACCATGGTAAAATTATCGTCCTTGGAGTATTGGATGAAGCCTTTAATCACACTATCGATTTACAAGGGGCTGATGGCCTAGCAGAAGAGAGTGACAGGTATGTTACAATGAATATTACCCTCAACGTAGAGGTTTCCAAATTAGGCTATTTCACCCCATTCTTAATCGCTGGAGGAATGGTCCTTATTCTCATTCTAATGTTTATGAAGAAGAAAAACAAAGGGGTATTTTCGGACAAACCAATCAAGAAAGAAGTCAAAGATGAATCTGGTTTGGTAAGTTGTCCAAAGTGTTCTTCTAAATTACGAGCTGATAATTTGGCTGCACATCTAAAGAAACAACATTTCATGTCTAAAGAAGAAGCTGAAGAAATGGCAGCACAATAAGGCAGTTTTATTTTTTATAGAAAACCAACCAGTAAAGCCCTGCCAGTATCACAAAAATCACCATTGGAAGCCACACCTCTTCGATTTGATGGCTTACATCATCATCGGCGTGAGAATGTTCATCGTCATTATGAGAATGGGCCTCATGTGCGGCAATAACGAATGAAAATGTTTCAACAGCAGTACCATTTTCTTTGATCTGAATCTGGTATTCTCCAGCTCCCCACGTAGTCAAATTAAGCCTACATTCATCTTTGATCGAAGTAGTATCACTTGGACCAGCCGTGCACGACCAAGCTGGTGATGATGAACTTAAATTCCTTGTTTGATTAACCACATTGTAGAAAATTAAAGTGGTGCCATCCTCAACGGTTGCCACACTAGGCTGAATGCTGGTATTGCGCATTATTACCGAATAATCAGAATTGCCATCAGCGAGTACTACTGGGCATAGAATAATCAACAATATTCCGACCGCAAATATACGCAATCTCAGACCCCCTCTTCATCAAAAAGAGGTGGGTAATTGAAGCGAGGATCTACATCTTCATCGAATTGTACGACATAAACCCCAGTAACCATTTCAGAAATAAATACGAATCCACGCGGATCGTACTGTAATCCCCAATCGAATGGAATCATACAGGAAGCCCAACAGTCTGCCATATCCCAACCCATTTCGGTTGCGGGGTCATCTATCCAAGTAGGCCCTGTTGGAAGATAATAACCAATGGTTTCGGTGGTTGCTAGTTTTGTGATCGCTTGGAAACCGCGTTCAGGTTCAGGGTTGCCATTTTCCCACTCGATATTTTCCCAAATATTACCGTGGTCGGTCGCCCAAGCACCCGCGTGATAATGAGTGAAATAAACCCGGCCCCCTGGGCCGGTATCGCCATTATGGGGGCTGAAAATATAACCCCCTGGAATCCAATGTTGGGGATGCTCTTCACCGTCCTTTACACCGGTTCCAGGCAATCTCCACTTTGAAACCAAGAATGGTTTTGTTGGGTCTGTAGTATCGATAGTCCAAATATACCCGGTATGATTTTCATTAGATCCATATTCTGGCGCGATGTAAGTATAATGGCGCCAATTTACCCCATAAGTCGGATCTTCGGGCCCGGTGCCACAAGATTCATCCCAAGTCGAAGCAGGTTCTGTATCGCTAGATCCGGCACATACCAAGTCATCTGCTGGAACCGCATAGTGAATATTGTCGTTGCCTTGATTAGCATCTAACCATTCCTCGGCACTCATATTTGCATGTCCGCCTCCGTCTGGGCCATACCAACCATCATCGGCAGATGGGCACCCCATCCACCGACCAACTTCTTGAGGCCAACTGATTCCAAGTGGATCTGCCACGGTTGGAGGGTTGGTTACATCGACCATTCTAAGACCGGCGCCCCAATAAGAGACGACAAGGAGTTTTTGTTTGGTTATTGGATGGGTAAAATACACATTATCGTGATTGAAAATAGTTCCACCGCAGGTAGTATCCGGTTCAGGAGAATATCCACCCCATCGAACGATTTCACGACTTGAATTTTGTTGTTCATCATTCTGGGTTGGAAGCCAAGATTCCAAACCTAGGGGGACGTAGAATATTTGGGTTCCTTTGTAGGTAGAACCCTGGCCACCTTCAATCATCTCAGGGTATGGGTCGGCGCCGAACAAGAATAAACTACAATCTTCACGAGGATCGACCGCCCCAGCCCAATCACAGTAAACCTCTAGATCCTGGTTATGGAATCCAGCAGGTGGGTTATTCCATTCCGCAACTTTAATCGGGCTGGTCTTATCTCTAACATAGAGGACATCTAAGCGGTTAGCACCACTATTTGCATCGTCATCGTTAGGAATTGGATCGAGTTCAGAATTGGTTAATTCGTGGTTGATAAGAACCCAATTATTATCCGGTGTGACTTTGATATCGATGATTCTAGCGGTTTCAGCATAATATGTTGAAAGCAAAACCAAGTTATTTGGTTGGCTGATATCAAGAATTTCAATCTGATTATAACTCGAAACATATGCGTAACAACCACCACTGCCATCGCCGTAGATTTTACAGTCTTCATCGAAATTTCCTTCGATGGTAATTTCAGAATTATCGCCCGGGGTTGGACCTACGTTTTTGAAAGCATCATCACAAGGTCTACCGGCCACATTATCGAGTTCTGGTGGCGGTTTGACATTGCCATCACAATTAAGATTATGATAATCGATTAATTTGGAATTTGGGGTTGAAAGCCGGTGGGATAACAGATCGTTATGGCTATGGTTTTCGTCTTCGATTTCGGTAACCGGATCAACCCAAATCCAAGCCACGTCGTCATTATTATTGAACGCGTCAGAAGAAAATGCCCAAAAAGAAAGGCCGCCGATTGCAAATAATGCAGCCATGGCAATAGCTGCAATTTTCGGCTCTATGGCCGCCTCATCTAGGTGGGACCGCCGGTTTGTCATAGGTGGCTGGGTTCCCGGTATGTATTTCTAAATTGTGAGTGGTTGGGCTTTTTATTAATTTGCCCCACGGGGCAATAAGTATTCATGCAACCATCTTGTCGGCACTATATGAATCGAGGAAACCTTAGTCTCTTTCTGTGTTTTTTGATGGTGATGCCAGCGGCTTTAACAGTCGTATCGGCGGACCAAGACCAACTGAATAGCGAATCGACAATCGTTCCACAATTCGGCACCGGTTTCGATGAAACCGTGATCGCCGATAGCACGGATGACCTCAACAAGCCGCGCGACTTAGAATTCCACCCGGGTGCAAATCGTAACGATGAACTTTGGGTGGTCAACCGAGCCACCGATAGCATAACCATCGTTTATGAAACTGGTACTGCAGCCCAATGGTCCGAAAACCTCCACGATGTATATGCATATCATTTCATGGAAGAGGTGAGTGCGATTTCGTTCGGCGCCTATGACGATGAGTTCGATTACCAATTTGGCACCGCCCAAGAATCGAGAAACACTTTCAACGGCCAACAGGCCCCAAATAATTTCATGGGGCCAGCCCTTTGGCCTTCGTCCCCAACCCATTTTGCCAAAGAGCACCAAACCGATGCGCTCCAGGGCAGCCACATAGATATGCTTCACGAATCTCCAAATGGAATGGGTATTGCGTGGGATAGTGGAAATGCCTATTGGTATTTTGATGGATATTATAACGAGTTGGTTTACTATGACTTTGCAGCCGATCACGATACTGGCGAAGATGACCACGCCGATGGAGTTGTAAGGAGATATGCTGATATCACCTTGACCCGATTCGGCAATGTCCCAGGACATATGATTTTGGACCAAAGCACAGGAATTTTATACATTTCAGATACCGGCACCGGAAGGGTCCTGTGGGTAGATACCGATGATACAACCACAACCTCATCCAACATTTATGGCGACTCTTCAAGAATGGAAACCTTGGCTGAATATAGTAGCATTACCGGGGTTGACTGGGGAGTCCTTGCAAATGGATTAAGCCGGCCGAGTGGAATTGCTCTCGAAGGCGACACTTTATTCGTTTCACAAAACGGTAATGGTAAAATTTCAGCCTTTGATTTAGCGTCTAACGGCGAAAGCGCCACGTTGATCGATACAGTTCAAACCACGGCAAATTCGATCATGGGCCTCGAAGTAGGTCCAAGTGGAAGCCTGTATTATGTCGATGCTAATATGAATGAAGTAATCAGACTAGACCCATTTGACGACATGGACGGCGATGGTGCCAGAGATACTTTGGATAACTGTATTACCGATTACAATCCCGGCCAAGAGAACTTAGACTCAGACGCTCAAGGGGATGTTTGCGACGATGACGATGATAACGACGGAATCCAAGATCTTTCCGACGATTGTGCTCTCGGCGTGACCGGTTGGACATCTTCGGCATCAGAAGACCTCGATGGTGACGGTTGCCGCGATAGTGATGAAGACGATGATGACGACCAAGACGGCATCGGAGATTTGCCAGATCGCTGTCCGAAAGGAGAAACCGGATGGGTGAGTTCAGACGAGGTCGATCATGATGGTGATGGCTGTAAAGATTCGAGTGAAGATAACGATGATGATGCAGATGGACTTGATGACAACGTAGACGATTGTCCTCTGGGAAGAATCGGATTTACCTCTGGTTCTAATAACGACCGTGACCGCGATGGTTGCGAGGATAGCGGCGAAGATACCGACGATGATAACGATGAAATTTCAGACGATCTAGACCAGTGCCCAAATAGCGCCGGGGATGCAATTTATGGCACGATGATCGGCTGTTCGGACTTCGATGGCGACGGTTGGGCGGATTCAGAAGACGAATACCAACTAGATTCAACCCAATGGGCCGATAGCGATGATGATGGCTATGGTGACAATTCCCAGGGGACCGATCCGGACGGATGTCCAACAATTTCTGGCGACTCAACCCTAGACCGCCTCGGCTGTTCGGATTCAGATGAAGACGGCTACTCAAACGCGGATTCGGGCTGGTCGGTTGCCGACGGTGCCGATTCACATCCATTCGATAGTACTCAATGGGCTAACCAAGACGGCGATGAATACGGAGACAATTCAGCAGGATCACAACCGGATGAGTGCATAAACGCTGCAGGCAATTCCACCAAGGATAGGCTCGGCTGCGTCGATACAGATGGCGATGGGTGGTCGGACGAAGCCGACGCGTTCCCCACCGAACCAACTCAATATTTGGATTCAGATAACGACAACTTTGGCGACTCACCCGATGGAGTAAATAGCGATCAATGCCCATATGAAAAAGGAACTTCGACCCTAGGTAGCCGCGGTTGCCTAGATTCCGACCAAGACTATTGGGCTGATGAATTCGATGCGTTTCCACAACAAGCGACCCTTTGGTCCGATGCTGATGGCGATGGCTTTGCCGACCAAGCAGGTTCAGAGTTGAGTGATGATTGTCCAGACGATGCCGGCCAATCGACCAGCGATCGTAAGGGCTGTTTAGATAGTGATAGCGATGGAGTATCGGATGAAACCGACTTCTATCCCAAGGATGCAGCAAGATCGGTTGAAGAGGTTCAAACCGGCTCATCTTTGTGGATCGGAATCGCCGCTGCGGTAATTTTAGGCCTAATTGGCGTCGGATTATTCATGCGTAAATCTTCTCCAGAGGTCCCACAAATGCCTCAACTGGATCAAGCTATCGCAGCAGGGCCCCCAATACCTCCAGAAGGAATTCCACCAGGCTGGACCATGGAACAATGGAATTGGTACGGCGCGGATTGGTTGAAAGAGCGGATGCGATGAAGATCCATTATGGATATTCACATTTATGAAGAACAAGATCGTTTTTCATTTAATCTCGAGTAGCTACAACGAATTGTTCGTTGAAGGTTGCACCGATAAACTCGCGACAACCCGCGCCATTACAACTGAGCAGATCTTGGATAAATTGAGTCAATTCACCAGAGGTGGACGAGTTGCCAAAGATCCCATGGTCTTCTTGGATGATCGCATCTTGTGATTCAAACGTGAATTGGGTGGTTCCAGACAAATCATATGTGAACGTATCAGCAATTCTATTGAGAGCATTACTGCTATTATTATCGGTTAACAAAGTGATTTGGCCTAATTCAGAGGTACCATTAATGGTGACATTATTAGCCATTGAAGCATTATAGAACGATGAATAATCGAGATATTCATGAATGCCCATTTCAACGCTTGCAAATGGCTCATCATCGAGATAAAGAGTGAATTCTCCACCGCTATAATAGCGATATTCAATATATGTGTTCGAATCATAAGACCATTCGATATTTTCAGTATCGGTGCCCAGATCCATCACCGACATTGAGATGGTAATATTGGACACATCCATCCCCAGAGTTGCAAGTGTTGCAGCCAGATTTGGCATATCCAAAATATTGTTAATAGCCAATCTCTCTCCATCAACAAATACTACATCAGGGGATGCGAGGAATCTATAAGCGAAATATCCACCACCGAGCCAATATAGCTCATGACCTTCGTAATCGGCGCTGTAATTGTCGATAATCCAGCCTACGGTATTCCATTCGATGTTGAATGTTGCATCGCGGCTTGGAGTCATCATAGGATCTATTACATCATCACAATCATCATCGACACCATTCCAAATGTCGGTAGCATTAGGATTTATCGATGCATTATAATCATCACAATCAACCGTTTCATTAAAGCCATCATTATCTTCATCATGAGGTAATTCAACATCGAAACACGAATCGTCAGAATCCATGTAAAGCATGCCATCATCAACGATCATTGAAACATCGTAGTGAATACAATGCCAACCAGGGGTCAACCCAACCGCATTTGGTCCGGCGATATCGAAGTACATTTCAGAGGATACAGAGCCATTGAATTGAACCGCGCTGGTGAAATTCATAATGCCTTGTTCGAGGGTAATATCTGGCATTTGGTCGCCATCGGTGCTCTTGTTGAGGAACCAATCCACGAGGTAATCTTCAGAAGCTTCCATCGAGTTGATATTCATCGATCCGTTTACAGTATAGTAATCTCCAACATATGCAGTATAATTGGTCCAATCAGTACCAGCTATCAAATCCGCCCGTTCGTAAACCGTGATACAGTCCTCATCAGAATCTAGGGAGTTGCCGGTCGCAATATCAACTAATGTGACATTGAAACAATGCTCAGCAGCAACCAATCCATTCGGCGAGAACTCGCTTTCTATTTGGAATGAAACCATATCGGAATATTGACCATCAGAATTGGTCAGATTAATCGACCCGTTTTGAGAATCACCAATATCGCCTTGCCTTGTCCACATCACCAAATATGAAGAATTTGAAGTTAGGTTGTAAAGGTCGATGTAAAAGTCTACCATTTCACCCATTTCTGCATAATTGGCAAACGAGTTCATATTCGAATAAACCAACGTCTCACCAGTAATATTTTCAGGAATGGTATTATTTTCAGTATTATTTTCGGTATTATTCCCAGTATTGTTTTCGGTATTATTCCCAGTATTGTTTTCAGTATTATTTTCGTTGACAACCGGGTCAGGAACAGAGTTCGGGTCAGTTCCCGCTTCAATCTCGTCACCATCGTTAATTCCATCGTTGTCGGAATCTTCATCAAATGGATCGGTTCCATGAAGATTGACTTCGTCCCTATCAGACAGGCCATCGCCATCACTATCGATCGGCTCTTCATCCACTTCTTCAGCATCAAGTCCACCAAGACAACCAGCTAAGGAAGATAATACCATCAGGGCTGCCATTAGTAGGGGTGATGCTATTGGTCGCATGAACTTGCTTTTATTTACCTTGGATTTGAATGATTCCCCTACACATAAGGCGAATCTATTGAAAAAGAATAGTTGACAGCAGCCCCCATGGAAGAAGCGAAGCCATTGCTTACCTTGTCAAAATCTCGCTTGATTAATGCCCCCACACTATCTGAAGAAGACGCATCCTTACTCGAAACCCTAAGTGGCTTGTGTGGATTTCATAGTAGCGGAGACCTTGGAATATTTTTATTCAGCGATAGGTTCACCCAATTTGTAGGAACCGGAGAAACTTGGATTGTTTTTGAAGCAGGGGTCTATCTGGACCATACCAAAACAGTTGAGATAATGGCTAAAGATGGCGAGATTTTGACCATTCGTGGGGATAAGATACTCCCGAGTAAAACCGAACAAGAGTTCACCCAAATAATTCAAGATTGGCACGATGATGTGATGGATATCAAAAGCGAATCGTTGAAGTGAGGTCGTAAGTCCCCACGCATTAGGAGAGAGGGTCATGACGAAAAGAGCCTTGCGCAATCAATTGCCCGACCCCGACCCTGTTCAAACCCTTGAATGGCAAGAGGCAATCTTGGCCGTCACCGAGGTTTTGGGCCCTGAGCGAGCCCGTAGACTCTTGTTAGACACATTGGCTGCAGCTCAAATCGAGGGTGTTGACTTAGCGGTTGTGAACACCCCTTATCTCAATACTATTCATGTTGCAGACCAACCAGATTATCCCGGTCATATAGAGATGGAAACCAAATTACACGGCATCATTCGCTGGAACGCGATGATGATGGTAACTC
>Ga0114997_10002326_pt1 | contig 15354 bp, 9 predicted proteins | sample ArcticOcean_MG_C_2_FD_87045 | JGI IMG/M metagenome (GOLD analysis project Ga0114997, IMG submission 87045) | Marine microbial communities from western Arctic Ocean - ArcticOcean_MG_CB4_136 | ecosystem: Environmental > Aquatic > Marine > Oceanic | place: Arctic Ocean: Canada Basin | collected... | reverse complement strand
TAGGTTTTTTTGTGATGCATACCATTTGTTTGCAAGTTCAACAGCACTCTTTGAAAAATCAACAGCTACCAAAGATTTAGGTTTTGCATATTTTGCAATCCATGAAGCTCCTCCTCCCCTGCCCGATCCAACTTCCAAGACGTCTTTATTTGATAAATCAACATCTCTAATATTTTGGTGGTATAGTTGAATGAATAATCGATACGCTTCATCTTCATCATCCAATTCAGGCCCCCCATCGTCAATAAATCCATAATTCATGAAACGAAAGTCAGAACGATCATGAGCTTTTGCTAGTCTCTGATACCACCATTTCCACATCCAGTTTCTTGTTCTCCCTGGTGAAATCCGTAGTAGCGTTGCGAAAATTCGTGCCGGTATTCCCATTGCCATATTTCACTTACAATAAATTAGACAATTTTTCTTTAAGATTTTCTACACCAAGGCCTTGATGAAGAATTTGTTCTTCTTGACCGCAATTTCCTGGTCTTGTAGTTCCCATATAATCATAGTGTGGTGATAATCCTCTTTCAAGTAACCAAGTTCCGAATCTAATTCCTAATCCAGTTCTGGAATTTAGACTTTCGACAACTAAGACAAAAGGAGACTTTCCTATTTTTGTCATAATATCTTCGTCCACAGAATTCAAAGTTGGCTTATTTATCAAACCAATATTGATTCCTTTTTCTCTATATTCCTCGACAACATGCAAACATCGGTGGAGCATATCACCGTAAGAGACAATCCAGCCGGCATCTCCCTCTCGAATTATTTCATCAGTTCCAGGAATAAATTCATATCCTTTTCCATATAATGAATCTCCATTTTGGCCTAATATTAGAGGAGTTTTTGATCTATTTGAAAATATAAATCGAAGTCCATGATCATGGAAAACTCTCTTTACGACAGAATCCATTTGATTTACATCGGCAGGAAAATACAATCCAGTTGAACTTCCTTCTTCGACATAATTGTCTGCAAAGAAATTATTCAATCCAAAATGGCAAGTATTATCAGACATATGATCGACTCCAGCATGAGAGAAATGAGCTAAGACATTCGATTCATTTAATCGAGACATAGTAATTTCTGAAATTACCATTTCCATAAATGCTGAGAAAGTTGCAAAGATGCCCAGATTACCCTTCTTTGATCCAAAACCAGCTGCAGCTAGATAATTGCCTCTTTCATGGATTCCAGCACTTGTAAAACATTCAGGGAATTCTTTCCGTACTACAGTAAGTCCAACCGATCCTTCTAAATCGGAATCAAAAGCATGTACACTTTTACGTTCTTCTTCAGACATGTTTTTCAAAATACTTGTTATTGAAGTTCCAAATTGCTTTCGACAAGCATCCGCTTCTCCACTTCCTTTAAACTCCATAACTGAAGCATTTTCTTGACTTGCTGCCACTTCTTCTAATAATTCGACAGCCCTTGTTTCATTTCGTTCTTTAAGATATTTAATTCCGACATCAAAAGGAATAACGTCATGAAGCTGACATTCTCCTTCTAAATCAGGAATTCCGGGCCCCATGACTCGTTTACATATTATTGCAACCGGTCCTGTAATTTTCAAAGAGTCTACAATTGCCTTGTAGAGTTCTTCATAATCTTCACCATCACAAGTAAAAATATTGAATCCCTGTCCAGCTAGAGTTTTAGCAACATCAAATCCAGCCATGTAATTATTCGGGTGCCCTGCAATTGTAACATTATTATCATCTATAATCCATTTTACATTCAAATTATTTGCAACAGCTAATCTTGCTGCTTCAGCATTATTTCCTTCCATTTGCGCACCATCTGAACCAAACATGACAACAGCTTGGCCAGGATAGGCCATTGCAACGCCGTTAACGTGCCCTGCAGCATGTCCTAACCTTCCGGTAGAGAAATCAATACAGTCTAGCAATTCAGGCTCAGGATGCCCTGCTAAACCAGAGCCATATTCTCGATAATGTAATAATTTTTCAGAATCTAATTTTCCTCTTAAGACTCCTCTAACATATTGTAGTGCTGAGCGATGTCCAGCTTCATCAAAAAATTCATCATGTATTTGGGCGCCTCCATTACGCAAAGAATCCACAATCAATGCTTCAGGTACAATGTCGTAAGGCCCGCCAGTATGGCCGCCAAGTCCTTTTGCTCTCGCAAAAGCCGTGGTTGCAATCACTGCATTTCTTGTAATATCAATGTTATTATTCAGAGTTTTAAGCTCATCACTAGTTATCGTATTATCTACGGACAGCTTCAAATCTACGTATTGACTAAAATCAATTGGAAAATCCATATTGTCTTATTTGGAAAGAGGGCTTAAACGTTCGGGTTGATTAATCAGTTTTCAATGTAAGCACATCGGAATTACCACCGTCTATGATAGTAACTGTCGATACTGGGAAAGGTCTACCGCAAGCAGCTCCTAGAACTGCATTATTTCCTTTGAAACTATGTACCGGAGCTTCGCTTTCTTTTGCCATTTTAACCGAATCTTCTGGACAATTTGAAGATAAAATAATTAGCTTTGCAGAACCTGCATTGATTGCTTTCTGAGCTTCATTAGAGCCCATACAAACTTTTCCAGTTTCAATAGCTAACCTTAGAGATTTGTTAAGATCCATCTATTTTCCTCCCTTGGCCTTTTTCTTAGGCTTATAGATTGCACTAACTGCACCTGTACCTAAGTGAACTGGCTGTCCAACAATAATATTCTCAGCTACACCAGTCAAAACATCAGATTCTCCAGTCAAACCAGCTTGTAGTAAATGAGTAGAGGTAATTTCGAAAGCTGCACGTGCCAAAACGGATACCTTTGCTCCTGAAATACCATGTCTACCAATAGCTTGTATTGCTCCGGTATTAGTCATAACATCGGCGACCAACAGATTGTGTCTGTGATCCACAAGAAGACCTTGTTCGGATAATGTCTTATGAAGCTCATCTATAATTGAAATTCTAGCAGCTTCAATACCAAGTACTTCAGCAACCTCATGTAATGAATTAGTACTAGTTCGTACAGGATCTACGCCAGGAACTTCTAAAATTGCTTTCAAATCAGAACCTTCTGTAAAAATTACATATTCATTATCTTCCTTTCTTACAATTGCTCTCTGAATCTCTCCAATACCGTCAACCATCAAATGGCTAACCTTATCTTCAATTAGGTATAATTTCTTGAAAGAAACTTCCTCTTCTTCGAGTATAATGACACCACTTTCAATAGTAAATTTAGACTTTAGTCTTCCTCTCTTTTTTATTCTAGCAGCGAGCTCTTCAATTGGGAGGCCTCTTTCTTTTAATATTTTCTTATCTGGCTCTACCAATACTCGTAGATTAGTAATATCTGTATTAATTTTAGCTAATTGACTTACTGATTTTGCTTCAATTTGACTTGCAATTTCCAATGCTACTTTTTCATTTTTAGAAACATCCGGTTCCAAATAAACTTCCATGATTGGTGTTTTTGGAATTCGTCTTGCATCTACAATTTCAATTAAACGTGGTAATCCAAGAGTAACATTCATTTCAGCCACACCGGCGTAGTGGAAAGTACGCATAGTCATCTGTGTTCCAGGTTCACCAATAGATTGTGCTGCAATAACTCCAACTGCTTCAGTAGCGTCAACTTTATTTTGGAAGTATTGTTCAATAGATCCATCAATAATAGTTTCCAAGTCTTTACCTTTCAATTCATGCTCAATACTCTTTTCAGCAATAAGTCGGGTAATTGATTGAGGTAAGACCCTTTCTTTCTTTGAAACAATTTCTTTTATTTTAGTTTCAGCTTCGTGAAGTTCAGTATAATTATCTGCCATCTCTTGAATGCCTTTCTTAGGTAATTTACTCGTTTCAGCTTCTCTAGCCAACTCTTCCACATAAACATCCGGAAGGTTACTACCAAGTTTTAATGCAGATTTACGGAATTTATTTACAGTTTTAATGATAGCATCATCATCGCTGTCTTTTGAATCTGCCTTAGCTTTAGCTTTTTGAGGAACAGGTACTTGTAATTCAATTGCGGCTGCTTCAGCTGCAGCATCTCTTAATTTAGCTATCTTTGAAGCTGGAACTCCAGCATTTCTTAATTCATTATCAGTTGCAATAACTACCTGAGAAGCCTTGAAAATACCGTATTTGTATAAACTTCGAGATACTTTTTCACTTAATCCCATTTCTTTATACATTTTGATAGCGTTAAGTCTTTCTTCTTCAAACCGTAGACGCTCACGATCTAAGTCCAAAGCATCTTCAACTTGAGTATAATTTCTTGCAGATTTTACCTGAGTTCCATCCATTTTACGGAATTCTTCAAGTCTAATGGTTCTAGGTAATTCAATTAATTGCTCGATTCTTAAGAAAGTCACATAAGGTTCTTCAGTGTGTGCAGGTAGCAATAATTTTTCTTCTTCAGGCACATTAGGTCTGTCAAAAGACACAACTTCACTAACAACAGACTGGTAACAGATTCCTCTTGTTTTCAAGTAAACATAACCATTGAAAGGATATCTAAATTGTTTAGAATTTATAGGGAAAGCTACACCTAACAAAACCTGACCTTTTTTAGAAATATGAGATGCTACACCATCAATAGTGTAACCCTCTGGTAAAGACCATATGACTCCTAATTTCTTTTCGACTCGTCTAAGGGCTTGATCTGCAGTGATAGGTCCATCGCTGATGTCGCCTTCTTCGATTGCCTTGAGAACGATATCTTCTCTGTCGATTAAAGTATTCTTAGAAACATCGATAAGCTGTAGAATTTCCTTGTAATGGAAATCTTTCTTTAATGTTTTCAAATCACTTTTCTTTAAACTACCCAAAAGGTAACCTAAGTCAACAACTTTCTCAGCCAAGTTTGGCGATAGTCCACGCCTTTCAAGAGCTCTGATTGTATCTAATCTTGCCATTATTTCTTTCCTCTCTTTAATTTACTAATAAGTCCATCAATATCGATTGCATCACCGAATTTACTTCGGGTAGGGTCTATTGAATCCTCGCCATATTTGAACTGAACAACTGTGTTTGCAGTGTTACGAACGGTTCCATCGTATTTGACTCTAAGATCTTCTAGAGCATTGACTAAACGTCGTTGCATATATCCAGATCGAGATGTTCTAACCGCAGTATCTACCAGTCCCTCACGACCACCCATGGAGTGGAAGAAATATTCAGTTGGATTTAATCCTCGCTTATATGATGAACGAACGAAACCTTTGGCATCAGCACCAAGATCTCCTTTGTTAAAGTGAGATAAGGTTCTCTTTTCGTATCCACGTGAAATTCTTTCTCCTCTAACAGCCTGTTGACCTATAGATCCAGCCATCTGAGACAAATTCAGCATACTACCACGGGCTCCTGATCGTGCCATAATAACTGCGAAATTATCCATACCTAGATGCCATCCTGCAATTTCTCCAGAAGTATCACGTACTTTACCAAGTAAAGACATGATTTCAACCTCTAAAGTTTCTTCAGGACTTCGACCAGGCCTTGGTTGTAATTTACCAGCATTATAAGATTGTACCAATTTATCAACATTCTTCACAGTCTTCTTTTGAGCTGCGAAAATTTGTGCTAGAGCCTCTTCTGGAACATCCGCATCGTCAATACCAGTTGTACATCCAGTTTCCATAAGTGCCCCAACTGCTAATCTAGTGACTTTATCAATGAATTCTTTAGCTACTTCAGCTCCCTTCAATCTTGATATTTCCTCTAAAATTTTACCTTTAAACGCAGAAATGGAATTACCGTCAACCGGTCCCTTAATCATGTTTCCATTAACGATTTCAACAATCATTCCCAAACCTTCATTTTCTTCTACACTTCGATCTGCGAAATAAACAGATGAGTTGTATTTCAAATTCATGTCATCTGGGAGAAGAACTGAGAATATTTGTCTACCAGACCATCGAGGGCCACCTTTGGCTTTAGGATAATCAGGTATTGGTAAATCACCTTTAAACTCAACACGAGATAAGATTCGAACAGTTTGATCCATATCATAACTTGCATCTCCGTAGGTTAACAAGAACATACCAGTTATGTGGTCATGAATTGCTCCAATAACTACTCCGCCAAATCGAGGGGAACGAATGTGTTCCTGAACTCTCATTAGAATTCTTGCTTCAGCCCGAGCTTCTTCAGATTGGACAACATGAAGATTCATTTCATCTCCATCAAAATCAGCATTGTAAGGCGGACAAACACATAAATTTATTCTAAATGTCTTACCTTTCATTATACGAACTTCGTGCGCCATCATAGACATACGGTGCAGACTTGGCTGACGATTGAACAATACAATATCTCCATCCATCAAATGTCTTTCAACAATATAACCAGGTTCTATACGGTCATGATTGAATTCCCAATTATCTTCAGTTAACTTAACTCTTCGACCATCCGGACGTATCATGTAATTTATTCCAGGAATATATTCGTCAGGATCACTTGGCATAAAGTTTTCTTTAATAATATTTCTCATAAAGGATAAATTATGGATATTAATTCTAACTGGAACAGTCAATTCACGAGCTGCTAGTTCAGGAACTCCGACTTGGTTAATACTCAAATAAGGATCAGGAGTAATTACTGTACGAGCTGAGAAGTTAACACGTTTTCCAGATAAGTTAGATCTGAAGCGTCCTTCTTTACCTTTTAATCTTTGTACAATTGTTTTCAACGGTCTACCGGATCGGTGTCTTGCTGTAGGTATTCCTGCAGTTTGGTTATCGAAATAGGTAGTAATATGGTATTGTAATAATTCCCAAAGATCTTCTACAATAAGTTGAGGTGCTCCAGCGTCTCTATTTTCTCTTAAACGTTGATTAATTCTTAAAACATCTACCAATTTATGAGTAAGGTCATCTTCAGATCTCTCTCCAGATTCAAGAGTAATCGAAGGCCTCATTGGAACTGGGGGAACAGAAAGTACAGTTAGAACCATGTATTCTGGCCTTGTTACTTTAGGATTAAATCCAAGACACAATAAGTCAGAATCAGGTATCTTTTCAAGACGGGAACGGACTTCCTTAGGTGTTAGTTTACGGCCTTCTTCACGGAATGTAGTAGGCTTATCCAACATAACTTTAATTTTCGGTTCACCACAATGTGGGCAAGTCTTTGCCTTTGCAGCCTCACGAATAGCTCTTCTTGTTATTCCACCAATGGTAACAGTTGTTCCAGCATCCGAATCAACCAATGCTTGAATTTGTTTATTGTAATGATCAATTCTATCTTGAGTTAGCATAATTCTGCCAGAACTTGGATGCGTTGCATTCATAAGATCCTTTACAGTCTTTGAATATCCGGCATGAATAACTGGCATTGCTAAATCAATGTGACCAAAGTGCCCAGGATCTTCATCCATTTTACGGCCACTAGTTTTACATCTCAATCCAGGTTCAATAACTCCCATATGTAGATCCATCAATCCCATTGGAATTGGGAATCCATCATCATCATAGGTATCTGCAGTGATAACTTTGGTGGCTGATAATTTTCTGACTTCTTTTGGCCCCATAAGAGCAAAATCAATCCGTCCAATTCTCTTTGGTATCATTTCCCTCATGATAAATCCTCCAATCGTAGTCTTGCAGCAATTCCAAGCGATTTCAATTCTTCCAATAATAGCTTAAATGCATAAGACATTGTAACTGGATATATTGAAGTATTATCTCCCATTGGGGATGTAAGAACACCTCTGCGATCTAAGTAACCAATATGTCCTGATTTACTATCAACATACTGAACGGTTTTATCACTTTCATCTAACAATCGATCTTTGATAACCATTGCAGCACCGTGAGCAATCAAACAATCACGCTCCATTTCTCCAAATCGTAGACCTCCCATACGGGCTCTACCTTCTGTAGGTTGTCTTGTCAATAATTGTACAGGTCCACGAGATCTAGCATGTAATTTCCCAGACACCATGTGGTGTAATTTTTGGTAATAAATAACTCCAATGAAAATCTCGGCATCTATTCGACGACCAGTCTGCCCGTCATACAATACCTCTCTTCCACTATGTTTCAAACCGTATTCGGCCAAACTCTGTCTCAAATCAACTTCTTTTTCACCTGAAAAAGCACTACCGTCAACAGGTCGTCCATCCATACTACCAACTTTTCCACCAATCATTTCTAAAACGTGAGCTACAGTCATACGAGACGGAATAGCGTGAGGATTAATGATCAAATCGGGTGTGATCCCTTGTTCAGTAAATGGCATTCCTTCAGGAGGAACCATGTGTCCAATAACTCCTTTCTGCCCGTGTCTACTAGCAAATTTATCGCCCATTTCTGGAACTCTTTGGTCACGTACTCTAATTCTAGCAATTCTAGAACCATTTTCAGTTTCTGATAACATAACTGAATCAACGACACCTTTCTCACCATGCCTTAGAGTTAGTGAAGATTCTCTAACTTTCTGTGGGCTCAAGAAATCAGTAGGTTCGGCTAAGAATCGAGGTGGACTTGTTTTTCCAATAAGAACTTCCTTACCGTGTAAGTCAATTTCAGGATAAATCAAACCGTCTTCTTCAAGATAGAAATAAGCCTCTTCAGAACGAGCGCCTCTAACTTCAGGTCCCGGAATAACAAAACGATCTTCTTGTCCGCCAGGATATCGTCTTTCTTCAGACATATAAGTTCTAACAAAGGTGGATCTGCCAAGGCCTCGGTCTATAGATCCTCTGTTAAAGATTAGAGCGTCCTCCATATTGTATCCATGGTAGGACATAACTGCAACTACCATATTTTGTCCAGCTGGTCTCTTTCTCAAGGTATTATATTTCATCGCTTCAGTTTGAAGCATAGGTCTCTGTGCATAATGAAGTAAATGTCCACGAGTATCAGGTCTGATACGGTAATTTGCTTGTCCCATACCTAGAGACTGTTTTGACATACCTGCACCCATTGTACATCTTGGGGCTGAATTATGTTCAGGGAAAGGTACGTTCGAAGTAGCTACACCAAGTATAACCATAGGATCAACTTCCATGTGGGTGTATTGATGAGTTTTTTTGTTACTTTTTAAAGCAGCATCATTCAATGCAATTAAACAATTCTCTTCTTCTTCCGCATCAATATATTCTACAAGACCGGAGTCAATTAAGTGTCCCCATTCAAATTTACCTTGAACTAGGTTATCAACATCTCGTTGTTTCAATGCTAACTTATTATTTCGATTGACAACTATCAATGGTCTTCTAATTCTTCCAGGGTCACTGTTGATAATTACATCATTTAGGGAGTCGTCATATCTGACGTTAACAACATTACTAATCAAGTTCTTTTTTCTTCGTGCTCTGATTTCAGCTACCAAATCTTGAGGTGCTGGGTGCGTACCAATTAAATCTCCATTAAAGTAAACTTTTCCACCCTCAGCTTCACCCTTGTCAATAGAAGCAATATCCAATTCTTCGAATGATTCAAGAACTATGTTATTAGGGAGATTTTCAGAGACATCAACCATAAGTGCTAAATTTTTAACCAAACCACAATTTTGTCCTTCTGGAGTTTCATTAGGGCATAATCTTCCAAATTGAGTTGGATGCAAATCTCGAGCTTCGAAATGCGGTTGAGATCGTGTAAGTGGCGAAATAACTCTTCTTAAATGTGATAAGGTAGCCATGTTACAGGTTCGATCTAATAATTGAGATACTCCTGCTCTTCCGCCAGTCCAGTTGCCTGTAGCCATTGCATGCATTATTTTATTCGTTAATACATCTCGACGAACTGCATGGTGTATACGATTTTCTTTTCTTTTGGAATATGAACGTTCCATTTGATATTTCATATCGTTCAACAGAGCTTGAAGGCCTGAACGGAATAATTCTTCCATTAAATTTCCAGCAAGTTTTAATCTTTTATTTGCATAATGATCCTTGTCATCTGGTTTTCTTTCTCCTCTGTGTAATTCTAAAACTTCTCGAGCCATACGTCCGAGGAAAACAGCTTTCTTAGTTCTAGCTTCAAAATTAGTGCTTAGATGAGGAAGAAGCGTATTGTCTACAATGTAGTCAATTCTCTTTCTTCGGTATTCTTTAGATTGTCCAGCCGCAAATCTTCTTTCAAGATATTCGAGAGCTTCTTGAGTAGTATAGATTCCTTCAGTATTGTGGACTTCTTCAATATTAGCTAAAATTAAATTTTGCATTTCACTCTTATTTTCAGGATTAATCTGAAGCATTATTTCATCTGCAGATTCCATACCAAGTGCCATCATTAGAATGGCTAAAGGTACTTGTCCTGATGCAACCGGAATAGAGACAGAAAGAATTCCATCCTTTTTCTTTTCTACAACTGTTAATGCACGGAAACCTTCTCTTTGTGAGAAAACTTTAGCTAATTCAGTTTGTCTTGCATATCTTTGCTCACTTTCTACCATTACTCGGTTTGGAGCTAAATCTTCTAAACAGACTAATACTCTTTCAGTTCCATTAACAATAAAATATCCACCAGGGTCTTCAGGATCTTCATTCTTAGATCTTAATCCAACTTTGTATTCATCATCACTGGAATTTTCACCAGTTAAGTAGTTTCGGTGTAAGTTACATAGTATGGATTTTACCATAACTGGCATGTTTCCAACTTCTTCTTCCACTTCTTCGATTTCAATACCTTCTTCAACTATTGTAAAATTAAGATAAATAGGTGCAGCATACGTCATATTACGTAATCTGGCCATCATTGGGATAGATTCTGTAGTTGAACCGTTTGCCTCATAAACCATAGGCCTTCCAATTCGTATTTTTCCAAGATTAATTACGACATCCAAATCTCCCAACTCAAGTCGTATTGCGCCTCTGAGCGATTCATCAGCACCTACTGAAATATTATCAACAACTCTTTGCATCCAAGGAGCTGCATTTTTTTCATGAGGTAAAAAGTCATTAAATGAACCTAATTGGTGGTTAACTAGTGCAGCACTAGGTCCTGATATGCTTCTACTTTTGAAAAAAGCTTTGATCAATTGACGACTATTGTTCATTCTACTCATATTTATTCCTCCACCACTATTCGATATGCGATATTTGCCCCTGCACTTTCACTAACTCTGTGAATCTCAACAACATCTCCAGGCTTTGCTTCAGTATCTAATGCTTTTAGAGCTGGATCCTTCAAGAGGATTTTAGGTAATTGTTCTTTAATTACATTCAAAGGTCCTAATTTTGTTTCAACTTCAGCATCCTCAAGTAAGATGTGCTTTGGTACGAGCTTGTTTAACCACAATACATTATCGTTCATTTAGATTCTCCTTCTAGGTTGGGCAAGTCCGGCAGTTACTCCTCTTTTCCCTGTTTTCATTTTGCTTTCCTCTCCAATGACATCTGGCGGGCCTGAAGGGATTCGAACCCTTGGCCGTCCGGTTAAAAGCCGGACGCTCTACCTAGCTGAGCTACAGGCCCTTGTGTCCTCTAACCGTGAAACCGATGACTACTGGAGCTTTTGGCCAGTCAAGTGGTTTATATAAATCATACTCTTCAAATGACTAAAATCATAGTTTACCGACGGTGGTTTCATCCTTTTTTTGACCTATTTTAGGTGACTCAAGCATCTACCCTTTTGGTTGATAGGAGTGAGTATATAAAAGACATTTACTAAAAAAAAGGCAACAATTTTTAACTTACCGGTTCTTTCGGGCCTTATGCCAAAAGTGGGGATATTGACTAGTGGAGGGATTGCACCTTGTCTTTCAGCGGCAATTGGTGGACTTGTTGAAAAATACAATCAAGTATCAACCGAAGTTGAAATCATAGGGTATATGCATGGTTACAGAGGGCTTTTGCTTGGAAATTCGGTTAAATTCTCAGATGAGGTTAGAAAAAATTATGAAGTATTGTATAACTTTGGTGGAAGTCCGATTGGGAACAGTCGAATAAAATTAACAAATATTGAGGATTGCATAAAAAAAGGATATGTTAAGGAAGGTCAAGATCCTCTTGAAGTTGCAGCAAATCAGTTAGTCAAAGATAAAATTGATATCTTGCATACCATTGGAGGTGACGACACCAACACAATGGCTGCAGCTTTAGCAAAGCATCTAAAGGAGTCTGGTAGAAATCTAACAGTAGTTGGATTACCGAAAACGGTTGATAATGATGTAATTCCAATTAACCAAACATTAGGGGCTTGGACGGCAGCAGAGCAAGGGGCCATATTTTTTGATAATATTGTTAATGAAAATACGACTAGCCGTCGTCAATTAATTATTCATGAAGTAATGGGGAGGCATTGTGGATGGCTTACAGCAGGTACTGCTTACGAATATCGCAAATTATTATCTTCAAAAAACCACCTTTCGGAGTTGTTTATTTCAAAAGAAAGATGGGATGTTCACGCAGTTTATGTCCCTGAGTTAAATATTGATTTCCAATCAGAATCTAAACGATTGAAAGAATGTATGGACAAGAATGATTGTGTAAATATATTCTTAAGTGAGGGTGCAGGAATGGATTTGATAGTCAAAGAACTAGAATCTCAGGGGAAAAAGGTCCCAAGAGATGCATTTGGACATATACGGTTAGATGATATAAATCCTGGGCAGTGGTTTGCAGATCAATTTTCTGAAGCGTTAGGGGCTGACAAAACATTAATTCAAAAGAGCGGATATTTTGCACGTTCAGCTAAGCCCGGTAAACGTGATTTAGATTTAATCAAAAAATCTGCATTTATGGCTGTAGATTTTGCTTTAAATGGTGAAAGTGGTTTGGTTGGATTAGACGAAAATAATGAAAATAGATTGGGACTCATTGATTTACAATTGATCAAAGGTGGCAAAGAATTCGATACCACACAAGCTTGGTTTGTTGAATTATTAACTGATATCGGACAAAACAACCCCTAATTGTTTTATTCAGGCCGTTTTGTGTGAAATATGGATAAAGAAAGTTTAGCTGCTGTAGCTAGTGCAATTGTTGCACCTGGAAAGGGAATTTTAGCTGCTGATGAAAGTACGCCAACAATGGGCAAAAGATTAGCCTTAATCAACCAAGAAAATACTGAAGCAAATCGTAGAGATTTCCGTCAGGCTTTGTTTGATACTGAGAGTATGGAGCATTTTATCTCCGGAGTTATATTATTTGATGAAACTTTAGAACAGAAAACAGAAGACGGAATTAGATTGTCTAAAATATTAGAATCAAAAGGCGTTTATCCTGGGATTAAAGTCGATAAAGGAGCTCATCCAATGGATGGATCACCTTCTGAGAAAATAACAAAAGGTTTGGATGGCTTATACGAAAGATGTGTGGATTTTTACAAGTTAGGTGCACGCTTTGCTAAATGGCGAGGAGTAATCACAATTGGTGATGGAATCCCCACAGATGATTGCATTCAAGCTAACGCTTCAGCCCTTGCAAAGTATGCCAAAGCATGTCAAGATGCAAATCTAGTCCCTATAGTTGAACCTGAAGTATTAATGGACGGAAATCATACAATTGAGGCTTGTTATGAAGTTTCAGAAAAAACACTTAGAACAACATTTAATGAATTAGAAAAAGAAGGAGTCTATTTGCCGGGGATTTTATTAAAACCAAATATGATTATTTCAGGTAAAGAATGTCCAGTTCAGGCCGACATGAACAAGGTCGCTAAAATGACTGTAAAATGTTTAATGGCTTCGGTACCTGAGGAAGTACCTGGCATAGTCTTCCTATCAGGGGGTCAATCTGAAACTGAAGCAACAGAACATTTGAATGCTATGAATTTAATGGGAGAATATCCTTGGAAATTGAGTTTTTCATATGGGCGTGCCCTTCAGCAATCTGCGTTACAGACTTGGCAAGGTAAAAGTGAAAATTTAGAAATTACATATGCCACATTTCATCATCGCGCTGAAATGAATTCAAAAGCATGTTTTGGCGAGTATAGTCATTCCTTAGAAATATAAATAAAATATAAAAATGAAAAAAATATCATTGCTATTGGTCGTCATGCTTCTGATTACAGGGGCAAGCGGAGCATATGGTTATTTTTTTATTTATGAAAATGACGAATTAGAGGTTATAGAATTAGATACAATTGATGATACTCCAGAAACAAATGAGACTGTAGAAGAAGAACCCGAAGAGCCAGAGGATCCGCCAGCTGAAAATAATGATACTTTGTTTAGAGGAATGAAAGAAGAATGTTTTGAACACGGCGGTATTGAAAGATGCTGGATTTTGTATGTTCCCGATCAAACCGATACTACAAAGTCAATACCTCTTCTATTGGATTTACATGGTTTACAGAGGAATGCACACCAGCAATACAACTTTACTGATATGGATAGAATAGGTAGAGAGAATAATGCAATTGTCATTTATCCTCAAGGATATGGAGAATCATGGAATTTTGGGGCTTGTTGTGATCCAGCTAAAGACGAAAATATAGATGACATTGGTTTTTTACAAACCCTAATTACAGACTCCTTGGAAAGATTTCCAGTAGACTCCAACAGAGTATATCTTACTGGATGGTCTAACGGCTGCGCAATGTCTCAATCTCTTGCTAATGAGGCTTCAGATCTAATTACGGCCGTAGCGTGCATGTCAATGTATTTTATTGGCGAAGAAGCTTCAAACTATTCTCCGGTTCCAGTTATGGAAATTCACGGTTTTTTCGATGAAATAGTCTTTTATTCAAATATAGGTCCATCTGGAATCTTTTTTGAGCAAGAGATTTGGAATACTGGAGCAATTCAAAATCTTTACAATTGGAAAGAGATGAATGGTTGTTCAGGTAATACTCCAGATTGGACCGAAGAAGAAATATTCTATAATATTCAAGGATTTACCAATTGTGATAATAGTTCAGAAGTAGCTCTTGTAACAATTCATGCAGGAACACACAATGTGTATGCAAACAAAGATCCTGGTTCACCAGATCCAGGCACTCTTGGGGCTGTGGATACCTCTCAAATGGCTTGGGATTTTATGAGTCGGTTCTCAAAAAGTTAGTAATCTAAAAATAACAATATATAGCCTCAATTAGATTTAATAAAATGAACAAGGCCGTAATGATAGCAGTATTATTCTGTTTGACTAGTTTAACAGGTTGTCTCGGAGGAGATAATTTGGAAATAATGGAAGAACTTGAAGAGGAAAATAAAGTGGAACCAGTTGGGGTTAACGACCTCACTAATGTTACTGCAGATTTAGATTCACTCAAAGACGAAATAAACACCTTTCTAAAGGATTTTGAAGTTTTACAGAATGATGTAGACGAATTACGTATGTCTCAGGCTTCACTTGATAATTCATCAAGGGCTGACATTATGGAAATGAATGATAAATTAGTTAATTTAGAAAATGATTTAAAACAGATTAACAAAGATATGTCTAACCTGTATAATAATTTCGATAAT
>Ga0114997_10002323_pt1 | contig 15362 bp, 19 predicted proteins | sample ArcticOcean_MG_C_2_FD_87045 | JGI IMG/M metagenome (GOLD analysis project Ga0114997, IMG submission 87045) | Marine microbial communities from western Arctic Ocean - ArcticOcean_MG_CB4_136 | ecosystem: Environmental > Aquatic > Marine > Oceanic | place: Arctic Ocean: Canada Basin | collected... | reverse complement strand
ATTTTTGATGCTGTAAATTTAACTATTTTTCTTGCAGAAATTTTTGCTAACTTTTTATTTTTAGGATTTCTTCCAATTCTTTCTTTTTTTAAGAGTGTTTGTAAAGTACCAAAGGAAGTAATTTTAACTTTTTTAAGATTTACTAGTTCATTATTAATAATATCAAAAAAATCATCTATAATTCTAGATGATAAATTTTTTGAAAAACCTATATTTTTATAAATTGTATTAGTAATATTTTTTCTTGTAAAATTTTTATATCTCATTAAATAGAATTATTACTGTATAAGTTACTGGTCAACAGTAAATAAATTAGATTTAATCTTTTCAATTAGGTTAGATTTAATTATTTTGTTGCACATTTCTATAGAATAGGAAAATCCTATAGCATCTGTTGAGCCATGGCTTTTTACAACTGGACCTTCTAATCCAAGAAAAATAGCACCATTAAATTTTCTTGGATCCAGTTTCTCCTTAAATTTTTTTAGTGAATAGTAAGATAGAAGGAGGGAAAATATGTTAAGAGATTTTTTCATATTCTTGGATATAAAGTTTGCAGTACCCTCTGCAGTTTTTAAGGCTATGTTACCAGTAAAACCATCTGTTATAATGACATTAACATCTCCATTCATTATTTGGTTTCCTTCTATAAAACCAGAAAAATCAAAATTTTTTGAGTGACTATTTTTTAGTGTTGAAAAAGTTTTTTTTAATACATCGTTACCTTTGTGTTCTTCTAACCCGATATTTAGAAGAGCAACTTTTGGAACTTCATTTGGATATAAAGATCTATGTAGCGCAGAACCCATGCATGAAAAATCTAAAAGGTTTTTTTGACTACACTCAATATTTGCCCCTAGGTCTAAAACAACATTAACACCTTTGTTATTTGGCCATAATCCAGCTAACGCAGGTTTGTCTATACCTTCTATTGTATTTAAAATTAATCGAGACATGAGCAAAAGAGCACCTGTATTACCGGCTGATAAAGATATGTCCGCCTTGTTCGTTTTTTGTGAATCTATGGTCTTCCACATGCTTGATTCTTTTCCATTTTTAGTTGCTGATAGTGGGCTTTCATCATCTTTGATGACATCTATAGTGTCTACTATTTCACAGTTTTCGCTAATAATTTTTCTACTATTTATTTCATTTAATAATAATTCTTTTTTACCGTATAAAATAAAAAAATTTTCATTATTTTTTTTAAGAGAAATTTCTATGCCATCAATAATTTTTTTAGGAGAATTTTCACCACTCATAGCATCTATTGCAATGTTAACTCTTTTAGTCATGTAAATTATTTTATTATTTTATTATTTTTTTGTTACTAGAATTTGTTTACCGTTATACATTCCAGTTTTTAAATCTAAATGGTGAGACAGTCTATACTCACCAGATTTTTTATCTTCCACTATATTTGGATCATTTATTTTATGATGAGATCTTCTCTGATCACGACGCGACTTCGATGTTTTTCTTTTAGGTACAGCCATAATAATATTTATTTATAGTTAAAATTTAAATCACCCTTTAATACATTATCTATTGGTAAATCAACACAAAAAGCTTGGTATTTATCGAAATATCTAATTATCGGGCTATATTTGCTATTTTGTTCAATATTATTATTAATTGTAAGTATTTTTGATAAAAAAATACTTTTATAATTAAGGTCTTTTTTATGATAATTTTCACAATCAAGAAGCACATTATAAAATATTTTTACTAAGAATTTCATATTTTTGTTAACAGAAACATCCCCATATCCCAGTTCTCTCATGTTAATTTCAATTTTTTTAAAGATAAAATCAAACATTTTTTGTGAAAACTCTTTATAATCTTCTATATTTCTATTTTTCTTAACTTTTATAAATAAAAAAGAAATGTGTATAAAAATAAGATTAATTCTATTTTGGAAAGTGTCATCAATATAAAAAATATTATACAAAAACTTATTGCGTGATAAAAAAACAATTTTATTATATAGTTTTAGTATATCATATTTTAAATTTTTAAGACTGTTGTTCATATGAAAAAAAATATTGTTTATATTGTTTTATTTCTAGTAATTTTAACCTCTTGTCAACGTAAAGAAATAGTCAGAACTCATGGTATATCTTACTTAGAAAATAGAGAAAAGTTAGCTATAATTAACAAATCTAACAAAAACGATGTGGTTAAATTTTTAGGTCAACCTGCTTCAAAAGGAATGACCGATAATAATATCTGGATATATATAGAAAGAACACACACCAAAGGAAAGCTTTTAAAACTTGGAAGAAGTGAACTGTCAAAAAATAATACATTGATATTAGAATTCAATAATTATGGAATATTAAGTAATAAAAGATTTTATAACATCAATGATATGAATAAAGTAGAATTTGCTGAAGATATTACTGAAAATGAAATTAAAAAACAAAATTTTATTCGTAGCTTTTTATCCAGCGTTAAGTCGAAAATGGAAAATAAAAGAAAATAAATTAATGAGCAATAACTGCTAATAAAAGAAGTGCAACTATGTTTGTTATTTTAATCATGGGATTTACTGCAGGTCCTGCGGTATCTTTATACGGGTCCCCTACTGTATCTCCTGTTACTGCCGCTTTATGAGCTTCAGATCCTTTACCACCATAATGCCCATCTTCGATATATTTTTTTGCATTGTCCCAAGCTCCTCCACCTGATGTCATCGATAACGCCATAAAAAGACCAGTAACAATCACACCTAACAACATTGCTCCAAGAGATGCTAAAGCAGCTTCCATACCAGCTATTAAAAAAATTATAAAATAGAGTATAATTGGAGATAAAACAGGTAATAAAGATGGGACTATCATTTCTTTTATAGCTGCTTTGGTTAATAAGTCTACAAGCTTTCCATAATCTGGTTTTCTTTTGCGCTTCATGATTCCAGGTATTTTTTTAAATTGTCTTCTCACTTCTATTACTACCGCTCCTCCAGCTCTACCAACAGCTTGCATTGCCATAGAGGCAAATAGATATGGTAGCATTCCACCTATTAGCAAACCGATTACTACAAAGGGATTTGATAAATCAAAGCTTACAGTAATATTTTCTAAGGCAGATCCACTTTGTTTAGAAAAATATTTTATATCTTCGGTATATGCCGCAAAAAGTACAAGCGCTCCTAAACCAGCAGATCCTATAGCATAACCTTTTGTAACAGCTTTGGTTGTATTCCCTACAGCATCTAGTGCATCAGTTGTTTTTCTTACGCTTTTAGGTAAGTTCGCCATTTCTGCTATACCTCCAGCATTATCTGTAACTGGACCATAAGCATCTAATGCTACTACCATCCCAGCAAGAGCAAGCATTGTAGTTACTGCAATAGCTATACCAAATAAACCAGCTAAGTAATTAGTTGCCAAAATGCCTATTACAATAATTAAAGCTGGTAAAGCTGTAGCTTCAAGTGATACTGCAAGTCCCTGGATTACGTTAGTTCCGTGTCCAGTGCTAGAAGATTTTGCTATACTTCTTACTGGTCTAAAGTTTGTTCCCGTGTAATATTCAGTGACCCAAATTATTAAACCTGTAATAATTAATCCAATTACACCACATAAATAAAGATCTAAACCAGAAAAATTTATATTAGATACTGAAAAAGTATTATTTAAACCAATCATTTTATCTGTAACCGGATATAAAATTGCCACAGATAAAATAGCAGTAACTATAAAACCTTTATATAAGGCTCCCATAATATTTTTAGATTTTCCTAGTTTTACGAAAAAAGTTCCAACTATAGATGTTAAAATACATGAAGCTCCAATGGCCAATGGATAGAGCATCATATCTGTATTGTTAACAAAGAAAATTGACGACAAAACCATTGTCGCAACAATTGTTACTGCGTACGTTTCAAACAAGTCAGCTGCCATACCTGCGCAATCACCAACGTTATCACCAACATTATCTGCTATTACTGCGGGGTTTCTTGGATCGTCTTCAGGAATTCCAGCTTCAACTTTACCAACTAAATCTGCACCAACGTCTGCACCTTTAGTAAAAATTCCTCCACCTAATCTAGCAAAAATAGATATTAAAGAAGCTCCAAACCCTAAGCCGACAAGGGCATTGATAATTTCTCTACTCTCAATATTTAGTTTTAATAAAATTAAATAATAAATTGATATTGATAATAATGCCAAACCAGCTACTAACATCCCTGTAACTGCCCCTGATTTAAATCCAATATTTAAACCTGCAGCTAAACCTTTTCTTGCTGCTTCTGCAGTTCTTACATTAGCTTGAACAGATATAAGCATACCAACATAACCAGCTGCACCCGATAGAAATGATCCAATAAAAAAACCTATTCCAACCCACGCACCTAGTGCAAAAGTTATAATCGCAAGAACTATTATTCCAACTATACTTATCGTTTTATACTGGCGACTTAAATAAGCTCTAGCACCTTCTTGGATTGCTTCTGCAATTTCCTGCATTTTTAAATTGCCTGGACTTGCGGCTAAAATTTGTTTTCCAACAATATATCCATACAGAACTGCTAGTAGTCCTGCTGCTATAATTAGGTTTAATGTAAATATCATTTATTAAAGTTTAATAAGATTAAAAAAACGGAAATTGCCAAAAAAAAACATAAAAGGCAACATAAATCTTTACTAAAAACTGTGTGTATAACCCTTTTTTATCGAACTAGCGTCAAATATCTCATTTTTATATTTAAAACATATTAATTTACTCTTATTTATCTTGCCAATTTTAGTAATTTTTATATTTAAACGTTTTGATAGTTTTTTAATTTTATTACGATTTGCCAAATCTGATGTAAATAAGAACTGATAATCGTCGCCTTGGGAAAATATATCTCTAATATTAATTTTATTATTGTTAATTAAACTTTTGCATTGAGTAGATAATGGAATAGACTTCAAGTCAATTACAGCTCCGAGTTTATTAAAACTGCATAAGTGACTAAGATCTTGTAGCATACCATCAGATATATCTATAGATGATTTGGCCACTTTATACAAATGAGGTTGTAGTTTAGTGGGTAGATTTGGCTCATAAAAACTTTTTAAAAAAAACTTGTTCAACTTACCAAAGTTAAATTTTTTTTTGAGTATGCATAAGCCTACAAAAGAATCTCCAATATTTCCAGTTACATAGATATCGTCATTTGGTTTACAGCCTTTTCTTAAAACTGGTTTGTTTTTACAGTTTCCGAGCACAACAATTGTAATAGTTAATTTTGTTGATTTGGTGGTATCACCACCAGCCAACATTATATTAAATTTTTTTTGCTCAGATTTTAATATTAGATTAACTTTTTTTAACCAATTGTCTGTAGCAAGATTTTTATTAATTGAAAATGATAAGAAATAAGAGTTAGGTTTAACACCCTTACAGTATAAATCAGATAATGATGACCTTATGATTTTTTTTAAAAAGAATTTAGGATCAGAGCTTATAAAATGAACATCTTGAACGTAAGTATCTAAAGATATAGCAATTTTTTTTTTATTTTCATAAAAAATATCATCACTTAAGTTTAGTGAACTTACATTTTTTTTTGATAGAGGTTTTAAATATTTGCTAATTATAGAAAATTCATTCATTGGTAATTCTACTTATTTTTGATGCTTTTTCTAAAATAGCATTTAAGAAACTTTTTTGACCATCGTCAACAAATGCATCTGAAACTTTTAAGTATTCGCTGATAACAACTTTAATAGGGATCTTATGCATAAACATAAATTCGTAAATAGCCGCCATTATCATTAATTTAATTAATAGTTCAGTTTTGTTTTCATTGATATTGTCTTTTAGCTCTTTTTCTATAAGATCTTGTATTAATTCTTTTCGTTCAATAGTTCCATTAACTACATCTTTAATAAACTTCTTGTACCTGTGCTTGGGAAAAGATATCTCTGAATCTTTGCTTAAAAAATATCCATAAAGTTTTTGAATTATTATTATTCTTGGATTCTCATTAGATTTTATTGATTCCATTTAGATTTTTAGAATAGAAATTATAGCTTTAGCAGCTTCACCACCTTTGTTTTTCTTAAATGGGCTTGATCTTTCAATTGCTTGCTTTTGATTATTGCAAGTTAGTATACCGTTGCCAATAGGTTTATTATGTAAGATAGATAGATTCATGATTGCATCAATTGATGAGTGTGAAATAAAATTAAAGTGGGGTGTTTGACCTTTAATCACACATCCTAATGCAACAAATGCATCATACTTTTTTATTAATTTAGATATAATAATAGGAATTTCAAAAACACCTGGAGCATAGACTTTACTTATAATCTTTAAACCATTTTTTTTTAAAACTAAAGTTGCGCCAGTAATTAAGTCATTGGAAATTTTTGGATAATAATTAGCAATAACTAGACAAATCTTCTTTTTCATTTAATAATATCCTGTTTTATAATTTTTATACCGTAGCCATCCAAACCTACAACTTTTTTCTTTGATCGTGTTATTAAAATCATTCTTTTTATATCTAATTCTTTAATTATCTGAGCTCCTATACCGTAGTTTTTAATAAGTTTATCGGCACCGCTGTTGTAAAAGTTTTTACTATTGTACCCTTTTAATGTCTCCGAAACAGATTTAAGATTTGTATCTCTAATAAAAATTAGAACACAGTCTTTATATTTTTTAAAATATTCTATGGTTTTATTAAAAGCGTTAGGAAATTTCTCGCCCATTAAATAATTTTTTATTATATTTGAAGATATAACTCTTACTCTTACGTTGTTATTATTTTTACATTTACCTTTTAATAGCGCAAAATGCTCTGAGCCATCAATTACATTTTCAAACACTTTGATGCTATAGTTTTCTTTTTTGATTTTAATTTTTGATGTTTTTTTAAGTTTCACAAATTTTTCTTTGCTTAGGCGGTAAGCAATTAGATCTTCGATTTTTCCAATTTTAAGATTGTGTTTTTTTGCAAAATTAATCAATTGATTGCCTTTTGCCATTGTGCCATCATCATTCATAATTTCACAAATAACGGCAGATGAGCCAGATTTTGATAATTTAGAAACATCAACAGAGGCTTCTGTGTGACCTGCTCTAACTAAAACACCTCCATCCTTTGAAACCAGAGGGAAAACGTGACCAGGAGAAACTATTTGCTTGTGTGAAGCATTTTTTTTAATAGCAGTTTTAATTGTATGAGCTCTATCGTGAGCTGATATTCCTGTAGTAACACCTTTTTTTGCTTCGATCGAAACAGTAAAAGCTGTTTGTGTTCTAGATTTGTTTTTTGGTGACATTAAAGAGAGGTTAAGTTTACGCACTTGCTCAGATGATAAAGCTAAACATATAAGGCCTCTACCATATTTTGCCATAAAACTAATTGATTTAGCTGAAATTCTTGATGCAGGAATTATAAGATCACCTTCATTTTCTCTACTTTCGTCATCAACAAGAATGAACATTTTACCTTTTTGTGCGTCTTGTAAAATTTTACTTATACTAGAGTAGTTTTTTTTTTTCATTTAATGCTATTAATTATGTATTTACCTAAAATATCAAATTCGACATTAACAAAATCATTTTTTTTTGCATAAATTAAATTTGTAAGTTTTAAAGTATGCGGAACTACAACGATGTTAAAACCTTTGTTATTTAATTTCGCAATAGTTAAAGATACACCATTAATTGTTACTGATCCTTTGTAAATCAAATACTTTTTATATTTTGGTAATATTTTAAAATATATAGACCAGGATTTACCAATAATTTTAATATTTTGAATGGTTGCAGTTGTATCAACATGACCAAGAACAAAGTGACCAGATACTCTTTCTCCATAAAGAAGTGATTTTTCTAAATTAATAAGATCTCCTTTTTTTGAAAATTTAAATATAGTTTTATTATAAGTTTCATTAGAAATAAAAAATTTGCTAATATTTTTATTTATATTTTCCAGGGTTAAGCACGTACCTGAACAAGAAATTGATGAACCTATTTCTTTTTTTGATAATTTTAAATTACTTAGAATTTCTATCTGACAATTATTTTCAGACTTAGTAATTTTATTAATTATTCCAGTTTTTTTAATAATCCCATTAAACATTATTTAATCCTATAAGATTTAAGAGTATCACCGAGAAGATTTACATTATTAATTAAAGGTTTTTTTCTAAGTATTGATTTTACATATTTGCTTACTTTAAGGTAACCTAGTTTATTAATTTTTTTAGAAGATATAAAAACATGTAATTCATCTACTAACTTTTGTGCTAAAAACGAATTAAATAACGTGACTCCAGATTCTAAAAAAATCCTTGAATAACCAATCTTTTTTAAGTCAAAAAGAATTTTTTTTAAGTTAAGATGACCGTTTGTATAAATTGTTGATTTAATCATCTTAACATTAAATTTTTTAAAAATTTTAATTTTTTTATGCTCAGCTTTATTGTAAAAAATAATAGTTGTTATTTTTTTAGCACTTTTCACAACTTTGGAGCTAATTGGAGTTTTAAGATTTCTATCTATAATAACTCTCGCTGGAGATCTTGATTCTAAACCTTTAATACGACAGTTTAACATTGGATTATCTTTAATAACAGTTTTATACGTTGTAATAATACAATCATGTTCAGATCTCATTAAATGAACACGACCTCTGGAAAAAAAATTTGTAATCCATTTATTTTTTTTATTAACACTAAATAAATCTTTTGTAACAGCGATTTTGGCTGAAACAAAAGGAAGCTTATTACTCTTAGTTTTAAAATAACTATTATAAAATTTTTTAGAATGATTTATGGAAATACCACTATGAACAATAATTCTACTATCTTTAAGAATTTTTTTACATTTATCAAAAGTTCTTAAATCAGGGTCTTTAGAGGAAAAAAAAATTTTTTTTATTTTTTTATTTTTTATTAAATTAACACAAGGTGGTGTTTTTCCGTAATGAGTACAAGGTTCTAGTGTGGTGTATAAAAATGAATTGGTCAATTTTTCTTTAGTTAAAGAAATTGCATTTTTTTCAGCATGAGGAATTCCATTAACACCAGTACAAGCGGCACTAACCACATTATTATTTTTTACTATTATGCATCCAACTGATGGATTTTGTTTAGTGTTACCAAGATTAATTTTTGCTTGCTGAAAAGCAAGCTTCATAAAGTATTTGTGAGCTCGAGAACTATTTGTGTTTGTAAACATTTAAATTACCAACAAAATCTTCAAAGTCTTTAACTTCCTTAAAGTTGGTATAAACAGATGCAAAGCGTACATAAGCAACAGGATCGATTTCTTTTAAACCTTCCATTACCATCTTGCCGATAGTTTTAGACATTATTTCATTTTGACCCAAATCTTCTAAATTTCTGTAAACTTTTGAAACAAATTTTTCTATAGTATCTTCGTCAATGGGTCTTTTCCTTAGAGCAATCATAACTGACTTTGTTAACTTATCTCTTTCAAAAATAGATTTTCTTCCATTATTTTTAATTACCATCATTTCTCTAAACTGCACTCTTTCAAAAGTTGTAAATCTTTGGTTGCAACACAAACTTAATCTTCTTCTTCTTATTGCCGTGCCATCTTCTGTGGGTCTTGAGTCAACTACCGAAGAATCTTTCTCTTTACAAAATGGACAAAGCATAAATTTAATTCTTAGTTAAGTGGTTATATATTGGATATTTAGAGCAAAGTTCAATAATCTCTGTTCTTACTTCGGATTCAACTTTACTATTATCATTGCCATTTTTTGCTAAACCGACAACAACTTTAGTAATCAATTCACCTACTTTTTTAAATTCATTTAAACCAAAACCTCTAGTTGTAGCAGCTTGCGTTCCAAGTCTAATACCAGATGTAATAGTCATTTTTTCTGTATCAAATGGTATGCCATTTTTATTACAAGTTATATTTGACTTGCATAAACTTGTTTCTGCATCTTTTCCGTTAACTTTAAAGGGCCTTAGATCAACTAGCATTAAATGAGTATCGGTACCACCTGAAAAAATCTTAAAACCATTATTTTTTAAAGTCTCTGATAAAATTTTAGCATTAGCAATAACAGATTTAATATATTCCTTAAACTCAGGTTTAAGGGCTTCTTGAAAGGCTACTGCTTTAGCTGCTATGACATGCATTAAAGGGCCTCCTTGATAACCAGGAAAAACTGCAGAGTTAATTTTTTTATTTAAATCTTCATTATTTGTTAAAATTATACCTCCTCTTGCGCCTCTTAACACTTTATGTGTTGTTGATGTAACAACGTCAGCATATTCGATTGGGTTCGGATAACCTTTTCCAGCTACAAGTCCAGAAAAATGCGCCATATCAACCATAAGATAAGAATCTACTTTATCAGCAATTTCACGAAACTTTTTAAAATCAATTATTCTTGAATATGCACTTCCACCAGCGATAATAAGTTTTGGTTTATGTTTGTTAGCTAAGTCAAGAATTTGATCATAGTCAATTAGACCTGTTTCCTTATTAACTTCATAATGAAAAGCATTTAACCATTTTCCTGAAATAGAAACTTTAGCTCCATGTGTAAGGTGGCCACCTGAATTTAAACTCATGCTAAGTATTGTGTCACCCGGTTTTAGAAGAGCTAAATACACTGCACCATTTGCTTGTGAACCTGAATGAGGCTGTACATTAGCATACTTACAATCAAATAATTTTTTTACTCTTTCAATAGCAAGCTCTTCTGCCTTATCAACAAACTCACAACCACCATAATATCTCTTAGATGGGTATCCTTCAGCATATTTGTTTGTCATTATTGAACCCTGCGCATCTAATACAGCTTTTGAAACAATGTTTTCTGAAGCAATAAGTTCGACATGCTGTTGTTGTCTTTCAAGTTCAAGTTTTACTGAATTATATAAATCTGGATCAGATACAGATAGATCATTATCAAAAAAATTTTGGAAACTGCTTGAATTGTACTTATTTAATTTAGTCATTATATATTAAATTTTTTTAACCCGTCTTAAATGTCTACCACCTTTAAATTTTGTTTTAAAAAATGTATTAATACATTCTAAAGCAAGTTTTTTTTTAGTCAATCTTGATCCAATAGATATTACATTAGCATTATTGTGTTCTCTAGATAGTTTTGCTGATTTTACATTATAACACAATGTAGCTCTAATATTTTTATACTTATTAGCCGTCATTATCATACCTATACCCGATCCACATATTAAAACTCCAAATTCATTATTATTTTTAATTTTTTTAGATAATTTGTGGGCAAAATCTGGGTAATCAACAGAATTACTACTATTGAAAGGTCCTAAGTCACTAACTTTTTTATTTTTTTTAATTAAGAGTTTTTTTATATCTTCTTTTAAATTAAAACCTGCGTGATCGGAGGCTAGATATATAATTTTTGGTTTTATGTTTTTGTTTGATTGCACTGAATAATTATAATGTTGACTAAATTATATAACATAACTTGTTATATACAATATTTTTTAAGATTGATACTTTGTTTAAAACTTGTAGTCTGTTAAACAAGCAACCAAATGTACTCTATTTTCTTCACCACCATTAAAGGCATTGTGGTATTTTACATTATTTGTAATATAAACAGATCCATCCGCAGGTAAATGTTTGGCGACATTCTCAATAACCATCATACATCCTGGATTAGTAATTAAAGGTACGTGGAGTCTAGGCTCAGGATCTCTATGCCAGCTTAATGTTGATCGTGGTTCTTTTAAAAGAATTCTTACGCGACCCAATTTGAATTTAGATTTTAGAGTCTCATAAACTTCTTTAAAATAAGTATTTGCAAAATCGCTCACAAACTCTGTGTACTGAGTTTCGTCTAAATTTTCATCTCTTAAAACTTCTTTACCTGTATGGTCAGGCTTGGTCCAAAAGACGCCCCTTGTATTGTTGCCTTTTATAGATTCTGGTTTACCGGGAATTTGATTTAAACAAATTGCAGCAAAATTTTTTATTCCATTAGCAGTATCGTATTTTTTAATTTTTAGAACTTCTTTCAGACTTTCTTGAAGTTTAACAATGTCAAATTTTAAATCATTAATTGTGTGAAAATCAGAAAAATTGTTCATAATTACTTTTTAAAAATTAAATGTAACAAAATTACACTATATTAATAGTAAAATGAATAATAGGCTAGTTTTGTCGCAATAGAATTGAAATATAAAATAATATAAACTTATTTAATTGAGAATTATTATCACATGAAAAACATTGCTTCATACCCAAGCACTAGACTAAGAAGGAATAGAAAAACTGATTGGTCTCGTAGACTTGTTCAAGAAAATAATTTGTCCACAAATGATCTGATATGGCCAATATTTATTAGAGAAGGAAAAAATATTATAGAACCAATTAAGTCGATGCCAGGTGTTTATAGATATTCTCTGGATAAGATAGAAAAATTAGTTGAAAAAGCATTGAATAAAAAAATACCAATGATTGCGTTGTTTCCAAATACTAAAGAATCAAAAAAAGATTTAAAAGGATCAGAAGCACTAAATAAAAATAATTTAGTTTGTAAAGCTTTGAAGTTAATTAAAAAAAACTACAAAGATATTGGTTTAATGTGTGATGTAGCTCTTGACCCTTATACAAGTCACGGTCATGATGGAATAATTAAAAATAATTATGTTGATAATGACGAAACTATAAAAGTTTTAGTTAAACAATCGCTGTTACAGGCAGAAATGGGTTGTGATGTGATTGCACCATCAGACATGATGGATGGAAGAATTGGAGAAATTAGAAAATCTTTAGATAAAAATAATTTTAAACTTGTCCAAATATTATCTTATGCAGTTAAATACGCCTCAAATTTTTATGGGCCGTTTAGAGATGCTATAGGTTCTAGAAAATCACTTAAAAGTAATAAAAAAAACTATCAGATGAACTTTTTTAATTCAGACGAAGCTTTAAGAGAAGTTGGATTAGATATTAAAGAAGGGGCAGATTTTGTTATGATCAAACCAGGTATGCCGTATTTAGACATTATAAAGTTAATTAAAGAAAACTTTAAAATACCTGTATTTGCTTATCAAGTATCTGGTGAATATTCTATTATTAAGAATGCTATTAATAATAACTTGATTAAAAGAGATGCAATTATAGAATCTTTAGCATCTTTTAAAAGAGCTGGAGCGAGTGCAATAGTAACATACTTTGCTGACGAAATTGCAAAAGAGCTAAAATAAATTAAAAATATTTTTCTAAAATTTGTCTAGAAATTGGAAATCTTAATTTATTGGGTGTTATAAAGTTTTCTATAAGTAAATTTCTATTAAATATTAAAGCATCTATAATGTCTTGATTGGGAATCTCTGATATACTGCTATTTAAAAGTATTGATGGAATTTTAAACAAATGATTATTAATTCGAATAGATTTGTTTAAAACACTTTCTTTGGCATAAAAATTAACCTCGAACCCCAGTTCTTTAATTAGTGACAGTTCCCAAAAAATATAAGCTTTAATCCATTGATTTTTAATTAAACAGTCTATTAAATTTTCAAAAGATTCATAAATTTTTTTATTTGCTTGAGCTTCTGGTAAAAGTATTTTCAAGATTTGGGAAGCGGCTAGTATACAAATAGTTTTTTTTTTATTATCAAAAAATTGTGGGGATACAGGTTTTAATAATTCTACAGTAAAATACCCTGGTTTATTCTGATTTTTAGACTTACAATTAATTAAAATTTTATTGCCAATTTGAAACTTTTTTTTCTGCTCTCTTGAAGAGCCACCATAAACTATACCAGAAGATTTACCATGCTCTAATGTAAAGACTTCAATTATAATAGAATTTTCATTATAATTTGTTTTTGATAGTAAATAGCCCTCGTCTTTCCAAAACATTTTATTTTATTTTTAAATTTTTTAATAGATTTTTTGCACAATCTTGTTCTGCTTCCTGTTTGGATTTGCCAACACCGTAATACTCCTTTGTATTCTTAATTTTTACAGAAATTTTAAAAATTGGGTTATGGTTAGGGCCCTTTGAACTTAAAAATTTATATATTGGAAGTTCTTTATTGAGCTTAAGAGAGTATTCTTGTAACTCAGTTTTCGGATCTAATATTGTAATATTTGAATTTAACAGTTCATTGTTCCATAGTTTTAAAACAAATTTTTCTACAACAGTATACCCCTGATCAATATATATTGCTCCAATTAAAGCTTCACATGCGTCGCTAAGAATTTTTTCATCACTTTTTTTTATTGTCTTTTTAGACCCTCCAACTAATATATAATTTTGTAATTCTATTAACCATCCTATTTTTGAACATGTTTTTCTATTTACAAGTTTTGCAAATTTTTTATCCATACTGCCCTCATTTTCATTAGGATACAGATCAAATAACTTTTTTGATAAAATTAAACCAATTACTCTATCTCCTAAAAATTCTAGTTTTTCATTGTTATAAATTTTGTTAGCACTTTTATGTGTTAAAGACTGTTTTAATAACTGATTATCATTAAATTTTACTTTTATTATTTTTTCAAAATTTTGCGGTTTCATCTATTTAATTTTTTTAAGAAAGCGATCTAATCTAATGCTCTCTCCCCATTTAGTAAAATTCATTATGTGGGCAACGCTCTTATCGTTAGAAAAAAAGGTTATTTTAGCTTTTCCTACAATATTATTAAAATGTACATAACCGACACTACTTAAAAACCTACTATCTCTTGAACAATCTCTATTGTCTCCCATGAAAAAAAAGTGCTCTTTGGGAACTAAATATTTGTCAGTATTTTTCATAGATCCTTCTTTTCTATAAACTGTATTGTAAGAAACTCCATTTGGGAGAGTTTCTTTAAAAAAAGTTGTGTTAATAGTTTCATTTCCACATTTTATTTCAAATTTGTAATTTAATTTCTCAATAAGTACTTTTTTACTATTTAAAAATAAATCTCCATTAATAATTTGAATTTCGTCACCTGGTAAGCCAATTAGTCTTTTGATGTAATCAGTTCTATTGTCAGCTGGTGTCTTAAAAACTATGACATCACCTCTTTCTGGTTTTTTTTTAAATAATCTTTTATTGTAAATATTTGGACTAAAAGGAAGAGAATGACGACTATAACCATAAGTATATTTTGAAACAAACAATCTGTCACCAACGAGCAAGGTTGGTTCCATTGATGATGATGGAATATAAAAAGGCTGAAATAAAAAACTTCTGATAACCAAAGCTATTATTAATGCGTAAAGTAATGTTTTAATATTTTCTATTATATTTTTTTTCATTATGACAAAGATATAATAACTGTTGCTTGAGCCCAAGGTATATCATCTGATAAAGAAAGATGAATACTACAATTTTTGGATTTAAATTTTTTTTTTAAAAAAGAAGCAGTTT
>Ga0114997_10002322_pt1 | contig 15370 bp, 11 predicted proteins | sample ArcticOcean_MG_C_2_FD_87045 | JGI IMG/M metagenome (GOLD analysis project Ga0114997, IMG submission 87045) | Marine microbial communities from western Arctic Ocean - ArcticOcean_MG_CB4_136 | ecosystem: Environmental > Aquatic > Marine > Oceanic | place: Arctic Ocean: Canada Basin | collected... | reverse complement strand
TTTTAAGTGAAGTGATAAAAAGATTTCAAATTCTTCTCTATCCTCAGGTGAAACCTTGTTCAAGATATTGAGTGAGCTATATTCATCCTCCAAATTTTTATTGGTTGCAATAAATTGATACAGGTCTTCTATCTCATCCATTGCACGCATGGAATACTCCTGGCCAAGATTGAAACAGTTTGAGTCATCAAAAAACCCTTTTAAGAATGCTTTGGTAGATAATATGGCTGAATCCAGGAGTTTATTCTCGTAATGATCAAGGGGAAGATATCTCTTGTATCCCTGCCATTTCTTGATACTAGATTTCATAAAATCTAGATCACCCTTGCTTATTTCATCATCAGGCTTTGGTAACAAGCAATCACGAGATTGATTAGCAATATTCTTGTGATAATTAATTGTATGAGTATTAATAACTTTCAAAGCATCGCCATAAATGCCTAGATTAGAATCTTTAAAACAATAAGCATGAGGAATTAATTTCTCTAAGGTATCAAGCCGATCAATCATTTCCCCATATCTTGTAGTCATTTCGGCTTTCGATGCATATGTTGTGAATGTTTCTATGTCTAGTAATTGCCACTGTATGTATTCAAGATAGGACTTAGCAAGATAGTAATTCCCTAAATCCTCAGTGGGTGCTGTAAATAAAATATTTGTCATGAAATCTCTCTTGTGTGTATTTAATCTATCGAGACAGTGAGCTATAACAGTTAGGAGATATAGTGTTATAAAATAAGCTCACTGTTTCGCTGGAATCTCACCAGCTCTTCAGTCGATTTTTGAGGTTACGCAATTCTCCAGATTCTGTAGCTATCTTGAGATTCACATCTAAAGGTAAACTTGCGATCTGCAAAATTCTTGGTGTAGAAGTTTACTCGGTACTTGTAAACTTCTTTTTTTGTGAGGCAAGGCATGCTGTCGCCTATCTCTAACTCATTCAGCACTTCACAAAATGGCGAATAGAATTTACGTTGTGGTACATTTTTTTCAATTTTAAAAGTCATATTTTTTCCTATTAATTGTATTTACCTATTAACAACGTTTGATATGCTTATTAGTTACAATCATCTTGCTAAAAATTTTATAATTTCTTTAACGCTCACTGCGTAATTTAATCCTTGTTTAGCCTCAAATCCGAATGAATTGATGCCGACAATATTTCCAAACCTGTTTAATAGAGGTCCACCTGAATTGCCTTCATTGATAGGTGTCTGCATTTGATAAACATCAGCGATAAATGATCTTCCAGAATCATCGTAACTCCATTCATAATCTTCTCTGTGCTGACTTATGTAGCCTAAGCTATAGGACCATATCTCACCTTCTGGGTGACCAATGGCATGAACTTGCTCTCCTACCTTGGGAACCACCCTGCTCAAATTAAGAACATTCAGGTTGCGTGGAGGATTGATTAACTTTAAGAGTGCAAGATCTTGGGATTGACTATGTTTTATTACTTGAAATTGATACGTATTTTCATCAGCACTGCCATCACCTAAAATAATAATCTTCATGTTATTATTTTCATGAATAGCATGCCAATTTGTTAGAATGTGGCCTTCCCTACTTATGATGGCACCGGAAGCCAAACCACCCTCTCCAAGAATCAATGCTACGCCATCTACCCGTGCACTAAATATCTTCGTTCCATCAGCAAAGCCTTGTATTGTAAAAAGAAGCAAGAAGCTAACTAATAAATATTTTTTTAAATTTTGCATTTTGATTTCGCTGCCAATAATTCTTGATAATCTATCTCAAGATCTTTTGATAAAGCCTTAGTTATTGGGAGCTCGTCTCTGCCTTTAAAGTCATCCCTTATAAAATAAATTGATTCATAGATACCCTTAGAATTTGGAAGTTTAATATAGCAATACGTGCTTATAATGGGTCCACCTGGCTCATCAAACCTTCTGCCAACGATAACTGTTTCAATTGACTCACCATCAAAGGGAATTCGATCAAAAACAGTATACTTTCTAATAGTATCTTGCTCTGGTGGAGCAAGATTATTTTCAGTCTCCTCTTCAGCAATTTCTATTTCTGCTTCTTTTGAAATTGATTCTTGAGACCTAGTATTTGGTTCGGTCTGATCATTATCTTGGCTCTTGGTTGGCTCAGAAATAGTGCTGGTATTTCCTGAATCCATAATACTCGAAGAAGGCTCATTAGTGTCTGGAGTATTTTCTTGCTGCGTTGATGTTATTGGCAATGAACTCTCACTATTGCTCTCTGTTTGACTTGATGATGATTCATTGCCTTGATTATTGACATTGCCCCTTGCAAGAATCCCTTCCACATCAACTAATACATCTTCTTCAGAAAATTCGTCTATTTGATATCCACTATAAACACCAGGAGTTGGGTTTGAGATAATTGTTTCATCTATATGATGCCAACTAAATGCTAATTTAATTGCGTATCCAATACACAGTATGAGTAACCCAACTGCCAATAATCTGCCACCCGATAGTAATAATAAGAAAGGTGCCTCCTTAGAAAAGTTTTCAATTTTTCGAGTTCTGGTTATTTCCTGCTCTCTTTTAGCTTGCTCTTGAATATATGCATCAACGGCACTTGAATCGTAAATTGCTGCATTCATGCTGCTTCTCCTTGATTGAATAAGTTTTTAATCTTTTTAGAATCTATCTCTGGAGAAGATGGAAGATCCCTGGGATCTGTTGGAACAGGTACTCCAACAAATTTAGTCACTTCAAACGGTGTGGGCACTTCAATTTTTTCGTAAATAATCTTCTCGACCGGTATTTCTTTGATAATTTCTTTTTCAACTTCTATCTCAGTGATTTTAGTAATGACTTTAGGGTTTAGTAGCCTTCTTCTTAAAGCCACAGCAACCCTTCTAATTGCTAGAGCTGTTTTATTAGGCTTAGGTGCATCTCCCTCAACATGATTTCTCAAAGAGATAAACGCAATAAGGGGGCCAGCTACAGCAACAACAAAAGCAATACTAGCCATAAAAATTAAGGCAAAGATTGAGATGTCTTCTTGAGAAACATCTGCAGGGTTATCAATTCCATAAAACAAAGCAGCCAGTCTATGTATATTTGATTGATTAGAGCTTGTAGCAATTCTATCTCTAACTAAATTTAATTCAGCACCAAGCTCCAATTTAGCTATTTGCAGCCCATTAATCCTTTGGTTGTTGGAAGCGGTATTTGCAAGGGTTGCATCTACTTCATTGTTCGCTTTCTCAATTCTTAGATTAATTTCTTTTTGGAGCCCTAATATCTCTGTAGTAATGCTATTAATAGAAGTTTTCACTTTCCTGCTTGGAACACTCAATTTTTCTATAACATTATTAGCTGTAGAAATTTTTCTATCCATTGATTTTACTTTAGTATTAAGTGCCAACATTAATGCTGATTTTTCTGCTTTGATCCCTTCTCTTTGATCTAAATATTTATTTCTAATAGAATTTTTAAAGAAGGTTGTATCAGCTAGCTCGGTTTGTTCATTTTCATTCATTTGAGTTAACTCAGCGTTTAGACTCTTTAATTCTTCTTGATATTGAGCAAAGGCTGTATCTTTATTCTTTTCTAGATTATTAATCTGTCTTTTTTGCTCATTCACTTGAGCTGGATTCATAGAAATTTTTAATTCATTCTCGCGAGCTCTGAGTTCAGCTATTTGTGTTTCAAGTGGCTCTAATTGAGCCTTCAATCCATCAGTTGATGTTTGTCTAATTTGCTCAGGAGTTAATCCAGAAATTGATTCAATTTGAGCATCATAAAGTTGCATTCTTTCTAGTATTCGATTTTGGGTACCCTTATCAATCTGGATTTGTTGTGTTCTTATTGCGAAGGCTTGTTCTTGCCCAGAAAACATTGTTTCAAAAGTAAGCGCGCATACAACTATTAGGAAGAACCCTGCTATTAACTTTGTCTTGATAGATTTGGCATAGACAAAGCCTGTGACTGCAGGAATCTTTAGGAGCTCAGTTAACGCTATAGCAAATAGAGGTAAAAAAGCCACTGCAATTGTTAAATATTGCGCCAAACCAAATGGTTCATTATTTTCTAGGCTTGCCATGCCAAGGTATGACAGGGTGAAGGCGATTAAAATACCGCACATGCATAAGATTATCTCTAAAGACCATGCAAATCGATACAGCATGTGTGAAGAAGATTGTTTTGTTAAAAATTTCATAGTTAATACTCCGTTTATAGTATTACTACGAATGAAAAGTGAATTTGTTACTTAAAGATTCGTGTTAATACTCTGTTTATATAAGTAGTACGAATCTAAGTCTTGCGTGTTACATAAAAACTATAAGTTTCTATAAGCGATAGAGAAATTACCCCAAAAAGCTGGATGCGAAAAATCTTTATCAGAGTAGTCATTTAATGCTTCGATGGATGCATTCTGGAGAGCAAGGTGTTTTGGCAAAGAATTAAACAGCATATTTGAAAATAATTTTTCAGTAATTTTTTTTGCAGATGTTGTTTCCAACTCCCAATTTGAATAAATAACAGAATTAGATCCAGCAACTAAAAAGGCTTTATATATTGAGTTAACTCCACCTTGCTCTGAATTACAGGATGACAGGAGAACGATATCTGTTTCTAAATCTAAGTTTATGATTTCAGACGGCGTTAGTAAAAAATCACCATCTGCACTTGCCATAACCAATGAACTTTCGCTAGAAATACCTTGCCATCCTGCTGGCAATGAATGAGTGGCAAAAACAATTCGCTCATAAGATTCTTCTAAATTATCAATTAGGATATCTTTTGTAGCCATCTCATCAAAATATATATTTTCAATATCTGCGCCTGAGGCTAAGGCAAGATACTGAACTTCTTCTTTGGCTCCTTTCAATTTAGGCAAGTCAAGTTCTTGAAATGAAGATGGGTTAGCAAAACCCATAAAAGAATTATCAAAGATAATATTTTTTTTATTATTTGTAATTGGGAATATTCGAGCAAAGCTAAAGGTCTTAATCAACCAGTTAGCAGATATAAATTTTTGACGCTGAGATTCAATACTTGGGTCATAATCCTCAAGAAGAATGCCGAAAGGCAGAGATTCCATTTCAGAACCATATAGATAGATGGTAGAGATCGTATCTAAATGATTTTGAGCAGGGAGAATTAAAATTTCATAGAGAGCTACTGCAGCTTCAAAGTTAAATTTGATGTCCTTATCAAAGCTCATGCTTTCTCTGAGTAATCTAATTTGAGAATTGATATAAGGTGCAGAGTAAGGGATAGCAAGGATTTGCTCATCATCATGTGAGTTAATTAAAAGCTTGCTACTGGTGGACCCAAGAACATATGTAAAAATAACTTCATCAACACTCAGGGATTTAATAATATTCTTAACCCCAGAAGAATCTGGGTTCAAGAAACTATTCAACCTAGTGTTACCCTTAAATAACTTTGTAGTTAATATCTCATTTCTTTCCTGAAGTTTCTCAAGTTTAAGATTGGTCTTAGTTATAAAATTTTCAGATAGATCATTCTGAGTTAATGTAATTTTATTTTTATTTTCTTCAATTTGTGATAATAATTTTTGTGTTGATTTTTTTGTAGAATCAATTTTTAAGGATTCCAAAGCTTTATTGGCCAACACTCTTTCCTGGAGAACAAGAAGCTCCATGGGATTTAATGAGAGATTACTTTCTAGTATGCTGTCAGAAATTATGAGGCTATAAATTTCAATATAATCATTTATATAATCTTTAAAAATTATCGGGGAGGTAAGAAAAGAAAGTTCTAGCACTCGATTATTCAAATCTAAAGCATTTACGTTAACTGTTTTTATTAGCTTCTCTGCCTCAGATAAATCTTCTTTATTGATTGCAATGAGTCCCCTCAAAGCATTTGCAGAAGCCAAATACACATCATTTATGCTTAACGTGGATTGCAGTATTTCCTCAAATAAATTTAAATACTGCAGAGATTGGTCATAAAGCTTTTGATTATAAAAACACCTTGCAATTGAAAGAACCGGCAAATAATCACCGGTATCGAACTGATAGTTGTAATTTTCATACTCTGCATTCATTTCTTGCTCAAAATTAGAAAAGAATACTCTGGATTGCTCATAAGCTATTGCTGCCTCGTTGCATAAATTATCAGTGGCCATTCTTGTTGCATGCTCTTGGAGGAGTTGATAATAGATTCCATCATCAAGATAATTTAATTCGTTCTGCTGACTACCAATTTCTACGAATGCTTGATCTTGCTCATAATCATATCTTTCTGAATAGAAGTTTGCGTTAAGGTTGAACATATTAGCAGTCAGCACAAATATATCATTCGTGAATATCTCTACTTCCCATTTCAACAGACTATTTCTGTCAAATCTCATTAGAATCTCTACAAAATCATCAGTAGTGGCTTCAATATTAAGGCGGTCAACTAAATCTATGGATACTGAATCAGCTAATTGATAGTTGCCAAGAGCCATATTTTCCCAGATAAGCGTGCTGTAAAGATCTAAGATACTTCTAGAAATTAGAGGGCCATCATCAACTCTCTCATTTAAAAAATTAATACTATGTTGCATCATGCTATGAATATTAGTGTCTCTTTGGAACACCATTGAACGGATCATGTACCTATAAAAATCAGCTTTAAAGTTATCTGAAATCTCAGATAAGTCAGCATTTATATATTTCGTATAGTTATTATGGGTTTCCTTCCAATTTGCACGAATAAAGTTATAAATTAAGTCTTCGGTTTCAGGTTTGTAATGCATTCCATGAAATTTACGCAATGCTCCATCCAGGGAACTAATTCCGGAATAAGGCAAAGCGTCTTCCAGAGACGATAACAATTCATAACTATGCATATTCTCAGATTCAAATACCTGAAGAGTTGTTAGATCTCCTCTTACAAGACTTTCCAAAAGAACTCTTTGGATTCTAAGATACTCTTCATCATCTAAGCCCTTCTGGCCAAACCATGTTGAGAAGAATTGATTTAAAAAATATATGGGGTATCTCTTATCGATCAAAAAAACATTCCAAAATTTTTCATCAGGTGTTGATTGATTTATGAGATCAAAATCAAGCGATTTGGATAGAATTTTTTCACATTGTTTAAATAATTGTCGTGTATTAAATTCAGCGCTTAGATTTATTGTAAAGTTATCTATCTGACAATAATATTTATAAGAATCATCATTAGAATAATCAGGAATTTTTAATATAGAGCCAAGGCCAATAATAGGAATTCCACTTGCAAATTTTTTTACTTTATTAATACGAATAATATCTTGAATCCAAACATCATAAAATCTAGAAATGCTCCACAATGAATCCCCATCGACCACTAGATGATTTGTATAAATAGAGTCTTGAGTAGGTTGAGGTTCCTCCGAAGCAAGGAAGTTAGAAAAGAAAAAATTAGTTAGTAAAAATAAGAGAAGAGTCTTGCTCTGATTCGCAGAATAGAAAGCCTTGGCCTTCGCCAGAAAGAAAATATTTACCTGCATAACAATTTAAAGCATCCGTTTCGACAGTTTTATCTTCAAGAAATATAGCATATACATTGGAGCCATAGATTAAATTGCCTTCAGGAGATTTATTTTGAACCATCTCAAGAATCATTTCATGCATTTCACCTTTGAGACCAACATCAACACTTGAGCCTCGGGTGATAAAAACTTGTTTTTCATACATTTCACCATTCAAATCAAACAATATCTCTTGGTAAGTAGGATTCTGAAAAAATAATCCCACCGCAAGAAACAGAACAGCTGTAAATGAGTAGCTTAAAGCTTGTTTTGGGGCGAAGAAGCTAGAAATAACCTCACCAAATTGAAAACTTGAAACAGTTTCCTTGGGCTTAAGACTCTCAACGAATTTTGATATTGAAGTATCTAGAAGTTTCATATCCTCAGAGCTAAAAAATGCCTCCACTTCATTGTTAGTCATTTTTAATTGATTGAGGTAATCCTGAGCGGCTGAATCACTCGAGATCAATGCTTCTACCGAAGAGACTTCATCTGCGCTTAATTCATTGTCCAAATAGGACATGATTAAAATTTTATCTTGATCAGTCATTATCAAAACCCATACAAATCATAAATTTTTCCTTAGCTCGCAATAACTTTACTCTCAACGAGCCTGCTTTAATTTCTAATACTTCAGCAATGTCCTCGTAAGTCATCGTTTGCTTCATAGCTATAACTTCTCTTTCAGACTCATCAAGTTTTTCAAGACATACATCACGATCTCTTTCTAATAGAGCACCTTGTTGACCACCCTCCTCAGCGAGCTCAGGCAAATCGTCACCAGGAAGATCAGGTTTCTTCTTTCGCGTGGAATCAATGAACGTGTTCTTTAATATCGTTACAATCCAAGGATCAATTTTATCTCCAGAGAATTGATCTTGGCGCTCCATCGCTTTCAAGTAAGTGGTTTGCACTAGGTCTTCTGCATCTGGAACATTAAAAGTTTTTGACATAGCGATATTCATGAGCTTAGCTTGTAAACTTTTTGAGAAAAGCATGGCTTGAAAATTGGTCATCTTTATATTCTTGCATAATTTCTGTGATTGATAAAATTTATTGGGCTAAATACAAATGCCCTTGATTGCTCAAGGGCATTATTATTAGACTGCTTAGTCTATTGTCCAGTATGAATTTGTTGAATTTCCATAAGTGGAGCTTTGACCGCTAATAGTGGATGAACCTACATTTCCATATGTGGATGTAGAATTTCCATATGTATTACTATTAATATTTACTGAGCTACTGCCAATGTTTCCATATGTGGATGAATTATTTCCATAAGTATTAGTATTAAGATTTATAGAGCTGCTTCCAACACTGCCATACGTTGAAGAGTTATTTCCGTATGTGGAAGTTGATAGACTGACACTATCTCCACCAACTTGACCGTAGGTAGATGTAGTATTCCCAATAGTATAAGAGTTAAGGTAATCTGCCTGCACTCCGATTGATCCAACGGCGATCAAAGTAGTTAATAATAGTTTTTTCATAGTATTTTCCTTTTTTTGTGTAATGCGTAATTGCCTTACATAGATACTACGAATAAGAATGAGCATTGTTACAAAAATTTATTTAATCTTTTAAGAAATAAAAATCTCCAAGTAAAGAAGACGATTCCCAAGGCACCTGTATGCCATTAGATAAACTTACTACATCTTGTCGAGTCTGTTTAAATACTTGTTCAATTGTTAGTCCTGGAGTATTCATTGCTCTCATTAAACTGCCAGTATAAAAACTATTACCATTTACATTACTGTCAAGAGCTTCTTGTCCAGGAGCAGTTGCGTAACTAATGATAGTGCCAGTAGATGCTGTCATCTGGGCAAGTCCAGACACTGAAGACCTAACAAATGAATTGAATGGATTGCTTCTACAAGCATCTAAGATAATAATTTTTGTACCAGATTGATTTGATGCCATTTCAGATAAAATTCTTCTTGCATTGATTGAGTTAATTTCTAGATCTGATTTATTGCGAATTTTTGTATCTACTGGATTTAAATAGTTAGCACCATCAACTTGAACAGCATGTCCAGCATAGTAAAATAGAGAGGTAGTGTTTGGTCCCAAGCTACTGATACGTTTTCCAAATTCAAAGAGCGCGCTTATAAAGCTACTCTGTGTAACATTTTCTCTAAAAATAACTTCAAAACCAAGTCTTTCAAGCGTAGTCTTCATTCCAATGGCGTCATTGACTGCATTTGCAAGAGGCCTAGATTGATATTCGTCATTACCGATAACCAAGGCGATTCTTTTATCTCCAAGAGATTTCAGCTCTTCGAGCTGAAGCTCTCCTGTATAAGTGCCATCAGTATATTTAACAAATATTGGTTCTTTTTGACCTGTATACAATACCTTGCCATCGCCATGAAAGAGGCCATTTTTTAGCCCTCCCTCATATGTGTATTCATCTGTTTTATAAGTACCTTGACCTTGTACCGATCCATTAATATGTGTGCCTGTCCATGAAGCATCGGCCTTTAAGTTTCTAGTGGTTCCATATCCATTGGCTCCCTTACTCCAGTGACCTTGATAAAAATAATTATCAGTTATCATTTCTGTCATACCCTGAGAAATCCCTTTCTGGAAAGCTCCCCAGAACATTATTGGTTCCTCATCATTACTTCTAAGATTTTGAGCGCCTTTTCCAGTCTTTTCTCCATCTAAAATATCGCCAATATATGAAGGTGTATAGTCTTCTCGCAAATAAACACCTACTCCATTGATCGCGCCGCTTTCATAAGTACCAATAAAATATTTATCCTGTAAAGGTAAAGATTTTTTCCATGTGTAAGTTCCTAAGCCATGTCGATTTCCATCTTTCCAGGTACCAGAGTACGAATCGCCGTTAGGATAAATCATCTCACCGAAACCGTTATAAAGCCCACTAGAAAAATTACCCTTGTATGTATGCCCTGAAGAAAAACTGTATTGACCGTAACCGGAATATTTAGAAGATCCAGCTTGGAATTCTCCCTCATACACATCCCCCGAAGCTTTTATGTATTTTCCTTTAATTGGAAAACCATTTAAATATTCTCCATCAAAAAAAGAACCATCTTGATAAGTAAATGAACCAAAGCCTGACATCCTATCGTTCTCGTCAACCGTTCCAAGGTAAGTTCCCCCATTCCGATTTATAGTAATTTTTCCAACCCAGCTGCCTGAATTAAAAAGATCATAATTACCTTCATAGACCGATATAACACCTTCAACAGTCTTTGAAAGGATGGCGGTTTGGATTTCCTTAGAGCCTGTGATGGTAATAGATGAATCTTCAGACTGCACACTTATAGACCAAGCATTGCCTAGTTTAGAAGGATCTGAGTCAATTAATTCAATGTCAATATCAATGCCATTCGCATCAATGCATTTGTAAGAAGAAGTTTCAATGTTATCCAAACATGTAATTTTATAAATGCTTTCATCATTCTCTGAATGCACCAACAATGATAAGAATAGAATCGAGCATAATGAGCAATAAAGAAGCCTTTGTAGTGAATGCATGAATCTAATATCTCAACAATTTCAATATTTTGCAAAATTAAAGACAGTGATCTATCAGCAAATTAATTGTGCCTGATACATGGAGCCTGCTTGACGTATGTGTAGTTTGGAATGGTTTTCTCCAGAATTATTAGGCCAAGTTTATCTAACCTTGCTAGAATGGCTATTTGCGAGCGTAAATGAGATGAGGCGATGTCGCTAATACTGGTTTCTTTGTTAAAAGCAATAATTAAGTTTGCATCCTCTTTATCGCTCCATGGGAAGCCTCTTCTTGGCGGATGGTTACCATTAACATTTTTCATCATCTTTAGATCATCCACAGATGGATTGCATAACGTTTCAATTGCACTTAATTGAATGGGATTTAGCTGAACTGGTTCGCCGAGGATTTCGCCAGTTGAAGAGTCAATGTTGAGATAAATTTCTTTGGCTAATTCAACAGCCCTGTTGTAAGTCATAAGTTCATTTTTCATAATATTTTCCATAGTTAGTTATCTATAGAACGAATGTGAACTGCTTTAGTTACAATTTAATAAATATCAGAAAGAATTTCATAGACCGAGATTGATGTATGGGGCCCAAAAGGCTGGATGGGAATACTGATTTCCAAATTTGCCATCAATAAACTGCTTAGAAGTGGACTGAAGAGCCGCGGTAAATGATTTGTTATTTAGATATATCTCTTGAAATAGGACCTGGTTAAAGATAACTGCTGAAAATGATTCGATTTCCCACATTGTTAAATAGACACTATTTGCACCGCTTAAATAAAATGCTGATGCCAAGCCAGAATACGCTTCTGCATTGAGATAAGCTGAATCAAAAGTCTTGCATGCCGATAATGCAATCTTTGATCCTTCAAAGTTAATACTTGCAATGTCAGACAAGGTCAAAATACCATCATTTTCATTGGTCTCATAATATAAGGGTGGAGTTAAAATAAGACCCGGTTCATCTGAGATATTATTGCTAAATGGAAGCGAGTGCGTTCCAAAATATATTAAAGAACTTTTTAAATTTAACTTATTTAATCGTAATTTTTCTTCTGTGGCATTTTTACCTAGCAAAACATTGGATTTAGCAAAATATTTAGCAATATCATTAATCTCAATCTCAGTCTCAGCCAATGAAGAGAGACTTTTAAAATCAGTAAAGCCTCTTTTACTAAACAATTCAAACGACTGTTCGCCTATGGCAGGATTTCCGACACCAAAAAAGCTTGTAAAAGTAACGTCATTCTCAAGGTATTGCATAGACCCAATGTGGGGAAGGTAAGTTATTTCGTAATTCTCAATCAAGAACTGATCTTGGTACTTTAATGCGTGAAACGGGATAAATTTCATATCGCCATCAGCAACAAATATAATTTTTGTTATCCCCTTGAGATATGTTTTATATCTCCCATATATAGATTTAGAAAGAGTATCCAAATTATCTGTTGTGCCCATTGAGTTAAAATCTGTAACTTCGTTGTATGCATCTTTAATTAAATTATTTGAACTAAGTTGAGTTTTCCTAATGAGGATCATTCCATTAGAGATAATAAATTCATACGAATCCTGCCAGCTCTTTAAAAAATGTGGTCTAAAAAAATAGTGTATTGCCTCATGACTCTTAAGTCTTGATTGAATGAAAGAGAGATCGAAGGAGTTCTCTCTGTGAGAAGTCACCAGGCCCATTGGAATTTTATCTAAGATCTTGTCCAACCTAATATCGACATCATCTGATAAGAATCTTAATTCAGAAATTGCTTGTTCGGTAAGCCCCTTAGAAAGTATTGAAAAATTTGAAAGTTTTACCTTCTCAATATAAATGCTCTTTAGCTCTTCCAGTTCATTTAAAACTCCAGCATTATCAACATTCACAATGTCAGCATTAAGCTTTATTGAATTTGAAATCTGATTTTGATCAACAAGCAAAATAAAACCTAAAACAAAACTAGGGTAACTAACAAAATCATACTCGCCTGATAAAAACCCTAGGGAATCATTCGATGCAAGTGAGTATCTGGCAAGCGCCAAAAGAGAGTCTTGAAAAGTTTGACTCTTCCAACCGAGATAAGATTGATCTTTTGCAAATCTCAAGTAAAACTCCTTAGCCAAATCCATATAAAAATCTCTGAGAGATTTTGTAAATTCAATATAACTATCTGACTGTTTTTTAGAGAGCTGATCTTTATTCATAAGAATAAGATGGCTTAGCTCTGAGTTCAAACTATGAAAGGAAGCAATGACTTGAGAGTTTGAATGTATGTCCTCTATAGTTAAAAAAGGTTGGTCCAGCTTGATGAAATCAATTACCTCCTCAACAGATGGAATAAGAATCTCTTTCTCAAAAAAAATGTTTTGTAATTGCTCGAGTTCTTCACCGTCTTTCCAATAAAGAGAAGCATTGACGACTGCTACGGAAAAGGCTTGGATATTATGAATATTGATGCTCTTTGGAGAGAGGGCCTGCTCATAAAAAAGTTGCATGAAATCCTGTTGCTTCGAGGTTTCATATAAAGCAGAATTTATGATCGTTGGAGTGGCGCTTGCCATGAAGGCAAAATTAAAGAACGCTCGCTCCAATGAGCGCGGAATTATATCTTTTAATTCTGTATCACTAGTTAAATCCCCTGGTGTTGTGCCTTCAAAGAACTGAGCGCCAATCAGTTTATATTTTTCAACCATCTCATTATCTTGGAGAGACTCCACTACCTCTAAATACTTGCGAGTAAATAAATCTTGAGATGGATAACAGGATCTTTCTATGTGCTCTTTTATTGAAATAGAAGCACGAGGATCATTTAAAAGGGATATAAAACTTTCTAATGAGCAATAATTATAATTGCCTTGAGCTCCCTGCAGAAACAAGAACATGGTAATTGATGAGCGAACTTTATCAGTAAACTCTAAGTTTGGATTATTGATCAATAGTTCTATTAACTGGATATGGAATTCCTGCACAAACTGAAAATCTGCAAAGGTTTGCGATGGGGACCAGAAATACTCCAAAATAGTCATAACTTGCCATGAATCCTCGGTTGACAGTAATTGCGTGTTTGTTTTTAAAAGCTGGTTAGTTAGTTGAATTTCAGAAAGAACCTCCTCTTGGGAACCGACTTTAAACAGAGACGCCATTTTTGAAATCTTTATTCTTAATAAGGGTGGCATCATGGAGGCAAAAGGACCTTCAGAGTATTCTCCGTTTTTAAGACTTAATCTCTCGGCTAAGTTAAAAAAACCTACAGCAATTTTATGATCACCGTCTCTTTGAATAAAGGCTCCCATCATATAGGTGCTAAATGAATGAAATGAATCAACCTTATATTTTTTAACAATCTCTGTAAGAAGATCAGCATTGTTGACGTAGAACTCTAAGATTGTAATGCTTGAATCAAATCCATTTAGATTATCTAAGACTGATGGGAGAATCATAAAGTACCAACCCAGCGCTGATTCCTGATCTGCTAAAGGAAGATTATCAATACTCTGATCAAGGTTGATTGTAAGATGTGAAATTAACTGCAGAGCCTCCGGATCACCATCAAGAGAAAAGCAAATGCTTTGAACCAAGCTCTGCAAAAATTCTGCTTCTTTAAAAGCCATGATATCCGCTAAAAAATCTTTGGTGCAACCATTGGTGATATTCTCTAGAAAAATACCAAATTCATCCTCATCACTCAAGTCCACTATTGCGTGCATAGGGTTAGAGTAAAGACCTCCAAGCAAGACGAGTAGGCAATAAAAGGAATATTTAGATTTAAACAAGCCTATGAACATTAATTCTCATTAAGTCCAAAAGCTCTCGAACCTAATTTATTTTTTAATAGAGACTCATAATATAAAACATCGTTCTTGCTAACTGTTCTTGGAAAGACATGATGCAATGAAAATGTGAAGTTATGTGCAAAATCTGGATTCTTCTTTGCGAGTGCTTTTAAGGCCTTATTCCCATTGTGACCTGTTCTTGCATACCCCTCCCATCTTGACCAGATTCCGTTTCCTCCCGAAGCAGAACCTACATATTGCATACCAGTCGACTTATCAAAGATTACATAGACTCCTGAATGCCTAGTCAAATATTCAAACCAGTCTTTATTTCCATCGGGGTTATTAATGATTTCTGAAAGCTCTTTATAGGAAAGATGAACTTTATCCCAGCCTGGAAACAGTGAAACGAAACCTTTGGGGTAAATTTCAGCAACAGGCTTATCTATAATTTTTTGAATGTAGGACTGAGACCTACCCCAATCGATTACGAGCCTATTTCTATATGACCCAAGAAGATTTGACTGCTCAAACTTATAAAACATTTGAGAGCTTAGTTTTGGAGCTCTAATAACCTTTTCATTGTGAAAATAGTTAATATTTGCTGTCTTTAAATAATTCTCATACTT
>Ga0114997_10002314_pt1 | contig 15411 bp, 11 predicted proteins | sample ArcticOcean_MG_C_2_FD_87045 | JGI IMG/M metagenome (GOLD analysis project Ga0114997, IMG submission 87045) | Marine microbial communities from western Arctic Ocean - ArcticOcean_MG_CB4_136 | ecosystem: Environmental > Aquatic > Marine > Oceanic | place: Arctic Ocean: Canada Basin | collected... | reverse complement strand
TCTTCCATTGTTGTCTCCTTTAGAGATTAGTTTTAAGACTTCCTTTGTACCATCAAAGAAAGCCTGTTGTCGTTTGATCTTCGAGTGGTCTTTCACATATATTAATGTGGTCCCCACTACAAGCGTTGCGAGGCTTATACCACCAAAAAAAAATATCACGTGGCGAAGTGATACTTCAACCACGTGATCTTCAGATTCCTTTGGCAGTTTAGCCTTCTGCTGGTTCGACGCCATCAGTATCCACCGGATTACTTTTACCATTCTCCACCAAACCAACTACTTGTAGGCCCACCAGTATCGCGCTCAGAATAACTGAACCGATGTTTGCGATGGTTTTTATTTTTCCTAACATGTTAAGCTCCTTTTTTAAGATTAATGAAATGAGCAACTTGCGTAATAGCTGCTACTAAATTTCTTATACCCTATTATGCTGGGGAATATTTGAACGGAGATTTTGGGAAATCGGGCGATGGCGGCCCACTATTTTTATAAAATCGGAGCAACCTCAAGTCGATTATTAAGATTTGACTTGGACAGAAATGGTCAAACGTAGACAAGGTTAGACTTATGCGACACCTGGAAGAGAATGATGGGTTTTAAGGGCGGGTTTTACCCTACGTGAATTTTTTTAGGGGCGTAATCGGGTGATTTTGGGGCTCGGTATTTTTTGGAGCAGGGTTTTTTGTTTGTGGGATGATGTGTAGATTTGGAGATATAAATTATTATGGTAAAGTTATTACTAATTGCATTAATACTGATTGATGGATTCTCTAAAGAACCCATCAACTTTAAAACTACTCTTATTGAAAGAGATGGTGTCTTTTATACCTTTGATTTAAAAGAAATCGAAAAATTTCGCGTGCTTAAAAAAGCCGATGGTTATTTAAGTGAACCTCCAAGAACTGTGACTGCGGATCATTGTGAACGCAGTCAGGGTGATAAACATAGTTATTATTCTGAAGGGGATTATTGGTGGCCTGACCCTAAAAATCCAAATGGGAAATATATCCGACGAGATGGGGAAACGAACCCAAACAACTTCATTGCACATCGTAAGTCAATGATTCTTTTAAGTGATATTATTGGTGCGCTGAGTTCAGCATACATCATTACAAAGGATGAAAAGTATGCCCAACATGCTGTAAGGCACCTTAAAGCATGGTTTGTTGATCCAGACACAAAGATGACCCCTAATTTGTTATATGGTCAGGCAATTAAAGGACGTTACAGCGGCCGCAGTATTGGTATCATTGACACAATTCACTTGGTTGAAGTAGCTCTTGGTGCCAAAGTACTATGCCAATCTAAATCCTTTAAGTCTAAAGATCAGCTAATGGTAAAAGTCTGGTTTAAGCAATATTTGGATTGGATAAACAGTCATAAGTATGGACTAAAGGAAAAGCAGCATCCAAATAATCATGGTGTATGCTGGTCTTTACAAGCAGCAGCTTTTGCTGATTTTACAGGTAATACCGAGATTCTAACTTGGATTCGCGATCAGTTTAAGACAGTTTACCTGGCACAAATGATGGATCAGTATGGTGGATTTCCTAAAGAATTAAAGCGCACTAAACCTTATGGCTATTCGCTTTTCGTATTGGATGCTATGGCTGGAGTGGCTCAGATCGCATCAACGTCCGATGATAATTTGTGGACCTATGAACTAAAAGATGGTAGAGGGATGAAAAAAGGGTTAGCCTTTCTAATGCCGTATGTAATAGATAAAAAAGCGTGGCCGATGAAACCGGATGTCATGTATTGGAATGAATGGCCTGTACGACATCCATCGATTCTTTTGGGTGGTTTAATATTTAAGAATAAAGACTATCTTAAAACGTGGAGTGGACTGGAAGCAGACCCAAAAACCTTTGAAGTGTTACGAAATTTACCCTTAAGACACCCACTGCTCTGGGTGCATGAATAAAATAGCTCTTTAATTAGCGTTTAGTTCTTTTTTACTATTTACTGATAATGATATGTATGAAATTATAAAAGAAATTCTTTTTGAAGAAAAAAACCGGTCAAAAATTGGAGGACGTGAAATCATTCCAATGAGGCCTGATCATGGACATTTAATAGGAGATGAAGTGTATAAAAAGGATATAAACCCAGGTTATGACTATGGCGGGCGATTAAAAGGATTAGGAGAGTTAAGGGGCGTGATATATACTTTAGACAAAATGGAATGCCAATAATAATAAAAATGAGTCCATATCAGTAGGATGATATCTTTATACAATACAAGCACGGGAGTTCAAACGGACTAATAAGATGGTAATGCTAAAATGAAATTTTCTTTTATATTTTCAAGCCTCTTATTCATGGGGTATTTTGTTTGCGGGGTGATAGGTAGAATTGGATATGAGTAGATATATATCATCACTGCTATTTATTGGGTTATCTTGGGGTCAGAGTAATTTTAATGGGTCTTGGAACCGTGGTGATAATGATATTCTGAAAATAAACCCAAGAAAGAATGGCAGCCAAACGCTGACAAAAGGTTGGTATATTAGTGGTAAATATAAAAATTTGAGAACTGAATCAGTTCAACTCTCGCATGGTATAGATGTTTCAGCTGGAGGTGACCCTGCCTATATCATTAGCACACCATCAGCGACGTATTATCTTGAAAAAACCGGTGGTGGTCTATCGAGTATGCTCGATATAGATGGTGTTGACTGGTTGGGTTTTCGCAAGGAGGAGGGTTCAGGTTGGAAAGGCGAATATCGAGGATTCCCCAATTCCATTCACCGTCAAGATGGTAGTTACTTTCATGCCATGAACGCAAAGACGGAGCCCTCGACTTCAGTGGTTGAATTCGAGTCCGAGGAACACATTCGTATCGTCTTTACCTCTGGCAATGGCCGTTGGGAAGGATCCTGGGATTTCTATGTTGATCGCTGCGACTTCACCATGAGTAAGGTGAGCGAGGGCTATAAGTACTGGGTCTTGTATGAAGGCGTTCCCAATGGAGAGATCAATGAAACCGATTACTGGTTTGGCTCCTTAGATGATAGGGTTCGAGAAATTCATGAGCCATTCAGCGGAGATTTACCAGCACCAGAATGGATAGCCTTTGGTGATACTCGATCGCCACGTGTTCTCTATATGCATCAGCACGAAGATGATGACAACTTGGACGAATATTACCTGCGCCCTTACATGACCGTATTTGGTTTTGGTCGCAATGATGGCAATAAGTATTTTACGACTCCGAATACTTTTTCAATTGGTTTTGTTGAGTCAACAGATTACAGCGAAGTTCAGAAAGCTGTTGCCAAAATTCATGAATAAAACTGGAGATCTAAATAGTACGGTTGAGCATAAAAAATTATATGATCCTTGGTTTGGTGAGTCCTAAACAAAAGAAGAGTTAAGAAGTAAAGATAAAATAATTTATGCATATTTAATATTGCTTAATAAGAATAGTATTTTATATGGTGATTAAGAATATTGCCGAAGAAATGATCCATACACTGATTATCTTGAAATACTAGATGAGCATGGTGTAGACCTTAGTGAATATAAAATAATAATAATCCCCACGTTCTTAGGGTTGTTTTTTAATAGTCCCACATAGTGTAGGGTAATTATTTGTAATCTTCTGTATGAAACGCCTTTTGCTCAAATAGCCTCCTTCTGGGGCTTTTTTGTTTGTAGTGTGTTATGAGTATATGCTAAAATAAGCTATTATAAGGCTCTAAACACATCCTTAAACTCTACAGATTATTTAATTGGTATTGATAAAATAGACACCCCTTAAAACCGAAGATGGATAGATGAATACTTAGTAAGTGTGGGGAAGTAGTTTTGTGATGAAGTCAGCCTGCTTTATTTATTTTCAATGGACCCGCGTTATTTTCGGGGAACCCAGGTTTCGGGGGCATTGAGCATCAGCGGCTCGTGAAAAACCGTGAGCTCATCCTCCTGTAGCTTAAGCCATGCTTTCAGCTCTGCTAGCAGTTCGCGTTGCACTTGAGCGAGGTCTGGATTTTCAGCAAGATTGATCTGTTCATGGGGATCATCTTTTAAGTCAAACAATTCCAATTCTGGACGACCGTGATGACCCATTACCAATTTCGCAGCCTTGGTATCCGTTTTTGATTTTTCGAGCCATTCTTTGAAGTAATCACCCGAAGTTTCTCTTAGCAATAAGTCGATATGGGTCGTGAAAGCGAACTCAGGATGAGGATTGAAAATTAGTTTGTATCGTTCTGTTCGAATCGACCGACTTAGATAGACATTCATTTTCTTGTCGCCACTATGCGTGGTGAAGATACGGTCACGATGTGAATCGGTGTCACCGCGCAAGACAGCCGCAAAGGATCGACCGTCCAACTGCTTGGGAACTTCACCCCCAGCCACCTCGATCAGAGTTGAAAGGATGTCGATCCAACTGACCATTGCGTTACTTCTTGAGCCTGCTTTGACTTTACCCTTCCACGTTACAACAAGTGGGACACGGGTACCTTCGTCATACAGAGTCCACTTACCAAACGGAAATTGGGCTCCATGATCGCTCGAAAAAACAAACATCGGGTCTTCGGATAAATGATGCTGAGTCAGCTCGCGAAGCTCGCCAAGATAAGCATCTAAGTCTTTTACCTCTTGCAGGTAGCGGGATCGTTGAACGCGGGTACGGGGTGTGTCGAGCAACTTAGGTGGCAATGTCATTGTCTTGGGATCTACCGTTGCATCGCTTGGCCACGGAACGTGAGGATCCGATACTCCTATGAACAGCGCTAGCGGTCGATCATCATTACGCTCTTCAAGGAACTTTTTTACATTCTTGCGAAGCTCGGGGATATTCTTTTTAAGGTTAATGGTCTCGAATCCGTATTTGACCGCGTCCCTACGGTGAGCAACCTTACCAAATGCGGCGGTCTGATATCCGAGCTGATTCAAAATCCGCGGCAATCGAAGGATGCTCTCTCGCGGAAAACTGTGGTTTTCTTCGGCACCATTGCGAGCCGGCATAAGCCCCGTTAGCAATGCGGCACGACTGGGGGCGCAAGATGGGCTGGCGACAAAAGCGCGGTTAAATACAAGTCCGTCTGCTGCCAACTGACTGATTGCAGGGGTTTGTATGTTTGTTCCTCCATAAATTGGCAGGTCTGCCGCGGAAAGATCATCGGCCAAGTATACAACAATGTTGGGCCGTCGTTCTATTTTAGTAGCGCAGGACTGCAGGAGTAGAGTGATACCTAACGCAAGCAAAGCGGAAATATGATTAAACTGTTTGAATTTCATTTTCGGTCTCATTTTGCCATTTGACAAATCTCTCTGTATTAAAGTTAAGTGCTCTTAGTGAGAGTATGAAATTGTTTTGGTTGTTGTGCTAAAGGAAATACTTATCAGTTAGCAGTAGAACAAACCGGAGATAATCCAACTCAGTATATAAACGATGAATCGAATAGGGGAATACGAACCTATATCCCCACATATATTCTACTGCGATATTTTGTAGATTTGGTCATGTTGAATAATCAAAAAACACTCTTGATCAGTTTTAGATCAATGAGTGGTATCGACTAAGTGTCCTGTGATGACTTTAAGGTGTGATCGGTAAAAACAGGAGGAGTAATAGGGTGAGAAAAAAGACCATTCAGTGTAAAAAAAATTGAAAAGATGAATAAACAGTAATATGTAATGCAAAAGAGTACAAAATACATAATAATAGAGGTAGTGTTAATTGCGGGGTTAGGCTCGGTATTTTTTGCTTGTTCTGATGAGGCGAGGCAAAGCCAAAAAGCAAAAGAACAGTTGGCACCATCACTGGCAATTAAAGAGGTTACTGATACAAGTGATGCAAAAGATATTAGGGCGTCTGCTTTTGCGGTTGGTACTCATGCGACTCACTGGCAATTATCACATCTTGATAACTTCGATTATATTAACATGCCATCAAGAATGAAACAAATTGCTGATCCTAAAAATTGGATCCAAGCGGCCTTTTATATTGGTCTAACTCGCTGGGCAGATACCGTTGAAGATCAAACCGCAGTCAAAACGATGGGGGAAATAGCCAAAGATAGTAAATATCAATTAGCTCATCGTCCGATGCATGCTGACGATCATGCAATTGGACAAATGTATCTTTGGCTTTATCAAAAAACGGGCAATAAAGCGACATACGCACATACTCAAGAAACCTTTGATAATATCCTTGCTAACCCTCCAACTGTTAGCTTGGAGTTTGATAAAGGCGAGGTACCGCGTCCTTCACATCCTTGTCAAGATCGTTGGTGTTGGGCTGTCGGATTGTGTCCTGAAGCTCCTTGTCAATATCGTTGGTGTTGGGCTGACGCATTGTTCATGGCACCACGTACATGGATGCAACTAACAACAGTGACGGGTGACCAAAGATACCTTGAGTACGCTGACAAAGAATATTGGACAACAGTTGATTATTTGTTTTCTGATGATTATGGCCTTTTCTTTCGTGATAGCCGTTTTTTCACTAAGAAAAGTGATAATGGTAACCCTGTATTTTGGAGTCGCGGCAATGGATGGGTTTTCGCAGGGCTTCCTCTCATTATCGAAGAAATTCCTCAAGATCATCCTTCAAAACGTAAATACCTGGCGCTTTATCGTAAAATGGCGAAAGCCTTGATTAAGGTGCAAAACCCAAATGGTTTCTGGCCAGCATCGTTGATGGATGCTGATAAGGTAAAAACACCTGAAACAAGTGGTACAGGTTTTATTACCTTTGGTCTAGCATGGGGAGTTAACAATGGTTATTTTACAGAAAAAGAGATAGTAGAAGCCGTTAAGAAAGGGTGGGCTGCGCTTGCGTCATCTGTTGATAAAAAAGGTATGTTACATTGGGTACAGCAGATTGGTAGAGCACCTGATCCAGTAAAAGAAAATGATACCCAGTTGTATGGAGTGGGTGCTTTACTACTTGCTGCCTCAGAAATGACCAAATGGGAGGCAACACCGAAAAAGGTGATGGCTTACGGACGATTCGTTCCTGAAAGAAGTGATGATTTTGCTTGGGAAAATGACAAAGTTGCTTTTCGTGTTTATGGACCGGCAGCACCCCAAAAAGGACACTCAAGCGGTGTCGATAGCTGGTTTAAGAAAGTAGAATACTCAATTATTGATAAATGGTATGCAGGGCACTTAAAGGGTGTCTCATATCACACCGATCATGGTGAAGGGTATGACCCTTACCATACAGGTATAAGCCGTGGTACCGGCGGTAGCGCTATTTGGGTCGAGGGCAAAGCATACTCTGCTCATAATTATATTAGTTATGAAGTGATAAAGTCTGGTGGTGATGAAGTTGTTTTTAATTTGCAATATGAGTGGGAAACGCCATTAGGTGTTGTTGCAGAGAGTAAAACTATTTCACTTGCTTTGGGTGAACAACTTTATCAAGTGAATTCTGTATTTAGCTTATATGGTAAGCCCGCTGTTTTGCCAATTGCTGTAGGTCTTACCACTCATGATGAAAAAGCAAAGGTATCTTTCAATAAAGTCAGTGGCAGAATTTCTACTTGGGAAACAATTGATAAATTAGGAGTAGGTACAGGGGCATTACTCGAACCAAGTATTATTACTGATATCCAACATATACCAAGCGGTGAAAAAGATGAGAGCCATATTTGGATTTTTACCAATTCCGATAAGCAAGGCAAACTTTCGTATCGCGCAGGTTTTGCCTGGCAAGCAGCAGGTGATATCACCGATAGCCTATCCTGGGATACGTATTTGGACAGCTTAATAATAAGATAATGAATTAAAAAAGCAATTAAATAAAGAGGTTACGTAAGCATTCTTTTTGTTTATGACCGTTTTCTCAACCTGAATCGCAACGACCCATAAAGAATCAAGGGGGGTAGGTTGCTTCTTTGTAAATTTTCCTGTTGACCAAGTAGGTCGTGCCGGTTCAAGTCCGGCCTCGGGTACTCAAAGATAAAACACAAACTCAAGATAATAAAGCCTCCTTAACCGGAGGCCTATTCAATTGGAATTGCTAATACTTTCAGACGTAAATAAAAAATACAGAATAACGATGCTTACCATCCAAATCACTGTGGGAAAGATTTGGTTTTTTTACTCATTGCCATAATTTTTTACGACAGGCTTCATCATCTACCGCTAAAAATAGTTGAATTGTTCTTGTGATAATCATTTTCTAACTAAAGTTCCTATTAATTTAATTTACAATATTTTTACTATTATGAATCGTGATCATTAATGTAAAGCCTGTGTAAAACTATTGTTACCAAAATCCATATACATATATCCATATTGTTGGACTTTAAGAAATAAAAATATACTTAAAATCAATAAATCTTTTTCTTTATAGTCTTTCCATTTAAGTCTTCCACTATAGACATCCATGTTCCTTCTATTTCTTCTCCTTTGTGATTTATAGTTCCATCAATTGAAAATAGAAATATCTCTACATGATTCCTTCCCTGAATTTCTACACCTGATTGTTTGTCACTTTCTATTTTATTTATATAGACCTCATCTTTTTCAAATAAATCATTTGGCACCAATACATTTACAAAACTGGTATTATTTTCCTTTTTGCTATTTTCTATTTTGAGAGTTTTTAAACTAATTATTCTTTTATCATTTGGCCTCTGAGGAGTCATTATTTCCTCTATAATAGTCTCATCAATATTCTTAGTAGAGTTTTCGGGGAATAGAGTATGAATAATTAAACTAGCATTTCCATTAAATATACCATATTTATTATTTTCTAGTTTTTTAGCAAACTTTTCAGAGTGGATATTCCAGGTATATATATGTTCCATTTTACTTCTGAGATCATCAAAGATAATAAAATATCCAAATTCACTATTAATTATATGCCGAGCATTTCTAGTAAGCTCCATCTCTGGGTAATACATTTTACTGGATTCTCCCACTATATGGGTATATCCACCTCCAGAGCTATAATCTTCAACATTAGATATAGCATCCTTAGGGACATTTTTCCAAACATTATAAATGCCCTTACTATTTAAATCCAATAATGCTGGATCACTTAGTTCACCCTCGTCCCAAATTTTTTCCCCCACGCAACCAGTTCCATCAACAGTAATCAAGTTATGAACTTCCGCTTTAGATGTTCTATTGAAACCTTCATCCATAACTAAGGTTGATCCATTATGAATAAGGATAAAGTTATTAAAATCTACATGAGAGTGTGTTAGACTTCTTGTTCGCCATCCATATTCTTCATCTAGTTTCCAAGAGATACCCCATTGTTTATGGCCTCCAGCTGGACTTGATTTAAAGGATAGATGGGTAGCATTTTCAGCCCAAGAAGATCTCATCGATAATAATCCTAAATCTTCGAAATATTTATTAAGAGGTAATGAGTTTGGTGATTTTGACTTTACAGCTGAATCATACCAGATTAATTCCAAAAAAGCTTCTGGAAGTATTCCAGGGAATATTTTGCTTTCATATGCTTCACGAAAAAGAAATTTTTCTTTTACTAGATCTCCTAGCCACTGAGCATGACCGTTATTATACTCTGAAGCTATTTTGTAGTAAGCACATATTGAATGAGAACTTCTTCTATCATGTACGTCACCAAAGTTTATATTTTCTTCCCAGTTTGGAGCACTTTGATATAGTCTAAAATAAAATGTGTTTCTTAAAAAGTCAGTATCAAAATAATCTATATTTTCAAACTTTCTAATGAGATCTGCTGAAGTTAAGAAGAAATTAATTGAAAACCTCCAATACGCAGTACCTTCATAGTTCGAACCATCTTCAGGCATGAATTCAAAAACTCTATTAAAGTTATCTTTAACAGTTTCTATCCATTTATAAGACTCCTTGTAGTCATCTTTTATAGCATAGGCTGTAGTTAATAATCCTGTATAGTTTATCCAGTTATGATTTTGAAAATAATCTGTAGACCAGCAATTTCCTCTGTTTATCTCACCGTAATTATATATTTTATCTCCTTGGATAATAAGCTTATCCAATAACTCTTTTTTCTCCTCCGCAGTTAAGTATTCTTTGATCCAGTCGTATGAAAGCCCCAATCCATATAATAGCCAAGAAGCACTGAGATCTACATCGACTAAAAATCTATAACCCCATGAATTATAGTTTACAGCAGTAAATATCCATCTTTTTGCTTCATCTAGATAATGTTCTTGTTCAGTTAACAGATAGGCTAAAGATAAATTCGCTGCAGCCATACCCATAAATGTGGTACTTGTAGGTGGATGTTTACTAGGCAATTTTTCAATTTCATAAAGCCTACACTGCTCAATCAGTCTTATAAAGTTATCCTGTTTTTTCCCTGTTATCTCTTTTTTTAATTTATCTAAGTTTTTGTCAATCAATAAATAATCCATTATTATTTTTCCTCATTGAAATAAATTATGTAACAATCCGTTTTTTATTTGATTTGCTTACAGCGAGCTTTAAAGCTGTACCTACTAGGATCACAATGAATCCCACAATAATAAATACTAGTCTTCCCCAAAATAGATTTGGTACAATACATAGGCATGCAATGGCTACACCTACAACCTGAATAAGTTTTCCAAGTATAAATCTTTGCTTATTGTCTAATTCATTCTCATCAACATATTCAGCCACTACTTCAGTGGATACATTATTAAAGAAAGTCTCTAGCTCTATCTTACGCTCTCCTTCATGTCCTTTATAGAAGAAAGTAGAGATAAGATAAAATGGCACAGTTATTAACATGTGGAAGCTTATTCCTAAAGTCACCGATCTTAGATCGCTAAATTCTCTTCTTGTCAATGGCTCAGTAAGATTAAGTCCTCTTTCTATCATCTCTGGAGTGATTATAAATGCTACAATATAAGATACTATTGCTCCTACAACAATCGTACCCCAGCCAGCCCAATCTGGGGTCTTTTTCACAAAAAATCCTAATAATGAAGGGATAAGTATAGGCAATTTAACTAGAGTGACTACTAACATCATTAGCTCAAATAAGCTAGTCTCTCGTAGATTACTCATGAATATTCCAACACCAATTATTAGCATTCCAAAAATAGATGTAGCTATTTTACTAGTAATTAAAAGCTCTCTTTCACTTTTTTCTTTCTTTACTACTCTGATATAAAAATTTTTTATAAATATTCCAGCATTTCTATTTAGTGCCGAATCCATACTGGACATAGTAGCTGCAAACACTGCTGCCATCATGAGCCCGACCATTCCTGCTGGCATTTCATTTCTTACAAATATTAGATAGGCAGCATCCGTTATCTTTCCACCTAGATTAGGAATGCCCCAACTAGTTGTATCAGGATAGTTTGCAGCCACAAACCATGATGGTATAAACCATATAAAAGCACCGCAAAACATCAATATCCCCGCAAGTATTGCTCCTCTCCTTGCATTTACAGAGTCTTTTGCAGAGATGTATCTATATGAATCTATCATGTTATTTGTTGAAAAAAACTGTTTTACAAATATTGCTATACACCAAGCTATAAATAAAAAGCCATGGTTAATTCCTTGTCCAGCTATCGGCATCTCAGGAAGCCCTCTATCAAATAGTGGTCCTATACCTCCAGATTTTGTTATTGCTACTAGCGTACATACTATAGATACTGCCATAATTACCACCATTTGCATAAAGTCAGATGCTATAACAGCCCAGGCTCCACCGGTGACAGACATCATTACCACAATTATCCCTGTTACTATAATTGTGTGGGATAACTGTATATCAAATACTGCACTTACAAATATAGCTAGACCATTTAACCATACTGCTGCTTCTAATACACTAGAAGGCATAATTGACCAAGTAAATACCTGCTCATTTAATTTACCATATCTATATCTTATTCCTTCAATGGGTGTCACTACCCTCATTTGTCTAGCTTTTGCAGCAAAGAACAAATAGTTACAAAAATATCCCACTGAATTTGCAAAAAATATTATCGCCACAGACCAGCCGTCAATAAAAGCCTTTCCTGCTCCCCCCGTAAAGGTCCAAGCACTAAACTGTGTCATAAATGCTGTGGAGCCTACCATCCACCAAAGCATCTTTCCCCCTCCTCTAAAGTAATCACTTGTAGATGAAGTAAATTTTCTAAATATCCACCCAATTGTTACTAAAAATGAAAAATATATAGCTATAACAAAAATATCGATCATTTTATTGCCTATTAATCAACCCTAATAAAAATATTATTATTATAATGATTGTCCTAAAAATAAAGACCAATCAACATTACTATTTGAATCAATTTTCATTATGTGGAAATAAAAATCAGCATCAGAGTAATTAAAAACTTCAGAACCTACAAGATATTCATTGTTGTATTAAAAACCACCCACACTTGTACCTTCATCATTAATTGGATGATAACTGATGAATCTATTATATTTAGAAATAGTTAATAAAATCAGTTAAGGACAGGCACTCGTATCCTGTGTTCCAACATAATCTATTGGCTCCCTTTTGGTCTGGCGCCTTTCCAACCCTCATCCATCTTTGCATCCAATTTTATAGCAATATCAGCATATGCTAAATCATCTATAACATTTACATTTTCATCCGGATCTTTAATATGATCATAAAGTTCTCTGCCACGAACTTCACCGGATTTAGTATGTCTCCACTCTGTATAGCGGTAATTATCTGTTTTCATCGTATAACCGATAACCTGGATATCTTCATCATATCTAAATTTCTTCTGAACCCAGATACTGAATGCCGCAGATTTCCAATCCAAATCAGGATTATTCATCAATGGAGTGACACTCAATCCTTCGAGATGAGCAGGTTTGTCCAATCCAGCTAAATCACAAAGTGTAGGATAAATATCTACCAATTCTGTTAAAGCTTCAGTTGTCCGTCCTTTCGCCTTCATATCAGGATCAAAGATTATCAGTGGTACCTTGGCATCTATTTCGAATGCAGTATGCTTGCACCAGCTGCCATGTTCACCAAGTTTCCAGCCATGATCACCCCAGAGTACAACAATAGTGTTTTCTTTTAAACCCAAAGTCTCAAGCTCATCTAATACCCGACCTACCTGAGCATCAATAAATGATACACATGCATGGTAACCATGGATTAAATGACGGGCCAACTCGTCATCTACAGGTTCTTTACCTTTTGGCATTTGCCAATAATTACGCAGTTCACCGAAATTATTCATGGTAAATTCAGTAGCATTTTCAGGTGGATATGGATTATCTACTAATTTAAAATCATCTGGATTATACATATCCCAATATTTTTTCGGTGCTGTGAATGGGAGATGTGGTTTACGCAAACCGAGTGCAACAAAGAAAGGTTTATCCTTCAACCTACGAATCTGCTCAATTGCAAAATCAGTAGTCTTTCCATCAGAGTATACATTATCTGCAACGTCTGCAGCTTCCGTCACCGGACCTTTGGTACCAGTATTTGAATTACCAGACCATAAAGATACAATAGCTTTACCTTCTTCAGTCACATAACCACTACCTTCCATTGGTCTAAATGCTGGTATGCTCCAGGCAACAGGATCATCATCGCCGTGGTGATATATTTTACCTGAGGAGATCGTTTCATAACCATTGTCCCTAAAATGCTTAGGAATACTTGGAATATCAGCCAGCTTGTCCTTCTTCCTGTTCACAAGCCCATAAATTTTTGTCGTCTCGCAGTACATACCAGTTAACAAACTGATTCTCGAAGGTGAACATATTGCTTGTTGACAGTATGCACGTTTAAAAACCATCCCATTTGCAGCCAGTTTATCAATGTTTGGAGATTTAACGCTGGTCTTGCCATAACAGCCAAGTTGTGTACGCATGTCATCAACTGCAATAAATACTACATTTTTCTTTTTTTCCTTTGTCTCTTTGATCAATTCGTGATTACAGCCCATCCCTACTAAACCTGCAATAACCCATATCGAAAGCCAAATTGATGAAGGATTCGGAAGAAACCAATTTAACCTTATATAAGCAATATATTTTTTATCCATACACTCCTCGCTTTTTTGTGCTTGCTCAATTTTTTTTCTAAATCCACAACTTTTATATTTGTTTGTCCTTGCTTTGCTTGGAATCAGACAACGTAGTTTATCTTACAACTCTTAAGTTTGGATTTTCCACTAACTTTACAACTTCATCCATCGACACCATTGAAGTATCTCCCGGAGTTGTCATCGCCAATGCTCCATGAGCGGCACCATAGTTCACTGCTTTTTCTAGGCCTATATCCTCCATTATACCATAAATAAGACCTGACGCAAATCCATCACCACCTCCTACCCGATCATAGATATCTAAATCTTGCATAGATTTAGATTCAACAAACCCTTCATCATTATTCCATGCAATTGCCCCCCAATCATTAACACCGGCATTTTTTACTACCCGTAGGGTTGTACCAATAACCTTTAGATTCTGGTATTCCTTACTTACATCATTCACCATTTTTTTAAACCCGTCAATTGGTAATGATTTTAAATTTTTATCCACCCCTTTTACTTGAAAACCTAAACATGCTGTGAAATCTTCTTCATTTCCAATCATGACATCAACATACTTAGCAATTTTATTATTTATTTTTTGAGCTGCTTCATGGCCACCAAATGCTTCCCAAAGAGATGCTCTATAGTTCAAATCATAACTGATAATTGTACCGTGTGATTTTGCTGATTTCATTGCTTCCATAATCACCCTAGGAGCACTTTCAGATAATCCCGCGTAAATACCGCCAGTATGAAACCATCTCACTCCAAGCTCTCCAAAAATATAGTCCCAATCAATATCACCTGGTTTTAGCTGTGATATGGCTGTATGTCCTCTGTCTGAACAACTAAGTGCACCTCGTACACCGAATCCTTTTTCTAAAAAATACACCCCGTTGCGAGATAATCGACCTAATCCATCAAAATCTTCCCATTTAATAAATCGTGTGTCGACACCTCCTTGTAAAATCAGATCTTCGACTAATTTCCCAACTTCATTTCGAACAAACGCGCTAACTATGGCACTACGCTTGTTAAAACATTTTTTAAAAGCTCTAGCAACATTATACTCACCACCACCTTCCCAAACCTTGAAGGATCTTGCAGTTCTAATTCTACCTTCACCAGGATCCATTCTTAGCATGACTTCGCCAAGAGATATCAAGTCATATTCACAATTAGATTTTTCTTTGATTTTCATAGTATATACTCAAATTATTTTTGGATTTATTTCCTCTAAAATAAGGTTATTCCCCCAATTTTATGAATTGATTCAATTTTTCACCCATCCATCTTAGCTATTTTAATATTTTCTAACACCTGTAGAATATGCTTCTCTAGGCCATTAAAGTTATCATCTTTCAAATATTCTTTTGAAATTAGTTTTGAACCCATACCTAAACAGTAAGTCCCCGCATTAAACCATTGAGATATATTATCAAATTCGGCAGTAACACCTCCTGTT
>Ga0114997_10002312_pt1 | contig 15419 bp, 17 predicted proteins | sample ArcticOcean_MG_C_2_FD_87045 | JGI IMG/M metagenome (GOLD analysis project Ga0114997, IMG submission 87045) | Marine microbial communities from western Arctic Ocean - ArcticOcean_MG_CB4_136 | ecosystem: Environmental > Aquatic > Marine > Oceanic | place: Arctic Ocean: Canada Basin | collected... | reverse complement strand
CTTCCAAATCATCATTTACAACTATATGATTATATTCGCCCCAATGAGATATTTCTTGATTAAACTTTTTCATTCTTTCTTTAATAAGTTTTTCTTGCCCTTCATGTCTATTTAATAAACGTTTTTTAAGAACTTCAATATTTGGGGGTAGTATGAAAAATGTAATTAAGGATAAATTTTTAATTTTTTTTAATTGTTGTGTGCCTTGCCAATCAATATCAAACAACACGTCTTTACCTTCTGCCAAGTGCTTTAATACTGGTTCTTTAAGAGTTCCATAATAATTACTAAATATTTTTGCATGCTCATAAAAACTTTTTTTTTCGACTAAATCCTTGAATTCTTCTGTATTAACAAAATGATAATCTATTCCATCCAATTCATTTGGTCTTGGTTTTCTTGTTGTGTGGGAAATTGAAATTTTAAAACTTAAATTTTTCTCTGTAAGTTTTTTTGTTAGTGTTGTCTTTCCTGCGCCTGAGGGGGATGATAGCACAAACATCATGCCTTCTTTATTTGCAGTCATATAGATAAATGGTAGACTTAATTTATTTTATTTCCAGTAATATTTGTTAATTTGATTTACTAGAAATAAACTTAATAGCATCGCCTACTGTAAGGATTTTTTCTGCCTCACTGTCAGATATCTCTGAACCAAATTCTTCTTCGAAAGCCATTACTAATTCTACCGTATCTAAACTGTCAGCTCCAAGATCATCAATAAAATTTGCTTCTTCAGTAACTTTTGCCTCATCTACACCCAAATGGTCAGCTACCATTTTTTTTACTTTATTTGCAATATCTTCTGTCATTTGTAATTCCTTATTTTTGATATTTAAACCTTAATAAATTATTTAAAAACTTTGTCAAGCCATATACATGCCACCATTTACATGAATAGTTTCGCCAGTTATATAAGAAGAATGTTCAGAAGATAAAAATGCGACACAATTTGACACGTCTTCTCCTGAGCCTAGTTTCCCCATGGGTATTCGCGATGTTAAGTAAATTTTTACCTTTTCAGCTATATTCATCGTCATATCTGAAACTATAAAACCTGGGGAAACGCAATTTACAGTTATATTTTTTTTGGCATATTCGAGAGCAAGACTTTTTGACATTCCTATTATACCTGCTTTCGAAGCAGCATAATTTGATTGACCTGGATTTCCTGTATGCCCTACTACAGATGTAATATTTACAATTCTACCAAATTTATTTTTTAGCATTTTCTTTATGACATATTTCGAAAGTAAAAAAGTTGAAGTTAAATTTATGTCAATTACTTTTTTCCACTCATCATCTTTCATCCTTAAAGATAAGTTGTCAACATTTGTACCTGCGTTGTTAATTAAAATATCTATACCCCCCATTTCAAGAACAACATTTTCGATAAATTCCTCTATTCTTGAATGCTCAGACATATCAAATTTTTTAACCTTTATATTTTGATATTTTTTTTTTAATATATCTAATTTTTCAGTTTTTGTTCCGCTCCCAAACACATCTCCTCCTAAGGATATAAACTTTTTAACTAATTCGTTTCCAATACCACCAGTAGCTCCTGTTATCAAAATTTTTTTATTTTTAAAATTAATCATTAATTATATCTTCCATTGAACTTATATTTTTTATTTTAACATCTTTGTTAATTTTTTTTACTAAACCTGATAGCACTTTACCAGGACCAATTTCTAAAAATTCATTAACATTATTTTTTATCATATATTCTACACTTTCTTTCCATCTGACCCGAGATGTTATTTGATCAATTAATAATGGCTTAATTTTGTTTACATCAACTTCTTCTTTTGCTGTTACATTACTAATTATGGAAGGTTTTGGTTCAATAAAATTTGTGCTATTAATCTTATCTCTCATGTCTTCAGCTGCTTTACGCATTAACGAAGAATGAAAAGGTGCGCTAACTGATAATAAAATTCCTCTTCTTTTTAAATTTTTTAAATGATTATTAAAAAATTCTATACTATCTTTTTTTCCACTTACTACTACTTGTCCAACACAATTATCATTAGCTATTTCGCAAATATTTTCTTTTGGAAGTAAATTAATTTCTTTCTCAATTTCTTCTACTGTCATCCCTAGAACTGCAAGCATACTTCCATTGCCAGGAGGAACTGCCTCTTGCATTGCTTTTCCCCTTTCATGTAATAAAAAAGAAGCTCTTTCTAAAGATAATGATCCTGAGCAAACAAGTGCAGTATACTCCCCCAATGAATGTCCAGCAAAAAATTTTGAATTATTTAAGTTTAAATTAAAATGTTCATTTAATACTTTAAATATTGAAACACCTATAGTCATAATTGCTGGCTGTGTATTTTGCGTAAGCTTTAAATTATCTTCTGGCCCTTTAAGTATTAGGTTTGACAGAGAAAAGCCTAAAGTTTTGTCCACTGTATCAAAAGTTTTTTTTACAATATCGAATTTTTCATAAAAATCTAAACCCATTCCTACGTATTGTGAACCCTGACCTGGAAATAAAATTGCTCTCATAAGACAAAAAGATACAATATAGTTGATTTTTAGTAGTTGTATATTTAAAACTTTAATAGTATAAATCCGCAACTTCTGCCCGAAAAGGTAGATTATTCGAAAAAATCGTATTAACTTAGGAAAATACAAATGAATTGTTACGAACATACTTTTATTGCAAAAAAAGATTTACCAGAAAGTCAAATCAAGGGTCTTGTTGACAAATATAAAGATATTGTTACTAAAAATTCTGGAAAAACTCTCAAGGTAGAGGAGTGGGGATTAAGAATTTTATCATATGATATAAAAAATAATAAAAAAGGTTTTTATTTTCATTTTAAAATTGAAGGTAATGGCAATACTGTTGATGCATTAGAAACTGCAGAAAAAATAGACAAAACTTTAATCAGATTTTTAACAGTTAAAGTAAAGAAGCATGATCTGGAGATTAATTATTTTGTAAAGAAGGAGTATTAATTGGCTTTTAAAAAAATTAAAAGAAAACAAAAAGGTGGTAAAAGAAAAAATTCAAACTCTAATTCTTTAAGTTTGTTTCAAAAACCAAGTATTAAATTTTTTAGACCATGTCCTTTATCAGGTAAAGATGCACCTGTTGTTGATTACAAAAATATCAAATTACTTAAAAAGTACATCTCCGAAAGTGGTAGAATTTTGCCATCACGTATTACATCAATTTCACAAAAAAAACAGAGAGAACTATCAAACGCAATAAAAAGAGCAAGGCTATTAGCTTTGTTATAAAAAAATGGAAGTTGTTTTATTAGAAAATATTAAGAGCTTGGGAAATATAGGTGACGTGGTTAAAGTCAAAAGAGGGCACGGCAGAAATTTTTTAATTAAATATGGCAAAGCTCTAAAAGCATCTAAAGAAAATATTGATTTAGTTAGTAAAAAAAGAACCGAACTAACTCAAAAAAACCTTGAAAGAAAAAAATCTGCGAAAAATGTTTTAGATGCAATAAACCAGTCAAAATATAAGTTTTACAAAAGATCAAAAGAAAATGGTGAACTTTATGGCTCAATTAAACCAATGGAAATATCAAAAAAAATTGAGGAAACTACTAAAGAAATAATTAAAGCTTCGCAAATAGACATGGGGCAAGAAATTAAGAAAATTGGAACATATGAAATTTTAATTAACCTTCATGCTGAAATACAAGCAAAGATTCATATCCAGGTTGTAGAAGAAGAAAAAACAACTTAATAAATTTTTCCACAGAAATTTTTCTAAGTGTATAACTTTGATGTTTTTTAAGCAAAAAAACATGTTAAAAAGATATTGTATTTATAAACATGTCTTCTCAAAATCTAAAAATTATCAAGAACACTCAAAAAGAAATGCCTTGCAATATTGAGGCTGAACAAGCGCTTCTAGGTTCTATATTAGTTTCAAATGATATTTATGATGAAATTTCTCAAATAGTTGACTCTCAAAAATTTTTTGATCCAATTCATACTAAAATTTTTGAAACTATAGAAAATTTAATATCGAAAGGACTCTTAGCTAATCCAATTACTCTAAAAAATCATTTTGAAAATAACGAAGGATTGAAAGAGCTGGGTGGTCAAGAATATTTGATCAAAATTACTAAATTTTCAACTTCACTTAAACAAACTATTGATTATGCAAGTATTGTTCAAGAAATGCATGTAAGGAGGGAGTTAATCAAAATATCAGAATCAGTTTTAGATGAGGCTTCAAGTTCGTCTGACTCTATTAGCACAGGTGAGGAAATGATTCAAAATGCCGAAAAATCTTTATTTGATTTAGCTGAACGAGGTCATTTCAACCAATCTTTCATGAAATTTGAAAGTGCTCTTGAACAAACTATTAATATGGCAAAAAGCGCCTATCAAAACGATGAGGGAATTGTCGGTGTCCCAACAGGATTAACTGATTTAGATTCAATGTTGGGTGGTATGCATAAACAAGATTTGGTTATTATTGCTGGTAGACCTTCTATGGGGAAAACCGCACTTGCAACAAATATAGCATTTCATGCTGCAAAAAACATTGAAAAAAAAGGAAATAAATCCTCAGTTGCTTTTTTCTCTTTGGAAATGTCTTCTGAGCAACTTGCTACTAGAATACTTTCTGAACAATCAAGAATAAAATCAAACGATATTAGAAGAGGAAAAGTCTCAGAAAAAGAATATGAGCAATTCATCGAGACTTCTAAAAATATTTTTGAATTGCCTCTTTATATCGACGAAACTCCAGCTATAACAATAGCAGCTATAAGCAATAGATCTCGAAGAATTAAAAGACTTTTTGGTTTAGAATTAATTGTGGTTGATTATATTCAGCTTATGAGATCTGGAAGAAAAATGGAATTCAATAGAGTTCAAGAAATTTCTGAAATTACCCAAGGTCTAAAAGCGCTAGCTAAAGAACTAAATGTTCCAGTTCTTGCTTTATCACAACTTTCAAGACAAGTTGAACAAAGAGATGATAAAAAACCTCAGTTATCGGACTTAAGAGAATCGGGTTCTATTGAACAAGATGCTGATGTAGTAATGTTTGTATTTAGGGAAGCTTATTATTTAGAACGTAAAGAACCTACACTAGGATCTATTGAACATGCAGAATGGCAACAAAAAATGGATGAGATATCGAGCTTAGCAGAAATTATGATTAGCAAACAAAGACACGGACCTACTGGAAATGTAAAAGTAGAATTTGAAGCTATGTATACCAAATTTAAAGATTTACAGAGTAGATAACTGCCAACATTTCATTGAAAATTAAACTTATATAACTTAGGTAATAGATATTAACAATGTTTAGAAAAATATATAAAAGTTCAGTAATTGAAAAACCTAAAATAACTTTATTAATTTTAACTATTTTATTATTGACCTTTGGCTATTTTACAAAAGATTTTCAGCTTGATGCTTCTTCGGATACTCTTCTTCTCGAAAACGATCCAGATTTAAACTATTTAAGAGAAGTTAATGAAAGATATGGTTCAAAAGATTTTTTAGTATTAACGTATACTCCTAAAGATGAATTATTAGCCCCTGAAACTATAAAAAATCTTACAAATTTAAAAAGGGATTTACAAAACTTAACATGGGCTGGAAATGTAATAACTATACTTGATGTACCTTTATTAAAAAATAATGATGATCCTTTAATGGATAGAATTAAAAATTTTAAGACATTAAGTGGTAATGATACTGATAAAAAAAGAGGTTTTGAAGAAATTATTAATAGCCCAATATATAAAGACTTAATCATTAGCAATGATGGTAAGACTAGTGGAATATTACTTTATATAAAAGGTGATAAAAAATTATCTGAACTTATAAAAACAAAAAATGCATATTTAAGTAAAAAAAATAATGACGAATTAAGTTCAGAGGGCAAAAAAGAATATAAAAAATTTTTAAAAAAGTATGACGATTATAAGAAAAAACTAAATAAACAAAATCATCAAAATATTAAAGAAGTCAGATCAATATTAGAAAAGTATAAAGATACAGCAAAAATACACCTAGGTGGAATTCCTATGATTGCTGACGATATGATGACTTATATTAAAAGTGATATAATAGTCTTTGGCGCGGGAGTGTTTCTTTTTATAGTTTTTACTCTTTGGTTTGTGTTTAGAAATATTTTATGGGTTTTTATTCCCCTCTTAAGTTGTTTCTTCTCTGTTTTGACAATGATTGGTATGTTGGGTCTGTTGGGATGGAAAGTTACGGTAATTTCTTCAAATTTCATAGCTTTGATGCTTATTTTAACCATGGCTATGAATATTCATATTAGTGTTAGATTTTTACAGTTTAAAAAAGAAAATATAAATATTTCTAATGCGGAAGCTATCTTATGGACTGCAGAAAAAATGTTTTGGCCTATATTATACACTGTGCTTACAACTATATGTGCATTCCTATCTTTAATATTCAGCGGCATTAAGCCTATTATAGATTTTGGTTGGATGATGACAGCAGGCCTAATTGTTTCTTTAATTGTGACTTTTACTTTACTCCCCGCTGTTTTAAATATTCTGAGTAACAAAAATTCAAGCTATAGAGATGAAAAAAAATCTATAATTACTTCCTTCTTTAGTAGAGTTGCACAAAATAATACTAAAACAATTTTTACCTCTGCGATATTTATCATAATAATAAGTATATTAGGTATTTCAAAACTTGAAGTTGAAAATAGTTTTATAAATTATTTTGATAAAAATACTGAAATTTATAAAGGGATGAAGTTAATTGATGATGAGCTGGGAGGCACAACACCTTTAGATGTAGTAATTAAATTTCCTAATAAAAAAGAAGTAGAAAAAAGTGACGATGAATTTGATGACTGGGGCGATGATGAAGGAGAAGATAAAAAATATTGGTTTACTAGAAACAAAATAGATAAAATTATAAAAGTGCATGATTATTTAGATAACCTCGAAGCTGTTGGCAAGGTTATTTCTTTTGCCTCAATTGTTAGACTTGTTGAAGATTTAAATAATGGAAAAAGACTAGAAGGTTTAGAAATGGGTGTAATGTATACAAAAATACCAGACTCAATTAAGAAAGAAGTGATTGATCCATACATATCGATATCAGACAATGAAGCAAGGATTAACTTGCGAGTTAAAGACTCTATGAAAAACCTTAGAAGAAATGAACTGATAAAAAAAATTAATTATGATTTAGAGAACGAATTAGGTTTAGATAAAAGTGAATTTAAACTAGCTGGTGTTCTTATTCTTTTTAATAACCTTTTGCAAAGTTTATTTAAATCACAAATTCTAACTTTAGGTGTTGTGATGATTGGAATAACATTAATGTTTCTTATTTTATTTAGGAATATAACTTTATCTTTGATAGGCGTTGTTCCAAATTTTATGGCTGCATTTTTAATTTTAGGAATCATTGGTCTGCTTGGAATTCCACTTGATATGATGACAATAACTATAGCAGCAATTACTATAGGAATAGCTGTAGATAATAGTATTCATTATATTTATAGATTTAAAGAAGAATTTAAAAAGAATAATAGCTATAATAAAACTCTCGAAAAATGTCATGACACTGTAGGTGTTGCAATCTTAAATACTTCTATTACAATTGTTTTTGGTTTTTCTATACTTGTTTTATCAAATTTTATACCTACAATTTACTTTGGAGTATTTACTGGTATAGCGATGCTTTTGGCAATGGTGTCTGTTTTAACTCTTTTGCCAAAACTTATTTTGGTTGTCAAACCTTTTGGCAGTGAGTAGCGTGTTAGAAATTATACAAAATAGCATCGCCGTTTTTGACTTAATTGTTTTTATTATAACAATATATTCAATGGCACAATGCGCCACAAAAGGTTTTACATTAAGTTTGCTGTCTTTTTCAAAATGGTTATTTGCTTTGATCGTAACTATTATTTTAGTACCAAAATTAAACCCTTGGGTGCAAGACTACATAGAGTCTAAATTTATAGCTGATGTTGGTTTAGGAATCTTTATATTTGTAATATCACTTTTTATAATTATCAACATAAGTAAAATGGTGACTAGCGCAGTGACGTGGTCAGGTTTAGGCTCTGTTGATAAAGCTTTTGGCTTATTTTTTGGAATTTTTAAAGGTTATTTAATTTGTGTGTGCGCGTTTACTTTATTTAGTTGGTTTTATTCACATGAAAATTGGTCAATTAAGACTGAGGGAACTTACTCGTTTGAAATAATTTATAAAGGTAGTGAATTTTTAATTAAAGAATTTCCTAATAGTAAGAACTACTATGATGATAATAAAGAAAAGATAGAAAAAATTTAATTAAAGCCATAAATTTTAGAATTTTCAGTTAAAATAAAAAGAGATTTTGCACTAATTATTGGGGAAGATGTAATAGTATCTCCAATTTTCACATATTCTTCAAGTTTTCCAGTGGTGGCGGAACATACTATTAAAAATCCATTTAAAGTAACCGCATACACCTTTCCTGATCCCATTATGAAACCGGTTATAAATGTCTCTTTTTTCTTTTTACTCAAATTTTTAAAAGCATTTGTGGACCATAATATTTTTCCAGTATTTTTTTCAAGATTTACAAAATAACCATTACTAGTAAAAATATAAATATTGTCACCAATAACAATTGGGGTGCCCACTGAAGCCACATCCTGCTTCCAGTTTAAATATCCAGTTTTAATGTTGTATGAAAAAGTAGAAGAAGATGCAGAAAAAAATAAATTATCTTCATCTATAGTCAGCTCAGATGCTTTGAAAAAATCAGTATCGTGTTTAAATAGAGAGCCAGTAGCATTTAATGTCCAATAAACAGATCCATTTTTTGTTTTAAGTTTATACAAGTCACCTGTTGAAGTCAGTGCTAATAAGTCTCCTTCTTTTGTAATTGCCATCCCAAGATAATGTTGTAGCTTTATAAATGATGTAACAGTTCGCAAATCCCACCTTTTACTACCATCTTCGATATTAAGGGCTAGTATTCTATTTTCTTGATTTATTAAAAATATTTTATCTTCAAATATTTTTAATTGTGAATTAATTGGAACTAAAAGATTTTTAACCCAATTAAGTTCCCCGTTGTTAAGATCAATTGAGTATAAAAAACCAACATTGTCAGCGACGTAAATATTATCTTTATAAATTGTTAATGTTAGATTTTTATATACTTTTTTATATATTTTTTTATATATATTTTTTTTCCAATTAAGTTTACCATTAAATGATATATTAAATATTGTACCAACATCATCTGAAAAGAAAATTGAATTATTTTTAATCAAAGGTGATGAGCTATTTTTAGATATATCAAATTTATTTTTACCAATTTTTTTTTTTAAAAAGTTTCTTTGAAAACCACTTAAATTTAAATTTCCAGTTAAATTTTGGTAATTCAAATTAGGCATTACCCAAGAATCATTAAAAACTGATGTAGTTAATTTTATAGGATAATCAGACTGAATTTCATTAGCAAATATAGTTTTAGATGAAAAAATTTTATAAATATTTTCATTTGATAATGAATTTTCTATTTTTTCTAACCTTTTTTTCTCATCTTCAGATCCGGACCAAAAGCCTGAAATTTTATCAAATGAACATGCAGACAATAAAATAAATATTATAACAGTATAGAATTTTTTAAAAAGATTACTCATTTTCAAGTAGGACCAGTTGCGATTTTGCTTTTTTGTAAAATTGATTATTTAAATTTTTTAACAACATTATTGATTGAAAGAATTCTTTTGCTTTATTTTTTTCTTTCTTTTCTAGGTAGTAATTTCCTAGTAATAATAGAGCATGCGGTTTCCAAAAATTTTCTTTACTAATTATTGGATTTAGCGTTTTCAGCAAACTGCCCTCATCCACATAACTAGATTGATGCATCGCTTTTTTAAATATAATTAGATTTTTTAGTTCATCTTCAAATTTGCAATTTATTAATAGGTATTCAAAAAGATCTGAAATTTCTTTTTTGTCATTTATTAAATTTTGATCTATAAGTAAAAAAAGAGATAGGGTTGAATATGTACTATCATTATCATAAATAATATTTGTAAGGACTTCTTTTGCTTTTATGTTTTCTTTATTATCTAAAAATATTTTAGCAGAAATATATTTGTTAGATAAATCTATTTTTTTAGTATCTTTTATTTCAGAAATAAATGCATAAGAGATAGCTGAAATGACTAAAGTCACTATAGATAAAAATATATAAATTTTGTACAAATCATAAAACTCTTTAAGTTTTGATTTTTTAGTTACGTCGTACCGTGTCTCAATAATATTATCGTTCATTTTTATTTAGTAAATAAATATTTTTACTCGTTGGAAACTTTTTACTTTTAACATCCTTGTAATAATTTTTAACACTTTTTTCTATTATTTTCTTAACATTTGCATACACTTTTACAAACTTTGGGTGAATATCACTTAAACCTATCATGTCATCTGTTACTAATATTTGTCCATCACAATATTTAGAAGCTCCTATTCCAATTGTAGGAACTTTAACATTTTTAGTAATTTTTCTCGCTAAATTTTCTTCTACACACTCCACTACAATAGAAAACACTCCCGCATTGGTAATTGAGATTGCATCTTGTAGTATTTTATTTTGTTCTGATTTTGTTTGACCTTTAAACTTAAAGTTTTTAGAAGATTGTGGAAGTAAACCTATATGCCCCATTACTGGTATATTTTTTTTTACTAAAAAATTAATAATATGAGAAATTTTTTTTCCACCTTCCAGTTTTACAGCATCACATTTTGTTTGGGTAATAGCTCTTTTAGCATTTTTATATGCATAGGCTTTGGTGGTGTAAGTTTTATAAGGCATGTCAAAAACTACTAAACTTTTTGATGTTGACTTTTTTACTGCTTTACAATGAAGTATCATTGTATCTATATCCATTTCTCTAGTAGATTTCATTCCATAAACAACCATGCCAACAGAATCTCCAACTAAAATTATGTCACAATATTTATCTAATATTTTTGAAATAACTTTCGAATAAGATGTAAGACAAACAATAGGATCTTTATTTTTTTTATTTATTATTTTATTAATTTTTAATTTGTTCATTTTCGGGAATCAGTTTTTCAAATACTATTTGCAATTCCTTTTTTTTTGAACAAAAAGATTTACAAACTAAATCAAATTTTTCAATAAGCTCTTTTGCTTTTCCGTAGTCTGATTGAGTAATCTTAAGAAGTGTTAACATGTAAATAGCTTCGTCATTATTTGGATTTATTATCAACACACTATTTAAATTTGTTTCTTGCTCTTTTTCATTTTTCTTTATTTTAAATATTTTTGCTAGATATAAGTATGACTTTTCACTTTTTGGATCAAAAACAATATCTTTCTCAAAGAGAAATTTTGATTCATCGTATTTTTCCTTCTCAAAAAAATCTTTACCTTCATTAAAATAGTTATTTTTTTCTGCCATCAAATCAGAAGTGTTGATGACTAATAAAATTATAATAAATATTTTTTTAAAAAAATTCAAATTTATTTTAAACATTTTTTGCAATATGTATCATATATTTTAAACACCTTTACAATATATATAAATTTCTTTTGAATCACTTTTACTTGATAAAGGTTTAAATTTTACAACTTTTTTAAAGTCCCTTTTTGCTTTTTCTTGTATTTCTAAAAAAATTGCTCCCATAAAGACTTTAGAGATAAAAACTCCATTGTTGTTAATTAAATTTTTAGCAATCTGCATCGCTCTCAAACAAAGTTCACCAGTTTTATAACTATCTAAATTTTTATTTCCTGTAGTATTTGCAGCCATATCTGAAACAACTACATCTATTTTCTTATTAAAATATCCTAAAACTATTTTTTCAATATTTGGGTTAAATAGATCTGATTGTAGAAAATTTACTTTATCAATATTTTCCATATTTTTTATATCTATGCTCATAATTTTTCCTTTAATTATTTTTTTTCTTGCAACTTGAGACCATCCTCCTGGTGAGCAGCCAAGATCTAGAAGTGATGTTTTTTCTTTTAAGAATTTAAACTTTTTTTCTAATTCTATCAGTTTAAAAGCCGATCTAGATCTAAAGCCAAATAATTTAGATTTCTTGTAAGATAAGTCTCTATTTTTTTTTATAACCCAATTTTTTGAAATTTTATTTTTTTTCAATTTTTTATACGGGTTATTAAAGAATATCTTCTATTTCTTCTTCTTCTGTATTTTCGTTTTGAAATTTTTTATTTAGATGTTTGTGGTGAAAGTAACTTATAGGAATTAAAATAATATAAACTAAACCTGTTAAAAACAAAACTTCAAAAGTAAAATAAATTAAAACACTTATATATATTCCTATTCCGAGTAATAAAAACCCACCTAATCTTCTTGGTATTGCTATTCTCTTTAATGAGTATGTTGGTATTTTACTTACCATCAAAATAGAAGTTCCCAAAATAACAAATGAACTTATTATTTTATTATTTTCACTTTGAAATATATTATTTAGATTTAAAAATTTAATTATCTCATTTAAATTTAAAATTTCTTCTAAGTTGCTTAAACTTAATATTAGGGGCAACAATACAAGACCTGCTGCTGCTGGGGATGGCACTCCTTCAAAAAAATTTATCTTCCAACTTTCGTTTTGATTAATATTTGTTAAATTAAATCTAGCTAATCGGAGAGCACAACAAACAGTGTAAATTAAAACTAGCATCCAACCAAGTTTGCCCAGATTGTTCAATGCCCAGAAATAAATTATAAAACTGGGAGCTACACCAAAACTTATTACGTCCGTCAAAGAATCCAGTTCTTTTCCTACTTTTGATGTTCCTTTGATTAATCTTGCAACTCTTCCATCAAGAGTATCAAGAATTGCAGCAAATCCTATTGCTATAACTGCCATTCCATAATTAAAATCTAAAGCAAATTTTATTGAACTCAATCCTAAACATACACCTAAAATAGTCAGCGCATTCGGCAAAAGTGAAGTTGGTGTTTTTTTTTCTAATAATTTAAATTCTTTTTTTTCTAATAATTTAAAATCTTTTTTATTTTCAATCATCTATTTTTTTTGCTATTATAGTTTCTCCACCGATGCTCTTTTGTTTTTCTTTAACCATAAGTTTGTAGTTTTCAAAATATAAATCAACTTTACTGCCGAATCTTATAATTCCAAATCTATCGCCTTTCTTAAGTTTATCATCTTTATTTGCAGTGCAAACTATTCTTCTGGCTATCAATCCCGCTATTTGAACTAAAATCAACTCCTCTCCATCGTTGTTTTTAATTTTAACATAATTTCTTTCGTTTTCTTCACTAGCTTTATCAAGAGAAGCATTAAAATATTTTCCAGATTTGTAATAAATTTCAGAAATAGTTGCATCTAATGGAGCTCTATTAACATGGCAGTTAAATACATTCATAAAAATACTCACACGTGTAAATTTTTTATTTTCTAAATTTAGTTCCTTTGGCCCATTTGTTTCAACTATTTGTGAAATGACTCCGTCTGCAGGGCTAACTAAATAATTATCATCATCTATAGGATATCTATCTGGATCTCTAAAAAAATAATATATCCATATTGTTAAAACTAAACTTATTAACCCAAAAAAATTAGATATTAACAATAAGATAAAAGTTGCTACAGCTGCTATAGCTAAAAATCTGTAGCCTTCTTTATGTAGCTTTGGAAATAAAAAATCAATCATATTTAAACTCGTATTTTTATGTTAATATGTATATTAACTAATTAAATTCAATTAAAATTAAGTATTAATGACAAAAATAACAGTAAAAAGACCAGTAGTTGAGCTGGATGGTGATGAAATGACCAGAATAATATGGAGTTTTATCAAAAAAAAGCTGATTCTTCCTTATTTAGACATTGATATTAAATACTATGATTTAGGGATTAAAAACCGTGATAATACATCTGATAAAGTTACTATTGATTGTGCCAAGGCAATCAAGGAATTTGGTGTAGGAATAAAGTGTGCAACAATTACACCAGACGAAAATCGTGTAAAAGAATTTCAATTAAAAAAAATGTGGAAATCCCCTAATGGAACAATAAGAAATATTTTAGGTGGTACAGTTTTCCGTGAACCAATTCTTTGTAAAAATATACCTAAACTGGTACCAAGCTGGACCAACCCTATCGTTATTGGAAGACACGCGTTTGGCGACCAATATAGAGCAACGGATTTCAAAGTTCCGGGTAAAGGTAAATTAGAAATGAAATGGACTTCTGAGGACGGTAAAGAGAAAAAAGAATTTGAAATATTTAACTTCCCGGGTCCTGGAGTTGCTTTAGCAATGTATAACTTAGATCATTCAATAAAAGACTTTGCTAGATCTTGTATGAATTACGGACTAAACAGAAAGTGGCCAGTTTACCTTTCTACTAAAAATACAATTTTAAAAAAATATGATGGTAGATTTAAAGATTTATTCCAAGAAATTTATGAAAAAGAATTTGAAGAAAAATTTAAAGTAAGAAAAATTACTTATGAACATAGATTGATAGACGATATGGTTGCTTGTGCAATGAAGTGGAATGGGAATTATATTTGGGCATGCAAAAACTACGACGGTGATGTTCAGTCTGATACAATTGCACAAGGATTTGGATCCTTGGGTCTTATGACAAGTGTTTTGCTGTCACCGGATGGTAAAACTATTGAATCTGAAGCAGCGCATGGAACAGTAACGAGGCATTACAGACTACATCAACAAGGCAAAGAAACTTCCACAAATCCTATAGCTTCAATTTTTGCTTGGGCAAGAGGTTTATATCATAGAGGTAAATTAGATAACAACGAGGATTTAAAAGGATTTGTAAAGACTTTAGAAAGAGTTTGTATACAAACGATTGAAAGTGGTTCTATGACTAAAGACTTAGCGTTGTTAGTTGGGGAAAATCAAAAGTATTTATCTACAAATCAATTCTTAGAGGCGATAGATTCAAATTTAAAAAGGAGTCTTAATTAATTTTTTTTAGCAGCTCATTAAAAGATTCTTCAATTTTGTCTTTATGCACTCCACCTGCCTGGGCAAAATCTTTTCTGCCTCCACCACCCTTTCCACCAAGAACTTCTGAAACTATCTTTACAAGATTCACTGCATCGTATTTTTTACTTAATTCACTTGTTATACCTATTGCAACACCCACTTTTTCTTCAAAAATAGAAAAGGTGACTACAATTCCTTCTTTAATATCTTTTTTACTTTCATCTACCGCATTTCTCAATTCTTTTGGAGGAAAATCTGTAAGAGTTTGTTGTCTTAAAGTAAAAGAACCTATTTTTTTATCTTTAATGACATTTTTATTTTTATCATTAATAATATTTTGAATTTTTGTTTTTTGTAATTGTTTATTCAAATTTTTGATATTTATTGATGAATCTAAATGATCTTGAAAATCGGGTTTAATTTTATACTTTAATAAAT
>Ga0114997_10002307_pt1 | contig 15442 bp, 15 predicted proteins | sample ArcticOcean_MG_C_2_FD_87045 | JGI IMG/M metagenome (GOLD analysis project Ga0114997, IMG submission 87045) | Marine microbial communities from western Arctic Ocean - ArcticOcean_MG_CB4_136 | ecosystem: Environmental > Aquatic > Marine > Oceanic | place: Arctic Ocean: Canada Basin | collected... | reverse complement strand
CTAATAATTACTTTGAAGAACAAAATATTTTTTTAAACTCAAAGAAAGCAAACAAAAACCTGAATTGGCAAAACAAACTTACATTAAATCAATCTGTGGAAAATATTTGTGAATGGTATATAGATTTTAAAAATAGTAAAAATATTCTTCATAAAAGTGAGACACAAATCGAAAAATATTTTTTTAGTATTTAATTAAAATTATGAAAAAAATTTCAATACTAGTACCAGTTTATAATGAACAGGATAATATTACTTTTTTTTACAATAGAATTAAACCCACTCTAATAAAGTTAATAAATAATTATTCATACGAAATAATTTTCACTAATAATTGCTCTACAGATAATACAGTAGTGGAAATTTGTAAAATAATTGAGAATGATCAAAATGTTAGATTAATTTCATTTTCAAGGAACTTTGGTAGAAATAATTCGCAACTTGCAGCTATTAAAAATGCAACAGGTGAATTGATATTTATGATTGATGTTGACTGTCAAGATCCACCTGAAATGTTGTTGGATTTTGTAAAAAAGTTTGAAGATGGTTATGAGATTGTTTATGGAATAAGAGATAGAAGCAAAGAATCATTTTTCTTACATATAGGTGCAAAAATATTTTATAGAATGACTAAGGCTTTAGCTGATCAAACTTTTATATTAGACATGGGAGAATTTTTATTATTTTCATCTAAGATTAAAAAAGAAATTATAAAAGTTAATACTGATAAACCATTTATACGTTCAGAAATTTCGGCAGCAGGATTCAACAAATTTGGCATAAATTATAAAAGAGAACCCAGAAAATTTGGAGAAAGTAATTATAGTGGAAACTTCATTAAACTTTTTTCTTATGCATTAACTGGCTTTCTTTCAACATCTACTTTCTTTCTTAGATTTGGCGCTTTAATTGGATTTTTAGCCATAATTATAGATTTTCTATTACTATTTATAAACTTATTTATAAACTATCTAAATTTTCAATATTTTATTTCACTCAACTTAATTCTTGTTATTTTTATGTTGGCTTCAAATTTAATTTATATTGCAAGAACACATAATAATTTATTAGGGAGATCAAATTATATTATTGATGAAAATAAATCAAAAAACAATAAAGAATTAATATAATGCAACAATTCATGCAGATAAAAAATTATAAATTCAATTTTTTTTATTTATTAAATTTTAAAAGGAATTAAATCTTGAAAATTATCATCACTGGCTCTACTGGCTTTATAGGATCAGCTTTCTTTAAAAAATTTAAATCAAAATATGACTTTTATTTTATATTAAATAAAAATCTAAAAAAAAATTATAATAAAAAAAGATCATTTAAATATGATAATAACATACATGAGTTAAAAAAATTTTTTATTAAAGTCAAGCCAGATGCTGTCATTCATTTTGCTTCATGTTTTAAAGTGGAGCATGATATTAATAATATAGACAATATATTAAATACTAATATTGTTTTTGCCACCCACTTACTAGAGTGCATGACTCATAGTGGTTGTAAAAAATTTATAAATGCTGGAACTATTTGGCAAAACTACAGAACTAAAAAATATAATCCTGTTTGTTTATATGCTGCATCAAAACAAGCTTTTCAAGATATTGAAAAATACTACTTTGAGGTTATGAATATTAGTTTTATAAATTTAAAAATTTATGATACTTATGGTCCTAGTGATTTTAGAGGTAAGATTGTACAATTTTTACTTAATCAAAATAATTCAAAAAAAATTATTAAAATGGGAAATGGTGATCAAATATTAAATCTTGTTCATATAGATGATATTATAAATGCCTTTAATATTGCTATAAAAAAAATTCATAGATCTAAAAATCCAATTTTTAAAACTTATAGTCTTCCTGGAAATAAAAAGATTAAATTATTTGACCTTGTAAGGTTAATTAAAAAATTATTTAAAAAAGATTTAAATATTAAATGGAATGCTCTACCAAAAAGAAAAAGAGAAATCTTAAAAAATAACTCTAACATTAAAAGCTTACCTGGCTGGAAAGCAAAAATTTTCTTAGAAAATGGTTTAAATAAAATAAAAAATGAATCATCTAGAATCAAATAATAATCCAAAAATTATAGAGCTATCAAAGATAGATGATAAACGAGGTTATTTTATTAAATCATTTAATAAAAGTGAGGCAGATAAACCAATACCTTTTGAAATTTATGAACAATTTTATACTTATTCAATAAAAAATGTTTTAAGAGGTTTCCATTTTCAACATCCACCATACGAACAGGCAAAAATTATCCATTGTATCCAGGGCGAAATCCTTGATGTAATTATTGATATTAGAAAAAATACTAAAAACTATGGAAAAATATACTCTTATTATTTATCCTCGAAGAATCCGAGTGCTCTATATATTCCAGCTACTTTTGCTCATGCTTTTCTTTGTGTTTCAGATAATTGTTTAGTTAACTACAATCTTAATAATGAATACTCTAGCAAACTTGAGTCTGGTATTTCTTGGGAGTCTGTTGATTTTAGTTGGCCAATTAAAAAACCAATTGTTTCAGATAGAGATAAATCATTTGTTGACTTCAAAAATTTTGAATCTCCTTTTTAAAAAATTTAGAAGCCCCGATAATAAAAAAATTACGATTATGAGGCCTATTACCAGAGTATAATTTTCAGATTTTGTGCCCGCAACTTTGGAACTCATAACTGATAAGAACATAAGTGTTATATTATAAGAAACGAATAAAACAGATATTAAAAAAGGCTTATTTGTATAAAAAATAAATATAAACAAGATTAATATTGATGGACCTATTAGACCTCTAAGTATATTTTTGTGTGTATTAGCTATACTACCTATAACTATTGAATTGGGACTATTTGAATTTTTATTAAATTGAGATTCATATTCATCAAACATTTTTGGGCTTAATGATGTTTGTGGACAATTTCCAGCATTAAAAATTTTTAAATCATACCAAGAAGTTGAATGACTCATTGGATACGCTTTAAATAAAGACTTAAGATTTTTTAGCGAACTATATGATATTATAAATTGCTTTAAAAAATTTTTTTGGATTTCTGGATTATTAGCTATTATTTCCAAAGAAACTCCCATAAGTAATCTGTCTGATTTGGCCTTACCATACATATCATTTAAAAATCCAGGAATATGAAGTGGATAATAAAGACTTTCAAAATCTTTATTAAAAATATTATCAGTAATTTTAGAGGTATCATCAAAAAAATTTCCATAATGATTATTGTACACTTCTAGTGGTGTCATTTTTTTATTTTTAGGAAAAATTGGTGGCATTTTATCCTCATAAAATGATAAATGTTTAATTATATCATTTTTTTCAAAAAATATTTTTAGATGATTATAGAGTTTTTCTGAAGAAGGGCCATTGCTCTTAATTAATAAGTTATCGATATATTCAACTGAATTAGTTTCATAAGAATATTTATTATTAACATGTTGTCTAATTTCATTATTTAAACTCCAGAAAAGTTGAGCTCCAGTTTGATGGTTTAGTGAAGTAAATGATTGTAAAAATTTAACTGGTGTTAAAACTGATAAATTTAATACGACTAAAGCCTTAATAATCATCCACAAACATATAGTTAGGATAACAAATGAGTATGATTTTAATATATGCCTTAACTTAGCTTTAAACTCAAGGTTGGTTTTAAATAAATAATAAGAAAGTATTAAAATCTGTCCTAAAAAAATAAAAGCTCCATCAAATCTTGTAAACAGAAGCATTACAGAGGTTAAAAATGCTAAATAAAAATCAAAAATTTTTTTTTGATATACAAACTTAATTAGAAAATAATTGGACAATACAACAAAAAATATCATTGTATGTACGGACAAAATTAATTTCAGATGTATGATTGGAATCATACTTAATAGAAATAAAAAAGATCCAAGTAAAGCAAAGCCTCTATTAATATTTAATAAAGTGAAATAAAAAATACTTGGCATTAAAATAGAAAAAATTATCTGCACAAATATTAAAGGGAAAAAACTATCTAAAAAAAAAGTTCCACTAAAGACTTGTATTACTTTATAAATAGGAGCTCTATATGAATAACTTGCCCCAATAGGGTCATTTGTAAATAATAAGTGATAAATATATTTTGAGTTCAAAAGTGTATTTGCTGCATCACACTCATAATCAATAGGGCTAACATTAAAGACAATTACAATTAAAGTGACATTAATAACCTGAAGTAAAATATTATCTTGTATATTTTTATTTTTCATAACACTTTCACTTGATATGTCTTAAATAAAATTTTTTAAAAAAATATTAATTGAATTATGTATATGAGATATATGTTTTTTATTTAACCCATGGTGACATCCGATTAGCATGCCATACTTCATAATTTCGTCACTCACAGGAAAATCACCAGGTTTTCCAATACATTTAATATTTTTAAACCCCGGTTGTCTTAAAATATTTCCGGTAAATATAACTCTCGTTTGAATATTTCTTTTTTCTAGAAAAATTTGGAGGTCAGTTCTAGTAAAAAATTTATTTTGTTTGATTAAAACTGGGTATGCTAACCAGGCTGTACGAACTTTTTTTTCTTCTATTGGTAAATTAAAAAAATTTTTATATTTTGCAAAAAAATTATAATGTAAGATAAAATTTTTTTGTCTAGTTCTAATATTTGATTTTAATTTTTTTAATTGGACTAAAGCAAAAGCAGCACTTATTTCTGAAGGCTCTAATTGATATCCAATCGCTTCAAAGATAAATTTTTTATCATAAGATATGTTGTCTATTTTAGTGTTAAATCTATTTTCAATTGATTCACTATTGCTAAATAAAGATGAAGATCTTCCCCAAGATCTCAAAACTTTTGTTTTATTAAAAATATTTAAATTTGATGTACACAACATTCCACCATTTCCAGCACCATTAATTATGTGTGAGCCATAAAAACTTGTTATAGATAAATCAGAATAAAATCCTGAAGATTTTCCATTTATAGTTGCTCCAAGTGTGTCTGCTGAGTCTTGAATTACTGTTAATTTGTATTTTTTAGCAATTTTGCTTATTTTAAGCCAGTTACAAACATTTCCTATAAGATCTGGAGCAAGTATTGCCCTAGTATTTTTTGTAATTTTTTTCTCTATTTTATCCTCATCAATGCAAAGAGTGTTTAATTTAACATCAACAAAAACAGGTATTAGATTATTTTTAACTATTGACCCAACAGTAGTTCCAAACGTTAATGCTGGTGTAATTATTTCTGAATTTTTCTTAAAATCCATTGCTTCTATGGCCAAAAGAAGTGCTGATGTACCAGAATTGGTCATTACACCATATTTTTTTTTAAAAATTTTTGCTATTTTTATTTCGAACTGACTGACATTTTTTCCCATTTGGGTAGAATTGTTAAGAACATTTACAACGGCTTTTACTTCATCTTTGCCATGAACTGTTGAACCATAATTAACTCTTAAAAAATTTTTCATTTTTTCAGTATATCTATTATTTAATAAATTTATAAATATTTTCACTTATAACAAAACTTAACTATAAAACTATTTCTAATTTTATATTATTCTTTATTAAGACTATTATAATTAAGCTGATATCCTCTAAAATATTCCACATATGCAATTTAGTAGGCTTTTAATTTAATCTTATAAAATTTTCTAACTTATTGATTGCATAATCTTGCTGTTTTTTTAATAATATATTTTTGTCACATTACAGTACAGATAAAATAGCTATTTTTCTGTTCCCAAACTTACACAATTAAAAAATAAACCACTTTGATACGATTTGTGATTTTTGTTAAATGATAAACCTACTTTAAAATTTTCAAATTTAACTTGTGGTTCTAAGTGAAAATAACAATGATAAAAAGCATTTAAATAGTCTATTTTAGCACCTAAAATTTTTAATTTACCTTGATGCAAATTTGTTTTTATTTCTATATTGTCATTCTGCAAGTAAATATCAATTTCTAACAAATCTTCATTATCTTTATCTTTATCTTTAAAAAAAATCTGAAAATTTTCTAGTTCTTTTGGTCTTAGAAAAATTTCAAATGTAAATTTACTTTCTATACAACCTATTTCTCTATAAATTTTAGATACAAAACCTTGACTTGACTTCTTGAGAAATCTTATTGGATTATCAGCTGTAAGTTCTATTTTTTCAACCGTTATATTATCTCTCAACCATTCTTTTTCATCTAAATTATTATATCCTAAGATATTATTAAAATAATTAATTTTTTCTTTTTTATTTAATGAAAAAGATTTTTTTAATGGATTAACATTTTTATTATCAAAGAGTGAGTTATATTTTTCCCAAAATGATTTATCTATTTTTTCGTGCCATTTTTTTTCATCAATATTTTTTATTTTTCTAACTGCTAACTGAGCACCCCAAGCTGTTATTTTTTCAGCAGCTTTTTCTTCCATAAGCTCATCTAAGGCTTTTTTTACCGTGGGTACAAAAGCATGCGGATTTTCTTGTGCATCATGAAATACGGCTATAGCACTGGTTCCATTTTGCTCCTCAAGAGAATTCCAATATTTGGCAATATCATGACAAATACCATCATAGGAATGATCACCGTCCACAAACATAAACCCATATTTTTTTTTTGGAATATCTTTTCTTGAAGATTGATCGTACAAAGTAAGTCTTTTTTTTACATCTTCTCTTTCAAATATTTTTTTAGCTATGGTAAGAGATCTTGGGTCTCTATCAATACTTACTACTTCTCTTTCTTTTGAAGAGCCTAAAATAATAAGTGTACTGCCTCCGGCAGCTCTACCAATCTCTAAAATATTACCTTTACTCTTTTTAGTCATCATCCAAAGTAAAGATGCCTCATCAATCCTTTCATGAACAATATGATGATTTTGAACAGAAGAGGTAAAAATCCAAGGACAAATTTCAGCAAAGTCTACAGTGCCAAAATTTTTTATTTCATTTATTAATTTAAAAGATTTTTCGTCCATATCCTCATCTTTTTTAATAGATGGATTCGTATAAGGCTTAATATAATCAAGTAAGTGTGATGCTATTTTTGATAAGCCAAATAGCTTTAATATTTTTTTTAATGTATTAATTTCCATTTTTGATTTTAATTAAATTTTAAAGATACTTTTTAATTCTTTTTTTATTCCCTTATAAATCAAATTTTCAGGTTCTGGTAAATTTTGATTTTGATGATCATTATTATTTACATCAAATTGTGTTCTTAAAGTTAAATATCTATCTAAATCAAATCCATATAATTTTTTTACATAAGATTTGTCATATTTCGCATGAAATCTAATTATTTTTCTACTTTGTTCATTGTTTGGTATATTATTCAATGCCTTACTTTGTGTTACTCCGTGATATGAAATTGGTGTGTCCATAAAAGCAAAGAGTCTATTTTTTCTAAACTCAATAGTTTTTTTTTTATCCAATAAACCCTCAGGATTTGTAATTATTCGATTTTTTAATGCAAAATTAGTAAGCTCTTCTACATTGGAAATATTCTGTTTTTCTGAGATACTGTAAATATCTGTTCCTTGTACATTGGCTTCCTCTTCTTGATCATCAATATACAATAGCATAGTAAACGTCCAATTAGGATTATGATAGTGATGAGTGTGAATACCATGACCATTAAAATTTTTATTTGACTGCATTAAATCGACCTTGGCTAGTTCTGGTATTGTATTCACCCCAAATTTTGCTGATAAAGATTCTTGAAAACGATAATAAATTGCTTCATTTATTTTTGGAATTTCATTATCAAAAAAATTTAACCAAAAAGATTTATTTTTTCCCCATAAAAATTTTTTATTTTTTAAATTGTATAAATCTCTTTTTAGTAACTGTTTTAGTGTAGTTATAATTCTATTTCTTTTTACTGAATAATCTAGATTTAACAATCTTATACCTTCAATTTCATCAAAAAAATAATTATCTTCTGGCCAGTTTTTATTAATGTCATTTAATAATGATACATCCAGAAAATTATCTTTTACAATATAAGGAAATGGTTTTTCAAAGTAATTAGATTTTTTAATTTCATAATTGTTTTTCATGAGTTTATAATTAACGGTATAATATTCAATTTTGGTATTCTATAAGTTTTTATTTAGAATTATCAATTTAACTTTACAATTAACATCATTGATGTCAAATTTGAAATAATCAATTTTTTACTAAAAAATACGCTAGGTATAATTTAAAAAATTTAGCAATTAGTCATTTTTTAAAAGTATTTTTTAAATATATTTTACTTAAAAAATAAATTGAAATAATTATTGAAATTGGAATTAAAATATAAACATTTAAAAAAAAACTGTCTAAAATATTACTATAGTTTGTTACACCCTCGTAAATAGATTTATATAAATAAGCATTTAAAATAACTGTTGGAATTTCAACGATAATAAAGATTAGAATATACTTCAAATATTTCATATCAATAATTATAGGTAAAATATTTTTTATTGGAAAAGGGATTCCAGGTATTATTCTAAAAATTAAATAATTTAAAGTTTCTCTTTTTTTTATAATTTTCTTATATTTTTTGAAATTTTTTTTTTCATTAAAATTAAATAGTTTTAAAAGAATATTTTTTGATACAAAATATAATAAAGAAACTCCTATTGAAAAAGAAGATAAGACAAACAAGATGGCTACTATTATATCAAAATTCATAACTGCTAAAATTATAACTGGTGAAGCAATACCAAGAAAAAAAATCCACAAAACAGATAAAATAAAAAAAATCATCCAATTATTACTTATAAATTTATTAAATTTTTCTAAAAAAGTATTGAGATTTTCAATATTTGGATTTTTTAAATTCAATATTCCCGATTCAAATGCCAAGTAAAATATTAAAGCACATGATAAAACGTAAAAAGAAATAATTATTAATTTTAAATTTTTTGATGTCATTAATTACAATAAAATACAGTATATCTTTTTTATAAATCTATATTTTATAAAATTTTTTTAAACTATTTATTAAATAATCTTGTTGTTTTCTATTAATAAATTGATGTACGGGAATGGTTAATAACATTTTTGCCTGTTTATCAGAGTTTTTAAATTTTCCATCATTTCTTTCTAAATTAAATTTTTTAAAAGCAGGTTGGTGGTTCAATGCTTTGGGGTAATGAATTTTTACTTCAATATTTTTTTTTTCAAGGAAACTTTTAAGCTTATCTCTGTTTTTGCAAAGCACCATATAAAGTGCATACGTTTCTGTAAAACCCTGAATTCTTTTTGGGACAGTAATAAAATTTTTGAATATGCCTAATCTTTTATCGTAATATTCTGCATTACTATTTCTAATTTTAATTACTTTTTTAATTTTCTTTAAACCCCACAAACCCACAATACATTGCAAAGGTTGCATTCTATTATTTATTCCCCAAATCTCTATAGTGTCCCTATTTATCATCCCATGATTTCTATACTTTAATAGCCAATCATACATTTTTTTATCATTAGTAACTACTGCGCCACCATCTCCCATTGCGTTTAAAGATTTTAAAGGATGTAAACTAAAAGCAGAAATATGGCCAAATGTTCCTGGAGATTTTCCTCTTAAAGATGCTCCAATACCCATGCAGGCATCTTCTACAACTTTTAAATTATTTAACCTAGCTATTTTCATTATCTCAGGCATATCTGGTGAAGCACCACCCCAATGGACAGGCATTATGACTTTAGTTTTTTTTGTTATTTTTTTTTTAATGTCATCTATATCAATCTGATATCTTTCATCACAATCACAAAACACAGGCGTTGCACCAACAGCCTCTATTGCTCCAACTGTTGCATAAAAAGTATTTATGACAGTAATAACTTCATCTCCAGGTTTTATATTTAATGCCTTTAGACAAAGAATTAGTGCATCTGTACCATTATTTGTTGAAATACAGTATTTTGATCCTATAAATTTTGAAAAAGAATTTTCAAACTTTGAGACATATTTGCCTAATGTAAAATCTGTACTTTTAATTAATCTTTTCCAATCTTTGATAATTTCATAAGGATTAGAAAATTCTTGTTGGAGATAATTATAATTTATTTTCATATAAGTTTTAATTTTTATTAAATGTCTTAATTACTTTTGAAATTTAATTTTTCTTGCAAAAAAAAGATCTATCGCTAGCTTATCATAGGGCACTATGTTGGGCAAATTTTTAATTTGATTATAGGTAAAAAATTTTTGTGAAACACCCTCTCCTAGTATAAAAATTTTTTTAAATTTTTTTAAATCATTTATTTGATAGGTATATATTTTGCGATTAATAAGCTTAGAATTTGGAAAAGAAAAATTAATATCAAGCAAATATTTAATATCTTGCTTTAATATATTTATATTTGTTTCTTCAAGTAATTCTCTCTTTGCGGCACCCAAATAAGTCTCATTTTTCTCTTTTGCTCCGCCAAATAGTCCATAATGATTTGGGTAAAAAATTTTTTTGTTATTTGATCTTAAAACTAATAATATTTTTTCTTTAAAATAGATTATTACAGCTGACGCATGTTTTGGATTATTTTGGATTATTTGCATAAGAACTAATTAATAATTTTTTTTAAATTTTTAAGATTTTTTACTATAAAATCTGGTTTAAATTTTTTTTTTTTCATAATTATCTCATTTTGACCTCTGTCTACTAAGATGGTCGTGCACCCTGCTTTTTTTCCTAAAGAGATATCACGCCAGGTATCACCTATTACATATGATCTTTTTAAATCAATCTTATATTTTTTTTTTGCTTTTAAGAGCATTTCTGTTTTTGGTTTATAGCAACTGCAGTTTTTTTCAGTTTTAAGACAATTGCATGAAAATATTTTTTTAATTGGTATTTTTTTTTTTATTTCTTTATTTATAAAATGATCAAATTTTTTACTTTGTATACCTCTTTTTATGTCAGGTTGATTTGTACAAATAATTAGAAAATATTTTTTAGAAAAATATTTTAAAAATTTTATATCTTTGAATATTTTAAATTCTTTCAAGTTATATGGTGGCCTATATTTTGTTTTGCCTTTTTTTATGGCTTTAATCAAAGTGCCATCACGATCTAAAAAAATTGCTTTATTATTATTTTGAATTTTCATCTTTAATAAATTTTAAAATAAGATTTTATTTTAAAATATATAAAATTATTTTATTAACCATTTATCATCTTCTAAAATTGTATAATCATAAAAACCACTATATCCAGTTTCTTTAAACATTTGTTTCCACTCCGAGGGTTTCATGTATGTTTTGGCAGTTACTATCCATTTCTTTAAAATTTTTAGTTCATTATCATTCCTGTATGCATCTACTTGAATAAATGCTTTACCACCAGAAACTCTCTGAATTTCTTTTATAGATTTTTTACAAAGGTTGCTGCTCAAATTGTGAACAACATTAATTCCAATCACCAAATCAAATGAATTGTCTTTAAAATTTAATTTTTTACAGTCCATAATCTTTATTTTTGATTTTACAGAGTTCATGGCTCTAGACTTGGCATACTTTGAAACATCAATGCCATGAACTTCAATTTTATTTTTTGACAATTTTTTTAAATCATGCATCAAAAAACCTTTTGCACATCCTACGTCTAAAACTTTAGAGCCTTTTTTAAGTTTAAATTTTTTGATTAGTTTCTTTGCAATTTTTACCCATCTTCCATCATAATAATAACCTCCATATCCCTGGGATCTTGTGCCATCAAAATATTCTTTGGAAAATTTAGATGCTATTAATTTATTTTTTTTTGAAGTATCTCTATCTCTCAGGTTTCTATATGATTTTTTACTTTTTAAGAGCTTGTATCTTTTTGCCATAGAATTTTAATATTTAATTAATTCTTTAACTTCATGGAACGTAACATTATTATTTGAATAAACTAGCCATTTATACATAAGACCCTTCCTCTTATTATCTAAAATTCAAAAGATAGCTTTTACTAATAACTTTGATATAAGTATAAATTGTTAATTATAACTAAAACAATTTATATATAATCCATTAATATAATTTAAATAATGAAGTTTAATAAATTAATCATATATTTATCAAGTTGCTTAGAGCTTAGTTGGATTGATATTAAGTTGAGATATGCACGGTCAGTTCTTGGACCTCTTTGGATTGTGATCAGTTCAATGGTTTTAATTGGTGGGTTAACTTTTGTATTTAATTCTTTATGGGGAATGGATGTTAAGACTATAGTTCCATGGATTGCAATAGGTGTAATTGTTTGGGGATTCATTCGAACAGTAGTTGAAGAAGGTTCGCAGCTGCTTATGAATGATGTGTTTAACAACTTGGCAATTAAACCTCTAAAGTGGTGCATAATACATGTTTTTAAAAATGTTATAATTCTTACACATAATTTTCTTGTTATAGGGCTAGCTTTGTATTTCTGCGATGTAAAATTAAATCTTAATGCTTTTTGGATGGTTTATGGTGTTATAGTTTTATTAATTAATGCCATGAGTTTTTCAATTATTTTAAGTTTTTTATGTACTAGATACAGGGACTTTATTTTGGTAATTAGAAATGGAATGTTTCTGCTTTTTTTAATAACCCCTATTTTTTGGATGCCTGATGTCTTAAAGGGGAATAGGGCAATATTAGCTGACTACAATATATTGTTTCAATTAATTCAGACAATAAGAGATCCTTTGCTTGGAAACAGTTTAAGCACGTATAATTTATTATTTACATCTTCATTTACATTGTTTTTTGGGATTTTTACTATTTTAATTTACAAAAAATATTCAAAAAAATTTAACCTCTGGATTTAGAATGGCAAGCGTAATTTTTGAAAATGTTTCTTTAAGAATACCTATATTTAATAAAAGATTATTTTCTTTAAAAAAAAATATAAATCTATCAACTGACTTGGTTGGGGTTAAAAAAGGATCAGAAAATGGAAATTTATATTCTGAAATACTCAGCAATATAAGCTTTGAAATAAATGACAACGATAGTGTTGGGATATTAGGACATAATGGTTCGGGGAAAACCACCTTACTTAAGGTGATTTCTGGAATTTATCATCCTGATATAGGTAACGTCAAAGTTGTTGGAAGAATCTCTCCCTTTCTAAATGTACATTCTATTACAAAACCTGATGCTACTGGTTATGAAAACATTAAAATTTTTTGGTTATACTTTGAAAAAACTTCAGAATTAAAAACTTTAACAAAAGAAGTAGAGAAATTTTCTGAATTAGGGGAATATTTGAACTTTCCAATTAAAACTTATTCAGCTGGAATGTTAACAAGACTATTTTTTGCAATACTAATCAATATACAAACTGAGATAGTAGCAATTGATGAAGGAATTTCTACTGGAGATGAGAATTTTCAAAAAAAAGCAAATGCAGAATTAGAAAACTATCTTGGTGAAAAAAAAATTAAGTTTTTTGCAACACATGATTCAAATTTTGCTGAAAAATACTGCAATAAAATATTCATAATGAAGAAAGGCACACTTAAAGTTTATAACAACGTGAAAGAGGGCCTAGATTACTTTCGAAATAACTATTATAAGGATAACTAATGAAAAATACCCCAATTTTTGAAGACTTTCAAAACCCTCACAAGGTCTTTTACCACAATGATAAAATTAATGAACTGAAAAATTCAGGCGACACAACGCCAATACATATTACAATTGGATTGACTAACTTTTGCAATCATAAGTGTCCTTGGTGCTACATAAATTGGAACCAGTCTGGTCAACAAAATAAAAGATCTGGCTCTGATAGACCGCCTCCAAAACCCATTCAGGCAGATATGAAAATCATTGAAGCCCTGAAAGAAGCTAAAGAGATGGGATTAAAAGCAATTACCATTGTCGGTGACGGAGAGCCAACCTTACATAAAAATTTTAATTATATTATAGGTGAAATAAAAAAACTTAAATTAGACATAGGCATTTTCTCTAATATGTCTTTTAAAAAAAAAGAAATATTTGATTCATTTCTAGAAAATTTTTTCTTTGTAAGATGCAGTATAGATGCTGCCAATAAAGCTGGTCATCAAAAAGGTCATATGTCAGATGATTTTGAATTAGTTGTAGATAATATTAAAAACTTAATAAAACTAAGAGGTAAAAATAAATACCCTATAGTAGGAGCACAATATGTTTGTAACCATTGGAACTATAAAGAAGTTCCTGAAGCGGCAAAATTTTTTAAATCACTTGGAATAGATTATGTGACCTTCAAACCTATGTATAAAAATGAATTAAATCCAAATCATGAAAACAATACTTTAAAAAATGAAAAGATAATTCCCTACCTTCTTGAAGCAAAAAAAGAAGAGAATGATATTTTTAAAGTCTATATGAAAATTTCTCAATTTAAAGAGGTACTTGGAAATCAATATAATAATAGTGTATATTACAAAAAATGTAATGCCACACCACTAGCACCATATCTTGATGAAGATGGATCTGTTGAACTTTGTGGAAATTTAAAAGGCAAAGGTTTTAAGCTAGGAAACATATATGAAAAATCATTTAAAGAAATTTGGTTTTCTGAAGAAAGAAAAAAAATTATAGGAAAAATTAACTTAAAAAAATGTCCAGCTGGATGTAAACTTGATCCTTTAAACAAAGTGCTATGGGATGATTTTAGTCAAAAAAAGGAAGTTAGAAGTAATAAAAAAATAAATTCAACTGAAAATCTTACCGCTGATGAAATAAGCAGAATACATCCAAATTTTATTGGATAACATTAATAGCATGAAATCGAAAAAATTAATCACATTCATAATAACAATGTCAATAATTCTTTTATTTTATAATTTTCAAAAATTAGAAAACGAAAAGAATAAATTTGTAGAACAAAAAAAAGAATTAGAAAAACTTAAAACAGATTTATCTTTGGAAGTTAAAAAAAGAAAATTATATCCCAAAATTATAGATCCACTTGAGTCTGATATTAGTTTAAAAGAAAAATTAGAAAACGAAAAGAATAAATTTGTAGAACAAAAAAAAGAATTAGAAAAACTTAAAACAGATTTATCTTGGGAAGTTAAAAAAAGAAAATTATATCCCAAAATTATAGATCCACTTGAGTCTGATATTAATTTAAAAGAAAATTTAACAGAAATTATTTTTAAAAAAATAAGCCATTCTAAAATAAAAGATAAAGATTTAAGAATATACACCCCAGATAAAAATCTAATTTTAAGAGGTATTGCAAGTTTTGTTCCTGGAAGTGCGTATTTAGAATTTTATAATGATAATTTATTTTTATTATCTTCTATAGGGATTGTTGCTTACTCTAAAATTGATAAAGATAAACTAGTTTTTAAACAAATCAAAAACAACATAAATGAGTTTATTGGAATTTCACAATTAAAAAAAAGAAAAAGCATAAGCCTAAAGGATTTAAAAATATTCAATAATAAAATTTTTATATCGTTAACAAATG
>Ga0114997_10002304_pt1 | contig 15456 bp, 12 predicted proteins | sample ArcticOcean_MG_C_2_FD_87045 | JGI IMG/M metagenome (GOLD analysis project Ga0114997, IMG submission 87045) | Marine microbial communities from western Arctic Ocean - ArcticOcean_MG_CB4_136 | ecosystem: Environmental > Aquatic > Marine > Oceanic | place: Arctic Ocean: Canada Basin | collected... | reverse complement strand
TGCCCTTAGTACGAGAGGACCGGGGTGAACATACCACTGGTGGACCGGTTGTAGCGCCAGCTGCAGTGCCGGGTAGCTAAGTATGGAAGAGATAACCGCTGAAAGCATCTAAGTGGGAAACTCTCCTCAAAACTAGTTCTTCCTATAGAGCCGTCGTAGACCACGACGTTGATAGGCTGGATGTGTAAGCGCGGTAACGCGTGTAGCTGACCAGTACTAATAGCTCAATTGGCTTGATTTATGCACTGAAAAGAATTTTTTGTAACTAAATATAGATATAGTTAAATAATCAAAAGCAAAATGGATCTCTTTCTTACCTACAATTAGAGAAAACGGTAAGCTGAATTCAATAAATTAATGAAATATAAATTTTTTTTTATAAATTTTGAGCTGGTCTATCTGTATAATCGTTAGTTTTATCATCAGCTATTCTTCGAAGTTTTTTTCTTACATCTCTATGTTTTTCATCTGAAACTTCTTTAACATTGAGAAAATTCATGAGCTCTTTATTATTGTCAGGAATAGGAAATTCAGGTTTTAATTCACCATTTTTTATTAATAAAATTTTTTCTAAGATTTGTTCTTTAAATTCTTCACCCCAATTTTCAATTAAAAGTTTAACAAATTCGTCAACCTCCGCATCATCAAATTTATACGTGTTTGATTGGGTAGAGTTTGTTTTGACCACGCTTGTTTTTTTTGTCGTCCACCTGTTAAATTTTTTATAATAAGTTATGTCATTCATTTTGTTCCACAGTAAATTTGTAAATTTATCCAGTTTCTCTGAATTTTTGATTATATCGATTAAAGGCCATAATTTTACTGGCCAATCTGTATAATTTACAAAAAGATAATCTAATTTGTTCAGAATATTATCATTCATATCTCTAAATAGCACAGCAGATTTGGTACCGGTAATTAAAGTATTATAATCGTAATCTTTCATTAATTCTTTTTCATTTTTTTCACTGAATAGGCCTTCTTCTTTTAGCATTTTTCTTACAGGCGTTCCTGGGTAGGGGTAAAATTTACAAACTGACTGAATGTCTGTTTTGCATAGCTTATTCATTGCAATAGTTTTAAATATATCTTCTTGTTTTTCATGAGGTAACCCAACCATATTATAAGATACCTTGTGTATATTATTCTCTTCTAAAAGTTTGAAAGCTTGAAAATATTTTTCATTATCAGTTGGTTTGTGTAAAATTCCACTTCTTATGTCAGGACTACCTGTTTCCATACCTAAAGATACACTTTTACAGTTTGCCTTTTTTAACATTTTAGCAGCAAATGGAGTTACACTTTGTGATGTAGTTTCAATTACAAAAGGCAAACCTATCTCTTTTGAATAAAGATTTGAAAATTCTTCTAGACGTTCATTTGACATTAGTAAAAATGTTTCATCCCAAAATCTTACAAATTCAATTTTATATTCTTTTATTGCAATTTTTATTTCTTCAATTACTCGTGGAATACTTTTTTCTCGGTGATAATTTCCACCTGTTTGTTTATAAATTGATTGAATTTGGACATTCACACAAAATGAACATTTATATGGACACCCTCGACTCATTTCAAAATCTCCATATTTATATACGTGCCCACGGAAAGGTTTATAAAAAGCAGTTTCTGGGTATATTGACCAATCTGGAATTGGGAATTTATCTAAATTTTGCTCGTAGGGCCTAACCAAATTTTTTTCAATAGATCCATCTTTTTTCTTAATCCATAAATTTTTTATATTAAAAAAATCTTTTCCTTCATCAACCCTTTTTGCCAAATCTAACATTACATACTCTCCTTCACCCACACAAACCATATCAAAACAATCTTCTGAAATGACACTAGTTGGATCTATTGTTGCATGAACGCCTCCAGCTATAGTAGGTATTTTAGGAAAACTTTTTTTAACTTTTTCCATTATTCTTAATCCAAGAGGATAGTCATCCGTTAGCGCCGTAAGACCTATCATGTCAGGATTATAGTTTCCTATATCAGCAATAATTTTTTCTATTAATTGAGAGTAGGTTACTTTTTCTCTTTTAGGAAACCTTTCTGCATTTTCAGGAACCATAAAAGTTAACCTTTTTTCACCTTCTTTATCCCAATTAGTATATTCGGCACCTTTAGTTACAGAAAATTGAGTGCAATCAAAAAGCCTAAATTCATGGCCAGCTTTTTTTATAACAGCCGCCAATGAAGCAATGCCAATTGGCTTGTTTCCAACCGCATACTGGTTTGAATAAATCATATAGAACTTCATATAAGTTACACACTACAAAGATTATTAATTTCTTCAAGGGCTAAATATCGTTTTATGTTCAATTTTTGAACAATTGGGTTAATATTTCACACTTATTGTCTAGAATCGTGTTAAAAAATAATATATTAGTGAAGAGTTTTAAAATATTCCAAATAAGGTACGGTATTTTTTAAATAATTTTATAATTTTATGGGAATTAAGGTTTTATTTATTTATCCAAATAATCCAGGCATGATTTTACCTCCGCCTGCTTTAGCTTTGTTTTCGGCTCTATTAAAAAATCAAGGACATAAAATGGAAATTTTTGATCTTTCTTTTTATTCTACCGAACACGGACTCAATTCAGATGGATCAAGAATGGAAAATTTAAACGTAATTCCGTTTAACATGGAATCAAAAGGAGGATTAAAAAAAACAGACTGGAAATCAGATATTAAAAGTCAACTTAAAAGATTTCAACCAGATTTAATTGCAATTACATCAACCGAAGATATGTGGGAATTAGGTATGCATGTTTTAGATGAAATAAAAGAGTTTAAAATAAAAAATAAAATTCCAGTTGTTGCTGGTGGAGTTTTTTGTACTTTTGCACCAGATTTGTGCATAAGATATCCCTATGTTGATATGGTTTGTGTCGGCGAGGGAGAAAATGCGTTAGTTGACTTATGCAAAAAAATAGAAAAAGGAGAAGATTTTTCTAATGTTACAAATTTATGGGTTAAAAAGAATAATGGAGAAATAAAAAAAAATAAAATTAGTGCACTTGTAGATATAAACAATACTCCAATGCAAGATCTAACAATCTTTGAAGAAAGCAGATTTTATCGCCCAATGGCAGGAAAAATTTGGAAGATAGCTCCAGTTGAAACACATAGAGGGTGTCCTTTTACATGTGCATTCTGCAACTCACCCGATCAGCAAACTTTATATAAAAATGAAACTGGAAGTTCTTTTTTTAGAAAAAGAAAATTTAAAAAAATTTACGAAGATTTAAAATATTCTAAAGAAATACTTGGCATAGAATATAATTTTTTCTGGGCCGATACATTTTTAGCCTGGAGTAATAGCGAGTTGGATGAATTTTGTGAGATGTACAAAGATATCAATTTACCATTTTGGATACAAACGCGACCAGAAACAGTCACAGAAGAGAAACTAAAAAAATTAAAAAAAGTAGGTCTCAATAGAATGGCTTTTGGCATAGAGCATGGAAATGAAGAATTTAGAAAAAAAATGCTTGATAGAAAATGGAAAAATAAAGATATTATAGAGTCTACTAAAATTCCAAAAAAATTGGGTATACAGTTTAGTGTGAATAATATTACAGGCTTTCCGAATGAGACAAGAAAGCTTGCACAGGATACGGTTGAATTAAATAGGCAAATCGATTCAGATAATCAAAATATTTATAGCTTTGCACCATTTCATGGCACACCACTAAGAAAAGTGGCAGAAAAAATGGGATTAATAAAACATGAAACAATTACTAAATGTTTAACGAACAAACCGCAGATTATTTTACCAGATTTTCCTCCAGAAGAGATAGAAGGTCTTAAAAGATGTTTTCCTTTATACGTAAAATTTCCCAAAAGCAGGTGGAAAGATATTGAAAAAGCAGAAAAATCTAATAAGGAGGGTGATAAAATTTACCAAGAATTGAGATTAGAGCATATAGACAAGTATTTTCCAAAAGCCGAAGAAGATTTAACCGGAAGAGGAGATCCCGCAATAAAACCTTACATTTCAGATGATGTGAAAAAAGGTTATGCCGATGAAATAAATTAATGTTTTTTTTTTAAAAAAGTAAAATAATATAGTTAAGAATGATAAAATATAATTTAATTAATGAAAAATATATTAGCTGTTATTCCTGCAAGAGGTAATTCAAAATCAATAAAAAACAAGAATATAAAATTATTATTTGGAAAACCACTAATATATTATTCAATTGAAATTGCTAAAAAATCTAAATTTATTAATAAAATAGTTGTAAGTTCAGATTCTAAAAAAATAATAAATTTAGCAAAAAAATATGGAGCCGAAGCCCCTTTTGTAAGACCAAAAAATTTAGCGAAAGATAATTCAAAGGATTATGGTGTATTTCTTCATTGTTTGAATTGGCTTAAAATCAACCAAAAATATATTCCAGATTTAATAATTCATTTACGCCCAACATATCCGATTAGATCAGTAAAAACTGTTGATGCTGCAATTAAATTCGCTTTAAAAAATAGAAATTTTGACAGCATAAGAACCGTTTGTGAACCAATTCAAAATCCATACAAAATGTGGAGTTTAGATCGTAAAAAATATTTAATTCCACTTTTGGGAAATTTAAAGAATGAGTTTTATAACTACCCAAGACAAAAACTTAAAAAGACATATTGGCAAAATGCATATATGGATATTATTAAATATAAAACGATAAAAAATAAGCGATCAATGAATGGCAAAAAAATATTACCATTCATATTGTCACAAAATAATATTTTTGATATTGACGATAAATTTTCATTTAATATTATAAAGAAAATTTTCAAAAACTATAAATAAATAAAACTTTTTCTCTCTTTATTTTCGACAATTTTTTTATCTAGATAGTACGAATCTGACTTAATGCTAGTGGTTGAAAGTTCTTCAATAATTGCACCTTTATTAGTAGAAAAAATATGAACCTGTTTTTTTTTAATTGTTTTTAAATCACCAGCTTTTAGATTATATTTTCTTTTATCAAGAATTAAATTAATTGAACCATATAAAACAAAAAAACTTTCTTCCTTTTTTTTATGGAATTGTGCTGGGTGTTTCTGACCTGGAAGCATCAAAATTAATTTTTTGCAATAATCATGATTAATAATATCAATCATTGTAATTCCAAATTTATAAAAGTTTTTAAGTCCATAGTGATGCGATATTTCCAATCTAGGATTTTTTGGCAGCGTGATTTGAGCTAGACTAAGCAAGTTTCTAATTTTATCTCTAATTTTTTTAATTGGTGATTGGTTATCTATAATTTTTACATCCTTAAAAAATAATGGTGAATCTTTTGTTATATTTTTTTTTGTAATTATTAAATTGAATTTTTGAAAATCATTTGCAGTCAATTGGTTATTTTTGGACGGAAATGCAAAATATAAATCAGATGCTTTAATAGTTTTTTTATTTTTTACATTTTTATTTAAATAAATACCTCTTTTAAACACACGTAGTTGCTTTTTTTCTGCATTTAAATTTTTATTTCTTGAATCAACCGATCCCCATATTTTTATTGTATCATGTAAATTTTTTAACCATTTTTCTAAACTTTGAGGTGAAACTGAATATTTGTTTAATTTAATTTTTTTAGTTTCAACACCTACATGTTTTTCAAAAATTCTTACCCCAGCACCAAACGCAACAGATGGAGAAATTTCAATTTTAGGATCTTCATGAGTTGAAAAGCCTATTATTCTTTTTCCATATTTTTTTTTTAAATAATTAAAAAAAGATAAATTTAACTCATCTGATGAAGAAGGATATTTAGCAACACAATATAAAAATGAGATATCAATTTTTCTATTTTTAAAATAGGAAATTACCTTTATAATGTCAGTTTCATTTAATCCACCTAGACTAGCAATAATTTTTTTTTTTCTTATTTTATATTTTTTATGAATATGTGCGATAAGAGGCCAGTCAGTTACTGAGCAACTTGCTATTTTCACATAATCAAAATTTTGTTTAAAAACTTTATCTGCCGATGATTCATCAAAAGGTGTACATGCAAGTTTAAAATATTTTTTTGAAAATTTTATAATTTTTTTCCATTCGCTATCTGAAAAAAAGGTTGATTCAAATCTTTGAACAAATTTATCTTCAGAGTTTTTATATTTTTTATGTATAAAAGTTTCTCTATCTCTGTACTGAAATTTTAATGCAAAATCGATTTTATCAGCAAACTTTCGAGTAATATTATTGAAGCCTTTAATGATTTTTTTGGCATGACTAACGCTACCCATATGATTATTAGCCATTTCTAGAATTACCAATGTTTTCATTTTTCAATTACTACCACAAAAAAACCAATTTATTTATTAAATTAATAAAAAATGTTAATTTTTTCCTTTATTGTTCAATAATTGAACGCTATATTGTTCAAGAATTGAACATATTATGAAACATAGTCAAGATCACTTAAACGTATTAAGAAAGATCAAAAATAAACCTAACATGACGCAAAGAGAAATGGCAAAAGATTTAAATCTCAGTCTAGGGAAATTAAACTATTGCCTAAGAGCTTTAAAACTAAAAGGATTAATTAAAATAGAAAATTTTAAAAAAAATCCTAATAAATTAAATTATATTTATGTGCTTACACCAAAAGGTATTAGTGAAAAAACAAAACTAACAATTAATTTTATGAATAGAAAAATGATTGAATATGATGAGCTTAAAAAAGAATTAGGTAAGTAATTTTATGTGGATAGTTGCTAAAACTAAAAAAAAAGAATTGCATATATTTAAAAAGGAACTGATAAAAAGATTTGGTTCACAAGTTAAATTTTATATTCCAAAAATACAGTATCAAATATTCATTAATAACAAAATTAAAAAAGTTGATAAGTTTATTTTAGAAAATTATGTATTTTGTTATCACGAAAATTTGAAACAAAATAAAATTATAAATGAAATACAATTTTTAAAAGGATCAGAATATTTTTTATCGGGATATCATCAAAACCAAAAAGAAATAATAAAATTTATTAATTATTGCAAGTTATTTGAAAATAAAGATGGTTATTTGTCCCAAGCTTTTTTTAAAAAAATGATTATAAAAAAGGCCCAATTTATATCAGGACCTTTTACTAATTTGATCTTTGAAATTCTTAAAAAAAGAAAAAATAAATTAAAAATTTTAGTTGGGAATGTAGTTACGACGATATCTGATAATTCTAATTATTTATATCGTCCCATTTAAGTTAATAATTTTGTTGATGACACTGATGGCTAGAAAATTTAAAAAGTCAAAGTGCGGAGCTATATCTAAATGAAAATGAAAAAATTTTTTTTATCAATATTATTTATTTTTATAACTATTGTTTTAATTGTTATATTTAAAATAGATTATATAAGAGGCTCAAATTTTATTGGTAAAGAAATTATTAAAAAAAGTTTCTTTTATATAAAAAAAAATTATGTTCAAATGAAATATAAAAGTTGCTTTATTGATAAAAATGATAAAGTAATAAATAAACAAATCTTAATTGCTGGTCATACTTATGGATCTCCAGAAGATAAAAATTTATCTACTTATCCAAAATTTTTAAGTATTTTAAGTCAAGAGCCGGAAAAATATGATTTTGCATTTTTAGCAGGTGATATAGTTTTTAAAGCAAATCAAAAAAACTTTTTAAAAGTAAAGAACGAATTAAGTTCTTTTTTTAATAGTATATATATAGCTCCAGGAAATCATGATGTTGGCCTGGCATTAAAAAATGAAAGCATAAGAAATCAATTTTTGTCAGTATTTAATAAAAATTATCAAAAAATCGTTATTAATAAAAACCTTTTTATTGTTCTAGACAGTACTTTAAATCCCGGAGGTATTTCCAAAGACCAAATGATTTTTTTGAGAAAAGAAATGGAAAATATTAAAGATATTAAAAATATTTTTATAATTACTCACCATGCTATATGGCAAAATTATACAAAGGAAAAGATATGGTCTAATGCTAAAAAAGATTTATTTATAAACAACAATTTTAAAGAAGTGACTTCATTATTATTTGAAAATTTAAAAAAAGAAATTAAAGTATTTTTTATTGCCGGTGATTTTGGGGTTTTTAAACAAAGAACTGTAATATTTTGTGAAAAAAATAGAAACTTATATTTTATTGCTACAGGTATGGGTAACAAGAGATTGGATAATTATCTAAAAGTTTTAATTTCTTCTGATGGAGAAATTTTATCAATAAAACCAATTTTTTTTTAAAAATAAATCGTGTAAAGATTGTGTTAATTTAATTTATGGTATAAATCATTTAAAATGAATAAAGAGTATATAGATTTTTTTCTAAACGAACAGATCCAAATTAATCTGATTACATTTGTTGAAGGATTAATGCTTGCTGGATTTTTAAGCTTTATAATACAAATTACTTACTTAAAATTTTCAACCTCTCTTTCAAATAAATTCGACTTTGCAAAAATTTTTATTATTTTAGGTTTAACGACGACTTTAGTTATAACTATAGTTAAATCATCTCTTGCTCTATCGCTTGGACTAGTTGGTGCTCTATCTATTGTAAGGTTTAGAGCAGCAATAAAAGAACCTGAGGAATTAGTATATTTGTTTTTAATTATAGCAACTGGGCTAGGTTGTGGGTCAGGACAATTAAAAATTACATTAATTGGAATAATCTTTTCTTTATTTATTATAATAATATTTAGTATTTTTTGGGAAAAGAAATTTGTTGAACAGGAAACTTTAAACTCAAGCTTAATTTTTGATAAGAGAGTTTCAGATAAAGAAATTGATAATATTATAGCTAAAATCGATCCCTTGTGTTCTTTGATACAATTTATATCTTTATCCTCAACTGAAAATCAAACTACACTTAATCTTGATTTAAAACCAAAAAATTTTGAAAAAATTGGAGAAATAATCGAAACAATAAAAAAAATTGATAACAAAGTAAAAGTAATGTTAGCAAAAAAAAGTATGCTTGCATTATAGTCCATGATCATAAAAGACACTCCCAAGAAAAAGAAAAAAAATATTTTTAATAATTTTTTGAAAGCTTATTTTGTTTTTAGTTTTTTATTAATTATATTTTTTATTACAATTTTTTTTAATTCCGGTATATGGATAAATAATAAAAACGAAATTCTTCATAAAATATATGTTAACGGATATAACCATCATATAAATATTTTTAAAATAACATTCAAAGGTTTTAAAAGTTTATTTTATGACTATGAAGAAATTAATATTGACTTACCTCTTGAGAATTTGATTGTTTTAGAAAAAAATAGAACAGAAATAATAAACAATTCAAAAGATGGCATGAGGGCAAGGAATCAAGAATTTAGTGAGGTTAAAGGGTTCTTAACTTATGAAAACACAAAAGTTCCAATAAGACTTAGATTAAAAGGAGTTAGAATTACACATTTTCAAGAAAAAGATAAAGCATCTTACAAGATTAAAGTTTTGGGAGGAGAAAGAATTAAGGGTGTTAGAAAGTTTTCTTTTATAAAACCGCGAGCCAGAAATTATATCCATGAGTGGCTACTTCATGAATTAGCCGGAGAGGTTGGACTAATTAAACTAAAATATGACTTTGCTTATTTAAAAATCAATGGAGAGAGCCAAGGATTATATGTATTCGAAGAAGGTTTTGATAAAGATTTAATTGAGAGAAACCAGAAAAGAAATGGACCAATTTTTTCACTAGATGAAGAATTTAATGTTCATACTTATGAATCAAGATTTGAAATGTATAATAAAAATTATTGGAATCGAGATGAAAATATACAATTGTCTAATTATGCCAAAAATAAGTTACAAGGTTTTTTTGACAATAGATTTAGTTTAGAAGATACCTTTGATATAAAAAAATGGGCATTATTATTTGCCATAAGCGATTTAACATACACTCGTCATGGTCTGGCAACCAGCAATGTAAAATTTTATTACAATCCTATAAGCGGACTTTTTGAACCTATTGCCTACGATGGTCATAGAACAAATGCTAATTATAATAAAAATATAAAATTTTTTGATGATTTAAATATTTATGAATTTTCAAAAAAATATTTTGACTTAAGCGAAGAAGAAAAATACCAAAGTTACTATGAAAAAACGTTAAATTCTTTTTTTTTCGATAAAAATGAAAATTTAAATTTAAACTCTTATTCAGAATATATCGGTGCAATCAAAAAAATTACTGATACCAAATTTTTATCAAATTTTTTTGAAAACAGAAAAAAGGTTATTAATAAAATAAACTCTGCTATTTATTCTGACTATTTTCTCATTGATAATGTAACTTATGGAAAATATGGTCCTGGTTTATATTATTTTTCTCAAAAAGATCTTTTTTATAGAGCAGAGGTATTAAAACAAAAAATTAGTAAAGAATTAAATAAAATTTCAGCAATTGAAACATTAGATCAAATCATTATTGAAAGCGAATATTCACCAAATAACACTTCATTTATTGCTGTTGATTTATTATGCAAAAAATTTGAAAATAATGAGAAAAAAGATTTTATATATAAAATTAGCACGCAACAAAGCTCTGGAAGTAAAATTGAAATTAAAAAAAATGATCCATCTCTTAAAAATTCAAAATGTTACCATGTCAAATTTGAAGATAAATTTAGTGATGAAGTTTATCTAAAGAAAATTAATTATAACTTACCAATTTTATTTAATGAAAGCCAAATTAAAAATAAATATCTAAACTATTTTCATAAAAAAAATAATATTTTATTATTAAAAGATAAAATCGTAGAAATTAATGAAGATATAATAATTCCAGAAAATTTTATTATTAAAATAAAACCTGGTGAAAATATAAAAATTTTAAATAATGCATTCATAATTTCTAATTCACCATGGGAAGTTGGAGATAAAAATGGAGTAGTTTCTATAGGTGGATCTAAAGATAATTTTGGTGGAGGTTTAGTAATTAAAAATACGAAAAAATTATCAAAATTTCATAATACAGAATTTAAATATCTTTCTGGTGTGAAAAATAGATTTTTATATCACGAAGGATCAAATTCAATAAATTTATTATTAACAAAATATTCTGAAAACAAAAAAAATAATTATTTATATGAAGAAATACCTTTGGAAAATTATATTAAAACATTTTCAAATAAATATAATTATACTGGAGCAATAAATTTTTATGAAACTAGTATTGTATTTCAAAATTGTAAATTTATTAGAATAGATTCTGAAGATGCGTTAAATATAATATCTTCGCAATTTTTAATTGAAGATTCTAAATTTAAAGAGAATAGTTCAGATTCTATCGATATAGACTTTGGTAATGGAATAATTAAAAATTCTAATTTTGAATTTGTTGGAAACGATGCAGTCGATTTATCTGGCTCCAAAGTTTATATTGAAAACTTATTTTTTTTAAATGTTGGTGACAAACTAATTAGCGCAGGTGAAAGAACTGAGGTAAACATTAAAAAAATTGAAGGAAAAAATTCATACATAGGTATAGCTAGTAAAGATGGATCTATAAGTGTTGCAGAAAACATAAAATTAATTAATGTAAAAATACCTTTTGCTTCATATCAGAAGAAAAAATCTTATAAGCATGGTATTTTAAAAATTAATAATCCAATAAATTTAGAAAATTATATAACAAAAAATCTTAAAGATAAAAAATCTGAAATATATTTAAATGAAAAAAAAATTAAAAATTCAAACAAACAAGTGATTAATATAGTTTATGAAAAAAAATTAAATTTAATTTATGATTAACAATTTATCTAAAAATATTTCGATAGACAGATTTGAAAGAAAATGGGTTGTTGGAAGAAATGTGGATATTAATACTTTTTTGATAGCTATTTATAGAAGTAATTTCATGTTTACAGAGTCATATGATGCAAGAAATATTAATACTATATATTTTGATGATATGGAATATTCGTCAATTTCTGAAAATTTAGATGGTGTAATGTTAAAAAAAAAATATAGATTAAGATGGTATGGAAATTCTAAAATTATTTCAAAACCACAACTTGAGATAAAATCAAAAATTGGCAACATTTGTAAAAAAAAGGTCTTTCCAATCGAGATATTAGAAGATATTAAATTGAATTACGAGGGATTAGAAAAGATCTCCAATATTGTTTTGGAAAAATTAAAAATTAGTAAAATTTTATTTCCAATCTTAAGCACACATTATCTTAGATATTATTTTATTTCTTCAAATAAACATATACGTGCCACTTTTGACGAAAATCTCAAAAGTCATCAACTTTATGGCATACATAATTTAGATTTTAAAAGAAATTTTAATAATTCCATTTTTGAAATCAAGTATAATAAAAATTATGATAATTATGTAAAAAAAAATCTAAAAGATATTTCATTGAGAATGTCAAAAAGTTCTAAATATGTTGTGACGGCTTTAGATAAACCTGTAAGCTTTTCTTAAACGGAGATAAAAATTAATATTTTACTTTAAATATATGAAACGCATTTTTCTGATATTAAGATTACTTTTAGAAGTAAAATTTATTTTTAAAAGTCCTCAAAAATATGAACTAGTCGTTTTTGATGATGATGCAATTTATGATCTAAAAAATTTTATAAATAGCTACAATTATTTTATATTAGAGACTGTAAATCCAATAGCAGATGTTACCAAAACATCACATAAGGTATATTTATCTTTTAAATTATTAAAATATTTTTTTAAGAACTATAAGGGAAATATTAAGACAGCATATATGGTGTCTTTATTAGAAATTATAAATCCTAAAGTAGTACTGACAACCATTGATAACTCGTATAAATTTTCAGATGTTGCTCGGATTCTTGATCAAAAAATGACTTTTATAGCCATACAAAACGCAGCAAGAATTGATATTCATGAAACAAAATATTTATATGGAAAAAAAAAAATCGAGTCTGATTTTACTGAAAAATTATACATACCTAATTTTTTATGTTTTGGTCAATACGAAATTGATCAATACAGAGGTTATAAAATCAAAGTAAAAAATTTTTTTAAAATTGGCTCTCTAAGATTAGCAAATTTTCTTCACCATATTAAAAAAAATAACATAGAGCCAAAAAAAATTATTTATGATATCTGTTTAGTATCTGAACAGAAAAATTTTATTGAAGAAAACATTGAAAAAGGTTTTTCGTATACAGCAAAATTTACAATTAAGTTTTGCATGAAGCATAATATGAAATTAATATGGGCTTGTAAAAGAGATAAAAAAATTACTCCTCAAAAATATAATTTAGAGCTAGATTATTATAAAAAACACCTAACTGATAATGAGTTTAAATATCTCATCGACAATTCCCGTGAAAAAAAAATATTTGATTTCACTTCTTATATGTCCATGATTCAAAGCAAAGTAGCAGTTGGTAATGTTTCAACATTATTAAGAGAAAATTTAGGCATGGGAAGAAAAATACTCTCTTTAAATTCAACTGGTTTAAATGTATACGATTTTCCTATTCAGGGAATATGTTCAATGCAAAATTGTACTTTTGAAGAATTTGAAAAGAGACTATTACAAATAATCTCAATGTCAGAAAAAGATTATTTTTCACAATTAAATAGAGACAAATCTTATGTAGCAGAATTCAGTGAAGAAAACTCTACAATAGAAAAAATAAAAAATAAAATAGATTTTTTTCTTAATGATCAATCTTCACCAAAAAATTAACTATATTTAAATGAAATTTATTAAACTTGCTAAGGAACTTTTTCCTATAAATAGAAGTATAACTGGAGAGGGTGTAAGAAAAACCTTAAGGATAATAAAAAAAAAACACTTACCCAATCTAAAAATAAAAAAAATCAGATCTGGAACCAAAGCCTTCGATTGGAAAATACCTCCTGAATGGAATATTAAAGATGCTTATTTAAAAGATGAATTTGGAAAAAAAATAATAGATTTAAAAAATAATAATTTACACGTCGTTTCATATTCTAAAAAAATTAATACGACAATTTCAAAAAAAGAGCTAAATAAACATTTATTCTCAATTCCAAATAAGCCAAGAGCGATTCCTTATATAACTTCTTACTATAAGTCTTTTTGGGGATTTTGTATTGCACATAAAGAAAGAAAAAAAATTAAGGGAGAAAAGTTTTTTGCACATATTAATTCTGAACATAATAATAAAGGTTATTTAAATTATGGAGAGCTTTATTTGAAAGGCGATTCAACTAAAGAAATATTAATTACCACATACATATGTCATCCATCTTTAGCAAATAATGAAATATCTGGACCTGTTGTTTCAACCTTTTTAGCAAAATATTATACAAATATTAAAAAAAAATACTCGATGAGATTTATTTTTATACCAGAGACCATTGGGTCAATTTATTATATAAGTAAAAATTTAAAAAAATTAAAAGAAAATGTTATTGCTGGTTATAATTTAACCTGCATTGGAGATGAAAAAAATTATTCATTTATCCCAACTAGACACGGTAACACTCTCAGCGATCGTGCTGCTCTTGAAGCATTTAAAGAACTTAAAATTAAATTTAAATACCACTCATTTTTAAAGCGTGGAAGCGATGAAAGGCAATTTAACTCACCTAATGTAGAAATACCTGTTGCAACGCTTATGAGAACAAAATTTGGTGAATACTCTGAATATCACACATCGTTAGATAATTTTAATGTGGTAACCGAAAAAGGCCTTGCCGGAGGATTTAAACTTGTAAAAAAAACATTAGATATAATACATAAAAAAATTATTCCATTTACAAATATCGTTTGTGAACCAATGTTAAGTAAAAGAAAGTTGCAAAAATCAGTGTCAACAGGATTCTTACCATCGGACACCATGAACATGAAAAATTTTCTTGCTTATTGTGATGGTAAAAATGACTTAGATGAAATAGGAAAAAAAATTAAAATAACTAAAAAAAAACTTTTTAAAATTTTTGAATTTTTGAATAAAAAAAAATTGATTAATACAAACACTTCTAGGAAATAATTTAAAATGATAAAAAAACTTTTTTATTTCTTTAATAAAGAACAAAAAAAATCTCTATCAATTCTTTTTATTTTTATGCTTATAGCAACAGCTTTAGAAATGTTAGGATTGGGATTCATTTTTTCTATCGTAGGAGTATTAAGCCCAGCTAATGAAAAAAGTGAATTACTAATGGATAAACTAAGTTCTTTTATGGAATTAGAAAAAAGCGAAATTTTTTTATATCTTTTATTGTTTTTTTTAATTTTTTATACATTGAAAATCATTTTTTTAATTTTTTATAATTGGTTTGAAAGTAATTTTTTATATTCCTATAAAGAATATTTATCAAGCAAAGTATTTAAAGAATATTTAAATCAAAGTATTAGTTATTTTTTTAATAGAAATAGCTCTGAGTTTATACGAAATTTAATTACTGAGGTTGATCAATTCAATGCTTTTTTAACTTCATTTTTAAAAATAGCACTAGAGATTGTAGTTA
>Ga0114997_10002302_pt1 | contig 15466 bp, 5 predicted proteins | sample ArcticOcean_MG_C_2_FD_87045 | JGI IMG/M metagenome (GOLD analysis project Ga0114997, IMG submission 87045) | Marine microbial communities from western Arctic Ocean - ArcticOcean_MG_CB4_136 | ecosystem: Environmental > Aquatic > Marine > Oceanic | place: Arctic Ocean: Canada Basin | collected... | reverse complement strand
TTCCGGGTCGAGTCTTGATGCCATCTCTATAAGACGGGGATAATGCTTGCTAGCGTGCTGCAACATTTTATGCATCTGTTCCATCATCATGGCATCGGTATTTATGTATTTGGAGTTTCCATGGTTCTTCTTCAAATCATATTTCTTTTTCTTCTTCACCCTTTTCTCCGGCGGGCTCGAGTCGGGACACAACCACTCATCTTCTTCTCTCTCCTTCTCCATCTTCAACCTTGGCATCTTCTCGTGCCTCGAGAACTCGCTCCGGTAATCTACAAAGAGACCACGGGCATTGCTCCGTCGAGGGGGGCGAAGGTTTGTGTCTTCGAAATCGTCGAACTCTCTGAAGAAATAGATTCCTTGCCGTACAACGTCGTCGTGAAAAAACATGTTCGCGATTTCCTTCGCAGCGCGTTTCCGGTATTTATCACCAAGTGAATACAACTTACGAATAGTTTCGCACGAGCGTCTTTCCGCTTCATGGTCCTCTACTGCCTTGCCATTTGAACTTACGTTGGGCAGGATTGCTTTTGCGAGCACATATTGCATGCTCATGCGTTGACCGATTCTTTCGCATTCCTCCGCATCGGTTTCCCAGTAGAGACTCAATGCGTCTTCGAGGGATTCGCCTAAACTGACGATCATTTTTCTCGGCAACGCGATCAAATCAACCGCAACTTTCGATAGATTGACTCCAAATAATGGGTCGTTTTTTAACGCCTCGCGAGTAGCATTGACCTTTGTCGATAAGTCATCCGCTCCATATTTTTGCCTTACGATTGTCTTACACACGCTGGAGGACTCCAACCAGTGTATGCCGTGTTCGCACTGTTCTTTCCTCTTTTCGTAATTCTCATCATCCATTGGACCATCTAACGATCCCCACACCGCGAGCATCCATTCGGTGAGAAACTTCTTTTTAGGAGCTTTCCCGGAGATGAAAATTGCTTCATTCTTTCCAAACGCTCGCATCAATCGCTCGAGAATCTCAATTTTAGGCATATCGTTGGGTACCGTTTGGCGCAAACAGTTGTACAGGTGCAAAGCAAACGTCATCGAGCGGTGCAGCTCGAGCCACTCCATACTTTCGACGATACCAGTCATCGTTTCAATGAACAACACACCAGAACCGGCAAAAAGTGGACTATTGCGTGATAACCTATCTCGGAATACTTTGTCTTTCCGGACTTGACCGTCCATCTCAAAATCAAAAGTCTTGATTTCCTCGGAGAGAATGATTTGACTGTGCGGTAAAAAAACTTCGTTGTGTTCATCGAGATCTTTCAACTGTATCAGTTCTTTCTCTTCCCAAGAAAGAACTTGATTTGCGATCCTAAAATATTTCGATCGCCATAAAATCGAATCGTCGCAATCCGTGTGAACCCGAGACATCGCCATCGAGTGTAACGCGAACACTAGCGACACCGACGGCGTATTATTCTGTAAACTTTGGCTCACTAATCGCTTGAGAGGAAACTAACCGCATTCGCCCATCCCGTAAAACTCTTTCATTAACTTTGCCGCGGATTCAGTGTCATTCTTACCCAACGCCTTTTTCATTCGTAAATCTTCGCAAAATGTTTTGTATCTGGATTCATCCGTCGTCGCCCAAAGTTGGAAGACTGCTTTGAATGCATCGAGAAACGAATCGAATGCACATTCAATGGAGATATGTTTGTGGGACTCGATGCAACGTTGCCAGGTTTTCCCCGAAGTCGGCAAATTTTCTGCAACATCCTCAATCTCAGGCTCACTCAATACTCGATCAGCCAGACGCTCGGTGTTTTTCTCTGGCGCGAACAGTTCGTGGACCATCCTCGATACTATCACCAAACCATTCTTTGAGAAGCAAAAATCGTCCACATCCTCTACCATTCTGGATAACTGTTGGTGCACGTGTTCGGTTAAAATTTCGATAAGCGGCAACCGGTCCTCTCGCTTCGAGTCTTTCATAAAGTCTTACATCATTTGCATCGCGTGTCTCGTAGGCACGTCCAAACCAGTACTCTCGAGCTTGACCTTATTACTCTCGTAAAATTTCTTTAAACCTGGGAGGGTAGACTTCGACTCTTTTCGCTTGTTCATGCCGCGCAACAAATCAAATGCAAAGACGGAACGTTCGCGTTTGGGTATGACCGAACTGTAGTTACCGCCAAATGTGAGATCGGACACAATTTCGAGCGCGCGTTGCCACGACATTTTGCTATGCTCGTTCTTCTCGGCGATAAGACGGATGGCTTCCACGAGATGGGCGGCGGCTATGATGCGTTCGATAGAATTGAGCTCAGGATTCTTTTTTAAGGAATTTCGCATCGTTAAGTCCACATATTCGATGCATGCGTTCGTTACAGACGTGGCTTCCAACAATGCCGCGATGCCATTGCCTTTACAGAAACTCAAGTGGAAATTCTGCCACGCCATTTGCACTTCTTTGTACGCGTGTTCGAGTTTCACGAGTAACGTCTTTGCGCATTCGTTGAGATCCTCCAACGCGTTCATTCGTGCGCGTTGATCGTGGATTAACTTTTCTTCTTCTTTTTTCTTTCTCGCAATTTCCGCTTCGATTTGTTTTTGTTTCCAGCGTTTTTTCTCTGCCTCCTCGTTCTCAGCCTGGAGCGCGGCGGCGTCGGCCGCTGAAGCAAACGAGATGGTTTTCTTCTTTTTTGCAACAAAAGCATGCGGCTTTTGTGCTCGTTGTTGTTGCTGTGGTTGCTGCTCTTGTCGTTCTTTTTCTTCTTTTTCTTCTTCTTCTTTTTCTTCTTCCGAAGAGGATGAGTCCAACGTCAAAATGCCGCAATCGACAACTTTGAATTTCTGTTTTTGCATTCGTTCCTGTTTCGCGATCGTCGCCAGCACTTCCGGTCTGGGCTTTTTTACCTCTGCGTTTTTGTCGTCATTTTTGTTGTCTTCGTCCAAGATTTCTTCTTCTTTGATCACGTCTTCATCCGAATTTAGCGATGAAAAGCCTACGCTACCCGGGCCAATCGCTGGTGCGGCGTTCAATATATCATTACTCAAACCAAGATTAAATCCAAACGTGTTTTCATCGAACACTCTCCTCGATTCTATCGGTTCGTCTTCTTCTTCGATTTCAACCGCCGCGAAACGAAAACGCGAGCGCGATGGATGACTCGCTTGCATCGGCACTTCTGACCAATGCTTCTCTACCTTTACCTTGGTGGCCAAAGGAGGACTCGCTTGCATCGGCACTTCCGTCCAATCCCTGTCTTCCTCCATATTCTTTTCTTTGGCCGAGGAAAGCAATCGATCCATTTGTTGACTGAGCACGCGCATCTTTTCGTTCTCTTCCTCTTTGCTTCTGGACTTTTTGTGCATCCTATTACTTCCCAAGAACATCGCCTCGCCCTCGGGATCTTCTTCGTCTTTCTTTAGCGCCGTCCCCGCGTTCATGTACTTCATTTCAAGTTGCCGCTCAAGCTCTTGCAAAGACATGCCGCGTTCGCTGCTATCGCTTTCATTCTTCTTCCTCTGGCTGCCGCGAAGGAGTAATACTTCCCCTTCTTTCCCTTTCGCGGGTTGCTGTTTGAACATGTTCTGAAATATTTCTGCCCCAGTAGGGGTGAGCGAAACGTTCACCGCTTTCGATTGTTTTTCCACTTCTTCCAGAGACTTTACTCTTTTGTTTTTTGAGCTTTGCGAGCTCACTTTGAACTGAAAATCGTTCGCGTCGTTCTTCATTTGGTCCAAGAGCGTGCGACCGCTTTTCGGAGCGAACGCGCAAGGAGCTCCGCTTTTTCCTCCAAATCTTGTGTTTCCTTCTTCTTGTCGTCGTTCTTGTTCGTGTCGTCGTTCTTGTCGTCGTTCTCTCGCCGCGTCATCCTTTCGCGTCGAATTAGCCGAGATGGAAACGTCCTCCGTTTCCTCCTCTTCCTCCTCCTCCTCTTCGGTTCTGAACCCAAGCATAGCTGCACTCATAATCTTCGCCGCCTCCCCTTCCGCCCCTTCGAAGATCATCTTCACGCTCATCAAAACCTTCAAGTAATGAAGGTGTTGGTAAAAAGCTTTATCGAGCGCTTCGCCCGTCGCCTTGGCGTACTTGAAAACCAACTGCGACGCCTTCTTTCGGTGCTCAATCGCCTTGTCCAAATCCATCTTCACGTTCCTCGGCATCCAGCTCCGCAACTTCCCGTCCCTCCGATTCAGCGCTCTCGCCGCGTGGTACATCCACATACATTCTCCTCCTCTTCCTTCCATCGAAGCGTTGTTCTTGTTGGCCGACAGCCAACGTTCGACGCTTTCTTCTCTCTTTTTGTATGCGCGCGTGAGTTCCCACATTTCGCTTCCAATTTTTTCTTTCCTTCTCTCGATATTCTTCTCTTTCCTTCTCTCGATGTTCTTCTCGTCTTTTACGGCGTTTTCATCGTCGTCGTCAGAGGAAGAGGAGGAAACGGAAACTCCTCTTTTTAACATCATCTTCTTCTGCTTCTGCTTCTTCTTTGCCGTCATCTCGCAAACTCTGTCTCTCTTTCTCTTTGTTTCCGCGCGGAATGTCTCTTCGTTTTCTTCCGAAACTTCTCCGGCAAAATCAAATCTCAAATCGTTTCGGTTGACGCGATTTCTTTCTCTCTCTTTACTCTGCGCGACAAAATATTGCCGCAAAACAATCTCTTTCTGTTTTTATCTCTCCTTGTGACTGTAAGTGCGTTTAATTCCGCCGCGTATTCTTCTGTGCGACAAACGCGCGCGCGCAAATTTGTGAGGCGTTTTTAGGTAATGAAGTGATGAAAAATGCTCAAAACGGTTGACTATATTAAATGTGGGATGGTGATGATGTTTACGACGACGACGCGTCAACAACGTCTTATATTTCAAAGATGATAAAGAATATAAATGTGTTCGCGACGACCCATTATATGCGGGAAATGACGACGATGCTCTTCTTGTTTTATTAAGCGACGTAATGATACACGTCCCGATCGTCCTTGTCTCTTTCCACGTACTCGCGATCGATCAGACTTTCGATTCGTTTCTTCAAATCTTGGTTGTTCACCGGGAACTGGAGTTTCGCCACGACCTCGTTGATCAACTCCGGGTGCGGCAACTTTTTCCTGGTTTTTAAGATTCGAACGATCATGGCGTCGATTTGGTGGAATCGGTCCGCGCGGACGGATTCGCGGACGGCTTTGTTTTCGTCCTCTTCCATCGTGGTCGGGTGATCTCCCCCGTTTTCTCCTCTGTCGCCTCGTTTTTTACCACTCGCTTGTGTAGAGGATTGAATGGCGGAGATTTTCAATCGAACCAGTTTTTCTTGCAAGTTGAAGTTGAATTTGAACGCGTCTTTCGCCTCGTCGATGTCTTTGCTCATCGGGGTTTTTAATAACACTCGGTACTTACCGCCGTATAAGGATTGCAACGTGCGTTTCAATTCGACGTCCGGGATGTTTGTTTTCTCTTTCAACTCCTTATACGTGAACTGTTTGTGTTGTTGTTGTTGCTCGTCGTCGTTCGTATCGTCGTCGTCCTCGTTGAACGCCAAGATGATTACGGCTTGCGCCAACGAGACCGCCAACTCTTTCGTACCACTCGCGAATTTGACTTTCAGGACACACGTGGACGTGGAGTGTTGCCAAGCTAATCCTCTCCCAGCCATGTGATTCTCTAAATAGTACGATTCAAAATCGTCTCGCAACGATTGTAATTCCGGCGGTAAGACGACGTCGAGTTTCGCCGCCGACGGCCAAAATCCAGCGGTTAAGATGTTCACGGAGAAAGTTTCGCGGTTCGTCATTGGTGGTTTTGGCGGTAATGGTTCCAACGCTTCTCCCCCTCCTTCTTTTATTATTGATGTCGATTTCTTTCTTGTTCTTTTTGATTTATCTTCATCGACGCCTTCCGCGACAGAAGCGTTCATGTCCACGTCCGCCTTTGTCTCGCCGCCAACGGAAGCCGCCGTGTTCGTCGCGTTGTTACGATATCTATGCACGACATCTCGACTCACGTCCACGTCTGTGAACATTCCTTCCAGACGAGTGGTAAAGTTCGCCCCGCACTCTGACCGTAACTTGCCAACCACCAACCGCTCGGCGTCGATGGATGCCGATTTTGAAAATAACAAGCGTTTCGCCAAATCCTTCTTGTAAAACGCCTCGAACACGTCTTTGCCTTGTATGAATCGAAACAACGCCACGGCTTTGTTCAGTTGCTCGTCTAAGTCTTTCTCGGTCGACAAGGACGTTTTATTCCCTTTCTTCAACTTTTCGTCCATGAATTTTGCGATTAACTCCGCGATTCGATTGTTCTTTGAAGTGTTGATGAACATTTCAAACGCAACCTTGGCGCCTTCGCTGAATTGGCGCTGATTCTCAAACGCGTTCACGACGATATCGTCCACGGAGGATTTCATTCGTAATAAAACGTCAACGCAATCGGCGGCTTCGTCTTGAACGGTCTTTTGGCCGACAAATTTCAATCGTTTCGCGAACTGGTCTCTCAGGAGTTTCAAGCCGTCCGGGACGCGAGAGAGTAACGAGTACAAGCGTTTCAAGTCCTCTACTTTCGAACTGTCCGCGAGCATTTCGTCCGAACTGTCGATAATTTCGAGTTTCTTGTCCTGAATCAACGCTTTCTCGACCGTTTTTGTAAGCACCAGTTTCGTTTGCGGTTGCAAATAACTCTCCGCGCGATCGAGCGTTTCTTCGTTCAATCGCGTTTGACAGTGTTTCAAATAGTCCGCGCACTCCGCCGCTGACTTTTTCGTGATTCCAAACCTCTTGTCCGATTCTTTGGCGTAAAATCTGGCCGTGTTTTCTAAGAAGAGACGCTCGAAGTTGAACACCAACAAAGGTGGTGGTGATTTTGGTGTTAATTGTTGTTGTTTGTTGTCGTCCACCATCATCATCGACTTGTCATCGTCTCCTCTTCCTTCTTCTTCTTCTTCTTCGGCCGAGCGCTTCTTTGAATTCCTCTGGCCGCTGGTGGCTACCGCGGAAGGAAACGACGACGACGAAAACGAGTTGTTTGATCCGCCGCCGTACCTTTTCAACGTTTCCATCGCAGTCGTAAATCGTTTCACTAAAGTTCGATCGATCTTCTCTCCTTCTCTTTCGCGTTCGATCAACCGCAAACACCCGCTCGCGGCCTTGCGAAGCACGTCCGCGTTCGCGTCCATTTGCTTTTGAAATTGCTGGACGCTCAATTCCCACAGAGGAAGTTTAAAACTACTCTCTTTATTACTCCTTTCTCTGCTCCCCGGAGTAGTCGTCGTAGTCACCGCGTCCGTTCCACTCCGTCGCCTGCGTTCGTCGTCGTCCACCGGCGACGTCGGATCGTTATTACCAGTCGTCGTCTCTCTGCAGCCGCCTTTTGCAGAGTCAGCAACAGCATCGGAGGAGGCCCCTAAGGAAGCGTTTTTCGTAAACGCCGTCGCCGTCGTCCGGTCCAAGTACAAAAACAAAGACCGAATCAACATCATCTGTTTCACCCTCGTCTCCCACACGTCGTCCACGAAAAACTTCAGAAACTGTTCTTCTTCGGACGAGAACGCCGATAAACCACCCGCGCTGTTCCCTGTCGCTCCTAAAGACGTCTTCTTATGCGACGACTTATGAAAACTTCCTCCTTGATGACATTTCTCTTTCAACTCTTTCGCCACCGCTTCCGTTCTCGCCTCTAAACATTGTCTCAATTTTTCGTACAATTCGCTTCCAAAATTCCCAACCACCACGTCTTCCACCGCTCGATATAATCGCTCGTAACTTTCCTCGCACGGTTTCTCGTCGTGGATTGCATCCAAGGCAAGAAGGAGTCGACTATTCCACGTCGTTTCGAAAAAGTTTGAGGGGATTTTCGGGGCAACTTTGAACGATTTGATGACCAGTTTTCTTTCTTTAACGTCACGCTTTTGGTGTTCCATTTTCTTCGCCGATGTGATGGATGATCTCTTTTTGTTCTTGTGTACTGTCTCTTTCGCAAACAAAGGTAATGGTCACCTCAAAACGTGAAAACACACAGAGAGAGTTTAGAGGTCTGCGTATGTGTGCCTTTTTCGCGTACTATTCTTGAGCGCAAAAGCGTGTTTAAGTGTAAGTGTGATAGAGTTTTGCGTGTCCTTTACTGTGAGGAGGTTTTGGGTCAAAAGGAAAGAAAAATACGAGCGAGGAATACGCGAAGGATGAAGATGAGTTTTCATGTCTCTCTATAAGTGTGTTTTTGTCTGTGTTATTAAAAGCTTTGTTTGTTTACCATTCTGGTACGTATAATTCTCCATCTTCGTAAGACCAACCTTCTGGTAGAGGACAGTTGTTGTCGAGGAGGTATTGTACGCATTCGGTTTGATTTTTCGCGTGCGCGTAGCGTACGGCCCAATAGTCCCAAGGCGCTTTGGCGGTTTCGTGTAAGTACTTCAAACAGTCCAAGTGACCTTTCTCGGCCGCATACCAACACGCACGTTCGCAATATTTATCAAACTTACGCTCAACAAGATATTCGAGTATGTGAAGATTACCATTTTGAGCCGCCCAAGCGGCAGTCCAATAATCCCAAGGCGCTTTCGCTTCTTCGCGTAAGTATTTGAGTACCTCGAGATGACCGTTTTTGGCAGCATATGCACTCGCGTTCTCATCGATAGGACACTTATTTGCAACGCAATACTTTACCATTTCCAGATTACCTTGACGTGCGGCCATAGAAATCGTCCCTTCATACCACGTACACTTTTTCTCCTCTCGCGCCCACTTGAGCAACTCGAGTTTATTCGTTAGAGCAACTTGAGAGCAGAAATTTGTTTCGTCTTCCAACCACCTTGGCCACAACGATTTATGCTCCCACGCAACTTCCAACGTCGATATCGACGACATCTCTCTCACTTTAAACCTCTCTTTCAAATCTTCCGCGCGAGATGATCTCTTTATCAACTTTCTCGTCTCCCTATTCACCTCGTACAAGAATTTGAGATCCGTTTGATTCAATCTCGGTAAAATGTGCGTGAAACAAATATCGTCGTTCTTCACGATCACATCCCACAACACCGAGGGAAAACTCTTCCTCTTTTTCCTCCTATAGAACAACCCCGCGACGACGAGGAGGAAAAGGAAACGAACGAGCACGAACATATCTTTGAAAGGAGAAGGAGATTTAAGAAGACGAAGAAAGGAAAAGAATACTACGAATATGATATATTAATTTCTTTCGCATGTGAGATGTGATCATGAAGAGATTCCCTAAACAACCGCGAAACGAAAGGAGAGACAAAAAATTTCAAAAGGTTTTCACCCGTCATTTCTTTACACACATCGTCACATCCTTTGCGCGCAAAAACACTCGCGCAGCACCGAGAAGAATACAGATGGACGGTGCGCTTTCTTTCTTTCTCTCTCGCTTTCTTTCACGCGTTCTCTCTCTCTTTTAATACAATACTTTCGCCTTTGTTTTGCACGTCTTGATGTTCGCGACGAGCGAAAGTCCATTTTTGAATATATTTTCCCTATAGAGTAGTACTCATGGTAAACATCTCTCTCTGTTTCCCTTCTTCATCGCTTTCAAAATACACGCTTCACAGAAGGCGCGGTGTACCACATCAACCCTAACGAAGGTTTAGACGAGGACGAGTTGGACGAGTTAGAGAATAACAACACTAATGCAACAATAATCACGCCGTCTCGAGCGAGAAAGAAATTCGAAGATTTCCTGAGAAACTTCAGAGGCCATCCGAACGAAACCTCCGTCGATGGGCAGTTGATATACAGAGACGTTCTCTCCGAAGGAAGGGTACCAGAAACGATCGATGTCACGTTGGACGATATCATCGCACACGACGCGGCTTTGGCGAAGGCGTTGAGAGATCAACCGAACGTGTATTTTCCAATCTTGGAAGACGCGGTGAAAAAGGTCGCGCAGAGTTTACGAGGCGGCGGAAGAGGAGGAGGAGGAGGAGGAGACGACGAAGACGAGGAAGACGAGGAAGATCGCGAGGACGACGAGGACGACGAGGACGACGTTCGGTCTGCCATCGAGAGCATTCACGTCACCATATCGTCGCACGAAACGCCTCGATCGGTGAGAGGATTAAACTCGAAAGACGTTTCGAGGTTAGTGTGCATTCCCGGGATTGTCATCGCGGCTTCGAGGGCGAAAGCGAAAGCCTCCATCGTTGGCATTCAGTGTCAATCGTGTAAACACATTCGATATTTGCAAATTCCGCCGGGATATGCCTCGGCGCAAATGCCGAGGACGTGCGAGGCTGGACAAATGAACAATCAGCAGAGAGGAAACGAGAACGACGACGAGAATAATAACAACAACGATAACAACAACAACAACAGAAGAGGATGTGGATTAGATCCGTACCAAATGCTTCCGGATAAGTGTAAGTTCATCGATCAGCAATCGTTAAAGTTGCAAGAAAACCCGGAGGAAGTCCCGGCTGGGGAAATGCCGAGAACGATGATGTTATGCGTGGACCGAAAGTTGGTTCAAAAGATTGCGCCCGGGACGCGAGTTTCCGTCGTCGGTGTGTACACCATCGGTTCCGGGAAAACAGAAAATAAGAAAAGAGACGCAGCTGGTGGTGGCGTCCAGTTGCCGTACATTCGCGTTCTTGGATTAATCGAAGTCAACGAAGGCGCGCGCGGGAACGCGAAATTTACCGAAGCCGAACACCAAGAGTTTAAAGCTTTCTCGCAAAGGCCGTTTAAAGAGGTCATCTTAGACATTCGCTCGAGAATCGCGCCGGCGATTTTCGGGTCCGAGGATGTTAAAATGGCCGTCGCGTGTTTGATGTTTTCGGGAAGTCGCAAACATTTACCCGACGGCGCTCGTTTAAGAGGCGACGTGAACGTCCTCCTCCTCGGCGATCCGTCCACGGCGAAATCGCAATTTTTGAAATTCGTAGAACGTACCGCGCCGGTGTGCGTGTACACCTCCGGTAAAGGCTCTTCCGCGGCTGGTTTAACCGCCTCGGTCATAAGAGACTCGAACGGTGAGTTTTACTTGGAAGGTGGCGCGATGGTCTTAGCCGACGGTGGGTGCGTCTGTATCGACGAGTTTGATAAAATGCGAGACGAAGATCGCGTCGCGATTCACGAAGCCATGGAACAGCAAACGATTTCCATCGCCAAAGCTGGAATTACCACCATGTTAAACTCTAGATCTGCGGTGTTAGCCGCCGCGAATCCTCCCAGTGGACGATACGACGACCTGAAAACCGCGCAAGAAAACATCGATTTACAAACGACCATTTTGAGTCGTTTCGATTTGATTTTCATCGTTCGAGACGAACGCTTGTACGAACGAGATATGGCCATCGCCGGTCACGTTTTGAAAATCCACTCGAACGGTGCAAATGCGATGAATAGAAACGGCGGCAATAACAGAGGAGGAGGAAATAACGACGAACCTCACTCGGAAGGGAACAAAGAAGACCCGGCCGCGGAGCGCGAACGAAAATTTATGAAAAGGTACATCGAGTATTGCAGAGCGAATTGCAAACCAAGAATCAACGAGCGATCGATGAAAATGTTGCAAGACGCGTACGTGAAATACCGAGAAGAAATGCGAGAGCGAAATAAATCAGGCAAAGGCACCCCGGCGGTCCCAATCACCGTCCGCCAACTCGAAGCCATAACTCGAGTCTCCGAAGCGTTGGCGAAGATGTGTTTACAAACCGTCGTCACGGAAGAACACGTCGCGGAAGCGCTCCGCCTCTTCGAAGTCTCCACCATCGACGCCGCTCGATCCGGCGTCGCCGGTACCGTCGTCCTCTCCCCGGAACAGCGCGAAGAGTTACAGCTCGTGGAAACGCAAATCCGTCAAAAACTCGCCATCGGCGCCACGACGAGTAAACGACACTTGGTCGAAGACTTGTCTCGCGTCGGCGTCAACGAGTGGGCGGTCATGAGAGCGCTCATGGTCATGACCCAAAGAGGCGAGATCGTGGAAAGAGCCGAAGGGAGGAGAGTCACCAGGAAGCATTAAATATCATTATTTAATACTATTATTAAAAGAGAGCGACAAAACGTGTTCAGCGTACTCTTTTCGCTTAAGTGACCTTTCGAGCGTAACAGTAAAAATATCACCAATTTTGTTCCCCATTTGGATCATCACTTTTGTTCCCCATTTGGATCATCACTTTTGTTCCGCGTTTACGCGTATAAAAGTGCGCACACACGCGCACACGAACCTTTCTTAAAAATGTTATCCTCCACGAACAATAAAGACAGCAAAAAGAATGTTTCATCGAGTAAAACGAGACAAGTCTTCTCGAAAACTCGGGAACCAATCTTTGGAACATTCGATTGTCTTTACAAAGAAACCGCTGAAGATTCGCCGTTGGGGATATCGAGTTTACCGCAAATAGGCAAACTTACCATCCACAGAACGTTCGCGATCTTCACATCTTCCTTCAACGGGAACGTATCGAGAAAGTTGAAACAAAGAGATTTAGATTCCATCGACGCGAGGTCGAGAATAAGCTTGATCTTTAAAGAGAAAGAACGGGAAAGAACAAAACTCCTCAGCAGAAGGAGCAGCAAGTTGGATTTTATCGAGGAAAACGCCGAGGACGCGAAGGCGAATGTTGCAACCACAATTGCAAGTAAAAACGAGAAAACACAGCAAAAAGCGAAAGCGTTTCAGTTGCAATTCGTGGACAACACGGAGTGCTTCGAACGGTTGGTGAAGAAGTGGAAGTTGGAGTACGGGAGGAGGCCGCGGAACGAAGAGAAGGAGGATTTTGGTGGCGGGGACGAGGAGGAGGACGCCACGACCGAGAATAATAATAATAATAACGATGGAGGAGAGAAAACGAACGAGGAGGACGAAGAGGTTGACTTGAAACGCATCGCGTATAAGCCGGCGAAAGGAGCGCATCTTCGCAGAAGCGATTCGATGGTAGACGGGGTAGATTTGGACGATTTGAACAGCGAAAGCGCGAGCGCGTACGGAGCCGCGGACGCGCTCATTCGAACGATGGAAACGATGGCAGGTAAACTTCCGTTCGGCGCGGGGAAGAAAGCGAAGTACGCGGCGTATTTTCTCAGGCAACAAATCAAAGCGACGAGACGCATGACGAAGAAATCGGTCAAGTATACCATGCGATACGTGAATCGACGCTCGCGAGAGTTGGCGTTGGCGAGGAAACGGCAATCGGCGAAAAGCGCGGTTTTCCGGAAAGTCGAAGCCGTGGACGTGGAAAAAGAAGTCTCGAAAACGTTGTTTGTTCGTTTGATCCGAGCGAAGAACGTGCTCGCCATGGACGACGGCGGCACGTCCGATCCGTTCACGGAAATCCGTTTCCGCGGGTTACAAAACGTTTCCAGAACGATCGAGAAAACTTGCGATCCAGAGTGGGAGCAAACGTTTACGTTTAACATTCCAAACGGGAAACGCGTTTTAGACGCGTCCGATGCGGTCGAGTTATACGTGTACGACCGAGACCAAGCTTTGAATGATTTCATCGGCTACGCCAAACTCGATTTAGAAGGAGAAGAGGTGCAAGACGAAGAGTCGATGAAATTAAACCGCAAAAAAATGTCGAGCGCGTGGAAACGCGTGGACTCAGCCTCGGAAGGAGGCTTGATTGTTCCTTCGACAAAACTTTTAAACGAATCGTTCGAAAGCGAAAGCGGCGAAAGTTCTTCTCTCGCCTCCAAGGATAAGAAACCGATACCGCCGGTCACGACGAAAGTTCGATACGATAAACACACGGGTAAAAAATACACGCAAAAAACCATCCATCTCTCCGCCTTGCCGGAAAACCAACAACCGTCGTTCTTCGACGTGAATCATTTGAAAGAAAAGCTGATGTTTTGGGAAGGCGAGAGAAAGTTTACCGGGACAATCACGTGCGAGTATTGGTTCGGGTCGAGACACGACGCGGAATTTCGAGCATCCGCGCAGCCGAAATTGAGAATCGCGAATAACGAACTGACTGCTTCAATTCAACACTATTGCGACCCGGTGACGGCTTTGCTAAGAGTGGACGTTCGTGCAGGGAGAAATATCGTCAACCTGGATTGCGATAAAGGCGAAGACGGGTCCGAAGGCGGGAGCGACCCGTACGTTGAAGTCAGCGTCATCGACGCCGTCGATCGATCCAAGGTGAAGAAATCGACGCATTACGTCGAAGACTCGAGGAACCCATTGTGGAATCGAACGTTTACGTTCCTGACTTCGCAACCGTATTCAAACACCATGCAGCTTGAATGTTACGATTACGACGGCGCGACGAGTTTTGACGACGTCATCGGGTGTTATTCCGTTCCTTTGCACGAACTGCCGGTTCGCGTTGGCGTGAAAACGCTCCCGGAGTATCGATGGGTCACTTTGAGACACCCGAAAACTGGGTCGGATAAGAACGAGTTTGGCGTTCCGTACGGGGAAATCGAAGTCAGAGCGTATATCGACGAGGAGTATTTCGACCACTTACACGGTGGAAACGCGACGAGAGCGGTTGGGAAACTCTCCGTGGATATTCTCGAGGCAAACGGGATCGATAAGATTCCGCAAGGCGCGTATTGCGTCTGTAAGATTGGTCCGTATTGGTCGAGGTTGGAAACGGTGAAGAAGACCGAGTTTAGCGGGGAATATGGTGACGAAGACATGCAGAAATTATCAGAAGACGACGACGATGGTGTTGATGGTGGAGGCGACGAAGGAGAAGATGGTGAAGCGAGGACTCCCAAACCAAAAACTCTGAACGACGACGCGCGCCGGGCAAAGAAAATCGCCAAGATGATTGAAAACGTAAACAAGATTCGATGGAACAAACGGTTAATTTACCCGGTCTCTGAACCGTCCGACGAGGTCATCGTCTCCGTCTTCGACGCCGAAAACGACGACGTCATTGGCACGATCAAGTTACCTTTGTCGTGCATGGAAGACGGCGTGCGATACGAAAACGAGTGCGCGTTGATGATGAATGCCAACGTCGCCATCGGCGATATCGTCAAAAATGGCACTTTAACTTTGGCCTTTACGTTTACGCACTTCAAAGGCGGCGCTCTGGTTGCTCGAAAGTACATAAAACCAAAGTTACCGGCAAAATGGTACTTCTACCCTCTCTCGCCAAACGAAACGCAACGGGTGCTCAGAGCGCAAAAAGACGTCTTGGTGAAGAAGCTTTTACAAGCCAATCCACCGATACCAGAAAAAGTGTCGCAACACATCTTGGCGTATTCTCAACACACGGTCAACGTCATGAGCATTAAAAGCTCTATTGCGAGACTGGAGAAATCCATGTCCGGTTTCGTTAATTTGCACCAAGGCTTGACGTTTACGTTCTCGTGGGAATCGATTCCGTTGACGGTTTTAGCGCAGTGCTTGTTGGTGTTTTGGATTTATCACCCCGAGTGGTTGATCCCATCGTTTTGTTTTGGCTTAGCCATGAACGCTTTGCTGTTATTCCCGGGTCGATATCAGCGCGTGTTGGACCGAATGGTACCGAACGAGTTCCTTTCGGTTGGCATCGCGGCGGCGCCGGAGGACATCGACGACGCGTTGAAATTAAAAGATC
>Ga0114997_10002301_pt1 | contig 15469 bp, 17 predicted proteins | sample ArcticOcean_MG_C_2_FD_87045 | JGI IMG/M metagenome (GOLD analysis project Ga0114997, IMG submission 87045) | Marine microbial communities from western Arctic Ocean - ArcticOcean_MG_CB4_136 | ecosystem: Environmental > Aquatic > Marine > Oceanic | place: Arctic Ocean: Canada Basin | collected... | reverse complement strand
TTGAAGTAAGACAGATGAAATTACAATTGTTCCACCAACTAAAACCATTAATGGTGGAGTTTCATTTACAAAAAGCCAAGCCCATAAGGGTCCCAGAACAGCTTCTGTTAACATAATAATTCCTACCATTGCAGAAGGTGTTCTAGTTGCACCGATTGTTATAAAAATAAAACCAAAACCTACTTGAAAAAAACCAGCCAAAAATCCTAAAAAAATATCATGAGATGAAACCATAATTTTGTTAGATAGCAAATACCCAATAATTGCTGCAAAAACACCTGCTATGAATTGAGCGGGTACCATATCAACTTTGGGATACTTTCTTACAACTAGTATAAGTATTGCAAATGAAATAGGCATTGCAAAAGCACCTACGTTTCCAATCATATCACCCGCTGATAAAGAATTTCCTAACATCAATATAATACCAGATATAGCCAAAATAATTGATATTAGGGTTATTGAGGAGATTTTTTCTTTTAAAAAAATATATCCAAATATTGCTAGAAAAATTGTTTGTGTTTGTATTATAAAGTTAGCATTTGCTACTGTTGTGTTGTACATCGAAAATACATATCCACAAAATCCCATGGATAAAATAAATCCTCCAAAAAAACCTGGTAGCCCAGAATCGTAAAAAGATTTAAAAACTTTTTTTTTATAAGTAATTATTAAATAAATTGAAATAACGAGTATAAAAAAAATACTCCTCCAAAACAAAATTTGCCATAATGTAGATCCTTCGAATGACTTAACAATTAAGCCACCAAAACTTAAGCTACATGCGCCCATAAAAACTAACAAAGGACCAGGAAGATTTTTAATTATATTCATTTAAATACTTGTTTGTTTCGATTGTATATTCCTTAAATAATTTTTCGGCTTCTTCAAGTTTTACTTCTTTAAATTCCAACTTATTGCCAGGAGCAAATTGTGCAACTTTATCCAAATCTGCAGAAATAACTATGCCTATTTTGGGGTATCCACCAATAGTTCCATGGTCTGATAATAAGATTATTGGTTTGCCGTCTGCAGGGATTTGAATAACCCCCCTAACTAATCCTTCTGACTTTATATTTGTATTTACTATATTTTCTAAATATGGCCCCTCCAACCTCATTCCCATTCTGTCTACAAGTCGACTTACTATATATTTTTCGTTAAAAAAAATATTTTGTGCCTGATTAGAAAAATAATCAAAGTTAGTTCCCTTTATCACTCTAACTATATTATTAAATGAATTTTTGTAATCTATTTTATTATTTTTGACATTATCTATTTTTGATTTTCTTATAAAAATTTTTTCATTTATGCTATATTTTTTTCCATTATTCGGTCCTATTTGTGCTTTGGTATTTACTGAATAGCTTTTCCAGGTTTCTTTTAGTTCAAATCCACCACTGACTGATAAATATCCATAGACAAGTTTTTTAGTTGAAATAATATCTATTTGTTCACCATCATGTAAATTATAGTTTTGATAGCATTTTCCTTCTTCAATTTGCGAATTGTTTCTAATGACATTAAAGAATACATCTCCTGTTACTGCAAGGTTGATACTTCCATTTCTTAACTTTAATAGTGGTCCTTGGTAGGCAAATTCAATCACAGCTTCGTTTAATTTATTATTAACAATATTGTTTGCAAATTTATAATTTCTTTGATCCATAGCTCCACTAATAGCAATTCCAATATGATATAAATTATTTCTACCAGAATCTTGTATGGTTGTATTAATTCCTGGCCTTAATATTTCAAAATAAGTTTTATTCATCGAATTTAAAATGTTCCTGTTTAGATATTTGAAAAAAAATAACTTTATCACCTGGCTTAACTAATACAGGATCTTGTAAATTTGATTTTTTAAATATTTTTCTAGGTGTATTTCCAATTATGTTCCACCCACCTGGGCTTTCAAAAGTATAAATATTTGCAAACTGCTCCGCAATACCAACAGAGCCTTCTGGTACTTTAATCCTAGGAGTTTCCAATCTATCACTTCTAATTTTTTTATTTACATCACCTAAAAAAGGCATTCCTGCAATAAAACCTGTCATATAACAAAAGTATTCCTTATTAAAATAAAGTTTTAATATTTCTTCCTTAGATAAATTTAGTTTATGATTTAATCTATCAAAATCTAATCCATATTCATCATCACAACAGACTGGAATTTTAATTATTTTATTTTCTTTTTTTATGATTTTATCAATATTTAAATTTAGAATTATATCTTTCATCTTTAAAAAAGTTGTTATTGATAAATCAAAGCTAACAATTAATTTATTATATGATGGCGTTAAGTTGTTTATACCTTTAATTTTTCCTTTTTTAACAAAATCAGTTAGATGATTAAAATAATTAATCACATTTGAATTTACAATCTCATTTACTTCTGAGCCAAAATCACAATAAACTGCTGCATCACCAAGATTAGATATATTTTTAATCATGCTATGTTATACTAGAGACTAAAGACTATGGAAATTAATATCAATTCTGATTTGGGAGAAAAATCTAAATTCCACTCTGTAGAGAATGATCCAGAATTATTAAATATAGTAAATTCTGCTAATGTAGCTTGTGGTTATCATGCTGGCGATGAAGCTACAATGGAGATGATAATTAAAATTTCTAAAAAAAATGGTGTTAGTATTGGCGCTCATCCTTCCTTTGATGACCCTGAAAATTTTGGAAGAAAAAGGATTAATTTAAATTCGTCAGAAATCAAAAAACTAATTATCGAGCAGTATGAAATACTTCAAGGTATTGCACAAAAACACAATGATGAAGTAACTCATATTAAACCACATGGTGCTCTGAATAATATGGCATGTGAAGACATGGAACTAGCGATAACTCTAGCTAATGCTATTAACGAAATCAATAAAGATATTATTTATCTTGTCCCAACAGGGTCAAAAATGGAAGTTGCTGCAAAAAAATTGAATATGAAAATTGCATGTGAAATATTTGCAGACAGAAATTATGAAGATAATGGTAATTTGATATCAAGATCAAAATCAAATGCAATAATCAGTGATCCTGAAATTGCAAATAAACACGTACTTGAAATGATTAAAAACCAATCATTAAATTGCTTATCTGGTAAAAAAATTCCTTGTAGCATTGATTCAGTATGTATCCATGGTGATAATAAAAATTCACTTAATACTGCTAAAATAATAAAAAAAAATTTACATGACAACGGATTAGATTTATTACCTTTAAATAAAATGACTAAGTTTATATAATTATGATTAAAAAATACATAATTTTTATTTGTATTACTTTCTTTTTTAATCATATTTCTTTTTCAAAAACAATTTCTGATTCAAAAACTACTTCAGAAGAACCTAAGGATCCTATTAAAATGTCAGATTATAATTTGGCTCAAAAATATATCAAAAAAGGTGATAAGTACGACAGAAAAGATAAGAAAGATAAAGCCGAAAAATTTTATAAAAAAGCTCTGAAATATTTACTTCTATCAAACAAGAAACATATACCACGTGTGAAAACTTATAATTATTTAGGATACATTAATGCAAAACTTGGTGTTATTGAAGATGCAGAAATTTATTATTTACTAGGTCTAGACATGGACCCTAAAAATAATAGCATCAATATAAATTTAGGAAACTTATATGTTAATTCAAATAGAGTTGATAAAGCAAAAGAAAGACTTAATGTTTTAAAAAGTTGTAATTGTGAAGAGTTTAAAGAGTTAAGCAATTCAATAAAATTAAACGCCTCTAAATATTAAATTGTTAAGAATATAGTTATCAAATATAATAAACACATGTTAAAAAAATACATATTACTTTTATTAGTCTTTTTTATTTTTGATTCTTATGCCTATTCGGCTAGTAATAGCGATGGTAATAACGATGGAAAATCTATAAAAATTAATAATTTCAAAAAAGGTTCAAGTTTAATAAAACAAGCAAAAAAGTATGAGATGAAAGGTAAAACTGAAAAAGCACAAAAAAAATTCTCTAAAGCATTAAAATATTTACTTCTTGCAAACAAAGAAAATCCAAAACAACCTGATACTCTTAATTATTTAGGTTTTGCTTCAAGAAAAATTGGTAATCTTGAAATTGCAGAAAAATACTATCTTGAAGGTTTATCCATGGACCCAAATCATTTTGGAATTAACGAATACCTTGGTGAATTATATGTCAATACTAACAGATTAGATAAAGCCAAGGAAAGACTTAAGGTTTTGGAAAATTGTAATTGTGATGAGTTTCTAGAATTAGATAACGTAATTAAATCTGGTAGTTCTAAATATTAAATTGTTAAGAATTTAATAATCCAATATACTAACTAAATGAGTAATAATAAATATTTAAGAGATATGATTGGCTATGGCTATAACCAACCAAAAATATCTTGGCCTAACAATGAACGAATAGCTGTACAAATAGTTTTAAACTATGAAGAAGGTGCAGAAAATTGTGTATTAAATGGTGATAAATATTCTGAAACTTTTTTATCTGAAATTATTGGTGCACAGCCAGTAAAAGGAAGACATATTAACATGGAATCTCTTTATGAATATGGATCACGTAGTGGTTTCTGGAGATTACATAAATTATTCCAAGAAAAAAAAATACCAATAACAATCTTTGGTGTTGGTATGGCCTTAGAAAAAAATCCTGAAATATGTAAAGCTATTAAAAGTGCAAATTATGAGGTGGCTTCTCATGGATGGAGATGGATTGATTATCAAAATGTAAAAAAATCTGAAGAAAGAAAACATATGAAATTTGCAATTGAAGTGCATAAAAAGATTTTTGGGGAGCGTCCATTAGGATGGTATACTGGCAGATGTAGTCCCAATACCAGAGATTTAGTTTTTGAAAATGGTGGATTTTTATATGATAGTGACTCTTATAGCGATGACTTGCCCTACTGGGAAATTAGAAATAAAAAAAAACAATTAATTATTCCTTATACACTTGATAATAATGATATGAGATTTGTAGCTAATCAAGGATTTAATAATGGTGATCATTTTTTTACATATCTAAAAGATAGCTTTGACGCTCTATACGAGGAGGGAAAAACAAATCCTAAAATGATGTCTATAGGCTTGCATTGTAGATTAATTGGAAAACCTGGAAGGATTCAATCTTTAAAAAAATTTTTAGATTATATGCTTAAACATAAGAATGTATGGATATGCAAAAGAATTGATATAGCCAAACATTGGATTAAAAACTATTCTAAGTAATGTCAAAAAAAATTATTTTCACAGATGGACTTATTGATTTAGCTCAACCTAGATTGGGTTCTAAAGTTATATTTAAAACTGATGATTTTTTTGCTTCTGCACATAGAATCATTGATCCTCTGTCCCCTGTATTTAAAGAGGGATTATTTGATAAAAATGGTAAATGGATGGATGGTTGGGAGTCCAGAAGAAAAAGAACTTCTGGTCATGACTATTTAATTGTTAGATTGGGTAAACCAGGTTCAATTGTAAAAGTAGATATTGATACTTCACATTTTAATGGTAATCAACCTTCTATGGTTTCTTTAGAGGGTTGTTACTCAAAATCAAATAATATTAAAAACCTTAAATGGAAAAATTTAATTATTAAAAAAAAGACAAAAGCAAACAGTCATCATATATTTAACTCTTCTTCTAAATCTATTTTTACACATGTAAAATTAAATATATTTCCAGATGGTGGAGTAGCAAGATTAAGACTTTACGGAAAAATATCAAAAGAAAATAATAACTTTGCAAATAAAACTATTAATTTAGCCTCACTATTAAATGGTGCCTCAGTTATAGCTTGTAACAATGAACATTTTGGAAAAGCTGAAAATATTTTAGCTCCAGGAAAGGCTAAAAATATGGGTGACGGATGGGAAACTAGAAGAAGACGAAACAATGGTTTTGATTGGTTAATTTTAAACTCTGTTAAAGGTAAAAAAATTGATAAAATTGAAATATCTACACATCATTTTAAGGGAAATTTTCCAAGTCATTGTTCTCTACAAGCTGCATTTATAACAAATAAAAGATCTTCTTCTTCAATTGTTAAAAGTTCAAATAAATGGAAGTTCTTAATGACTAAAGTTAATTTATCTGCAAATAAAACTCATAAATTTAAAAATAGATTAATGAAATATAATAAGATTAATTTTATAAAAATAAATATTTTTCCAGATGGTGGAATTTCTAGATTTAAAATATTTGGAAAATCAATTTAATGAAAATTATAATTAACCCTAAACCTATTACTAAAGAAAATTTCTCTAAATTTGGAGACATGATTACAACAAATGATATCAAGCCACTTGAAATTAATAATGGTTATGCCAAAAGATTTGACGGTATAGCTAACGTAAATACGTCAAAAGCAAATGGTGAGACTATTATATCGATTTTTTCTGCTCTAAAGAGATCTTTTCCAATGAAAATCGATATGATGGAAAAACATCCTTTAGGAAGTCAGGCATTTATACCGATGAAAGAAACAGCTTTTTTAGTTTTTGTTGCGCCAAAAGGCAATAAACCTGATCTTAATAAGATTGAAGCTTTTATTGTACCTCCAGGAATAGGTGTTAATTACAATCCAGGAACATGGCACTTTCCTCTAATTTCTACTGAAAATATGAATTTTTTAGTAATAGACAGAAAAGGTTCTGGAGACAATCTTGTTATTGAGAATTTAGATAAAGAAGAAATAGTCCTAAAATACTAAAACCCGCCACATGAATGCGACGGGTTTTTTTTTAACTCTTTATATATTTTTTATTATTTTTTACTAGATATAGCTAAATGAACTACAGCACCAAGTGATGCTCCAATTATCCATGCATATCCTCCTCCACCACCTAAGTTAGCAAAGAAATCATCTAGACCTAAAAATAAGATGTTTGGCCAAACTGTACCTACAGCAATGTAGCCTGAAAGAACCCAAGCTATCATTCCTTTAGTGTTGAAGCCACCATCATAATGATACTTGCCTTTTGGACTAGCATCAAACAGTGCGTCTACATCAATTCTTTCTTTTTTGATTATGTAGTAGTCTACAATCATTATACCAAATACTGGTGCCAGAATTGCTCCTAAAGTATTAACGAATGGAAATAATCCCATTTTAGTAATAACAGCAACCCACATACCACCAATAATAAAACCAAAACCAGCTGTAATTAATCCACCAGTTTTGAAATTAATTTTACTTGGCATTAAATTGGCTAAGTCATAAGCAGGAGGTATAAAGTTTGCAACCATATTGATACCAACTGTTGCTGCAAAAAACGCAAATGCAGCAATTATTGTTAATCCTAAGTTGTCTACTTTAGCTACCATCTCTGTTGGACTTGATACATATTCACCAAAAATTGCGATTGTTCCACCAGTAATCATTAAAGTGATAAAAGAGAATAAAATTACATTTCCTACTAATCCCCATAGGTTTCCTTTTCTCATCTCCTCTTCATTTTTAACAAATCTAGCAAAGTCACCGAAGTTAATTACTACTGCAGCGAAATAACCAACCATTATTGAAAATACAGCTATGAAAGCTCCAAATGATCCTAAGCCTTCAAACCCACCTGTACGAGTTCCTCCAGAAAATATAGCTCCAACTTCTGAAAAAAGTCCTCCACCAGCTTTGGCCCATATAACCAACATTAAAACAATCATTACTACATAAACAGCCGGGCCAGCGAAGTTTAAGAATTTTCTGATAAGATCTACACCTTGCCAAAATAAATAAACTTGAAATGCAGAAACAAATATAAATGAAAACCACATTACACCTGTCATACCAAGCATCATTACTTCACCTTCCATTCCTGTAATTCCAGTAATTAAAAGTGCTACTGCAGTCGATGCAGCATAAGTTTGTGCTCCATACCAAAACATTGCAACAAGACCTCTGGCCATTGCTGGAAAGTTTGCTCCAAATACACCCATACTTACACGAGCAAATACTGGATATGGAATTCCATGTTTTACACTTGGTTTTCCTGAAAGATTAACTAGCCACATAATGAAAAATCCTGCAAGAATTAATGCAGCAAATACAGCCCATCCATTCAAACCTGATGCTAAAAATAAAGACGCTGCTAAAGTATAACCAAATAAACTTTGAACATCGTTTGCCCACACATTAAAAATTTCGAACCATCCCCAGTTTTTTTTATTTTTTGGAGTTGGAGCTAAATCTGAATTGTAGAGTTTTGACGATCTACTCATATTATCTCCTTTGTTTGTTACTTTTTTTTTAACTTTAATAAATTAGGATAACTAAGCATGTGACACTATGGATTTTAAAAGCAGTGTAAACATTAAATTTGGTTTTTTTCATATATTGTCATTATAAAGGGTTAATTTGCATTCAAAAAACCTGAAATGAACAATAAAATTTATTTTTCGACTTTAGATTGAATTAATTAATATTTTTTATATTATAAAATTATCTTGATAGAACAATCCATTATTTTAAGTCAAATTATATTCATAGATATTATTCTAGCTGCTGACAATGCTATCATTATTGGTTTAATTGCAGCAAACTTTGTTCCCAAAAATAGAAAACAAATTATCTTATGGGGAGTTGCAGGTGCTTTAGTTTTTAAAATTATTTTCGCACTTTTTGCGACATATTTATTTGAATTTTATTTTATTAAAATTTTAGGTGGATTGCTTTTGATTTGGATTGTTAATGATCTAAGAAAAGATTTACTTGAAATTAAAAAAGTTAAATCTCCAACAAAAAAATCTAAAGAACCCTCTTATATACAAAGTGTGTATAAAGTTTTATTTGCAGATATTACAATTAGCTTTGATAATGTAATAGGTGTAGTGGCGGCTGCTAAAGGCTATTTTGAATTTATGATTTTTGGCCTTGTGCTGTCTGTTATATTAACAGGAGCTTTGGCTACATATTTGGCAAATTATATTCAAAAACATATTTGGGTTGCTTATATTGGTTTGGCTTTTATCTTAATAGTAGCGCTTCAACTAATAATCGGTGGATTAGCCGATTTAGAAATACTAAACATTAACCAAAAATTTATTAAATATTTTTAATTAATATGAATGATTTTTTTTTGGAAATATTTTTTTTTTAACATCTTCAGAATAGTTTGATACGGCCTTTTTAATTATTTTTTGAATATTAGAATATTTCTTAACAAATCTTACGTTAATAGGGTTTAAGCCAATCAAGTCATCTGTAACAAGTATTTGTCCATCACAATATTGTGAGGCTCCTATACCTATAGTGGGTATCTTTATAGTGTTAGTTATTAGTTTCGCTAAAGAAGTTTCCATACATTCTAAAACTATTGAAAAAACACCTGCTTTCTCTAAAAGTTTTGCATCTTCTAAAATTTTATTTCTTTCAAAAATTTTTTTTCCTTTAAAACTAAAATTGCCTTTCTCAGATTGTGGTAACAAGCCTATATGGCCCATTACTGGAATCTTATTTTTTATTAAAAATTTAATTATATTAAAAACTTTTTTACCTCCTTCTAACTTAACTGCATCGCATTTTGTCTTTAACATTATTTTTTTTGCATTTTTAAGAGCTTCTTTATTATTTTTGTAAGTATTAAAAGGCATATCTACAACCATCAAACTTTTTTTAATGCCCAATCTAACACTTTTAGAATGCTCAATCATCATTTCAAGAGTAACACTTCTAGTAGATTTATAATTATATAATACTGATCCTAATGAGTCGCCTACCAAAACTATGTCACAGTAATTATCAATTATAGAGGCTACATTTTTAGAGTAAGCTGTTAAAGAAATAATTTTAGACTTATTTTTTTTGTCTATTAATTTTTGAAACTTATTCATTATTCTAGCTCAATAGTGCTTGGTGGCTTTGAAGTAATATCATAAACAACTCGATTAATCCCTCTAATATTATTAATAATTTTATTAGATATTGTTTGCATAAATTTTTTGTCAAAATTGTAAAAATCAGCTGTCATTCCATCCTCAGATGTAATTGCTCTAAGTAGGCAAATATGTTCATATGTTCTATTATCACCCATCACACCTACTGTTTTAACTGGAAGTAAAGCTGCATATGCTTGCCAAATCTTGTGATATAGATTGTTTTTTTTTAGTTCACTAATAAAATAATGATCTGCTTCTTTTAAAATTTTAATTTTTTCTTTATTGATAATTCCTGGTATTCTAATAGCTAAACCAGGCCCTGGAAATGGATGTCTTGAAATTATATCTTTAGATAAATTAAGTTCTAAGCCTAACTTTCTAACTTCATCTTTAAATAAAAATTTTAGAGGTTCAATTAATTTAAGTTTCATTATTTTTGGTAGACCTCCAACATTGTGATGTGATTTTATTTTAGAAGTTTGACTACCGGTCACAGATTTACTTTCAATTAGATCTGGATAAAGAGTTCCTTGAGCTAAAAATTTTACATTTTTTATTTTTTCTGCATATCTTTCAAATATTTTAATAAATAAATTTCCAATTATCTTTCGTTTTTTTTCAGGGTCTGAAATATTTGTCAATTTTTTGATAAATTCTTTTTCAGCATTTATATAAATCAAATTAATCTTCAATTTTTTTTTAAAAGTATTTATAACTTGTGTCTCTTCATTTTTTCTTAAAAGACCATTATTAACAAATATACATGTTAAATTTTTACCTATTGCTTTGCTCAACAATTGAGCTACGACACTACTATCAACACCACCAGATAAGCCACATATAACTTTATTGTTTCCAACCTGTTCTTTTATATCTTTAATCAATTGATATTTTTGCTCCTTAGAAGACCAATTTTTTTTAAGTTTACATATTAGAAATAGAAAGTTACTTAATAAAATTTTTCCTTTATTGGTATGTGTTACTTCTGGGTGAAATTGTACTCCATAAAATCTTTTTTTATGATTTTCTATAATAGTTAATTTAGAATTTTTACTTGATGCAATTATTCTGAAATTTTTTGGTATTTTATAAACTTGATCGGCATGGCTCATCCAGACATTATTCTTATTTTTCTTGGTAAAAAAATTTTTAGTAAGTAAACTATCATTAACTTTTTTTATTTCTGCTAAACCAAACTCTCTACAATTAGATTTTTTAACCTTTCCACCTAGCACTTTTGATAAAATTTGATGTCCAAAACAAATACCTAAAATTGGAATTTCCAGTTGTAAAATTTCCTTATCAAAATTAAATTTATTTATTTGGTAAACATTAAGCGGCCCTCCTGATAAGATTATTCCTCTTGTATTTTTCTTTAAAATATTTTTTTTTTTAATTTTATTGTGGCTAACTATCTCAGAAAAAACTCCAAGTTCTCTTATTCTTCTTGCTATTAGCTGTGTAAACTGTGAGCCAAAATCAACGATTATAATCTTTTCAAAATTATCATTAGGACTCATTTTTTGTTTCAATATTCTTTAATTTTTCGTCAAATAGTTTATTTTTTTCACATAAATTATTACAAATTAATTTAAAATTTTCAATTAATTCTTTCGCTTTAGAATAATCTGATTTATCTAATTTTACTTCAATCATCATATACATAGCTTCTTCATTATTTGGTTCTAATAACAATGTAGTTTCTAAATTTTTTAATTCTTTTATTTGATTTTCTTCATTCTTATAAATTTTTGCTAAATATAAATATGCTTTGGCATTTTTTGGATTAAAGACAATACTTCTTTGAAATAAAAATTTTGAATCTTCAATTTTCTTTTCATTAAATTTTTTTTTAGCTTCTTCAAAAAAATCATCGTTAGCAATGACTTCATTAAATAAACTTAATAATAAACTGATAAAAAAATATATTTTAAAATTTATTAACATTATTACTTCGAATCCTTTTTAACTTGGTCGACATTATGTACCATACTTTCATAAAAACCAGCTTTGGTAATCTTGACGAAAATTGGTTTATTTCTTAAATTAATTACTTTTTTTGAACCTAAGTATCCCATTGATGATTTAAGTCCACCAACCAACTTAAAAATAATACTTTTAACATCTCCTTTAAATTTAACCATTCCTTCTACACCTTCTGGAACGTATTTTGACAAATCCTTTTGTTTTTTTTGAAAATAACGATCTGCAGATCCTTTATTCATAGCTCCAACGGATCCCATTCCTCTAAAATTTTTGTATAATTTTCCATTTTTTTTAATTATTTTTCCTGGCGCTTCGCTTGTACCTGCAAACAATGATCCTATCATTACTGCATCTGCTCCTGCTGCTAACGCTTTTGCAATATCGCCAGAATATTTTATTCCACCATCTGATATTATTTTGATTTTTTTATTTTTAGCACCTTTTTTAACTTCAAATATTGCGCTCAATTGAGGTACGCCTATGCCAGCTATTAGTCTTGTTGTACAAATAGAACCAGGTCCTATTCCAACTTTTATAATATCAACACCAAGTTTAATTAAAAACTTTGCGGCTTCTGCGGTAGCTATATTACCTGCGCATAAACATGTTCTTTTATCTTTAATTTTTTTTATTATTTTTATTATTTCAGCCACTTTTTTACTATGTCCATGTGCTGTATCTACGACTATTAAATCTACTTTTTCTTTTAAAATTGCCTCTGCTCTTTTTAATTCTAAAGGCCCAGCACCTACTGCAGCTCCAACTAGTAGTTTTTTTGATTTAACTTTTTTTATTTCTAAAATTTGTTTTTTAACATCCAAATTTCTATGGATGACACCTATGCCTCCTGCTTCGGCAATCGCTATTGCCATTTTAGATTCTGTTACAGTATCCATCGCTGAAGATAATATTGGTATTCTTAGGGTTAAATTATTTGATAAATTTATTTCAGTATTAACTTCAGAAGGAAGTACTTCTGAATATTTCGGAGCCATCATAACATCATCAAAAGTAAGTGCTTCTTTTATAGGACCCATGATCATTTATATATGATTCATTTAAAATTTAAAGTCTCTATCTCAAATTTTTACAAATAATAAAACTTTCTTTTGAATCTTTTCTGCTGGATTTGGGCTTAAAAACTTTAATATCTTTAAAAATTGATTTTGCTTTAACTATAATTTCGTTAAAAGTTCCTCCCATAAATATTTTTGAAACAAATATCCCTTTATTGGTTAATGTTTCCTTTGAAAATAACATAGCCTCTATACATAATTCTCCAGTGTAAATAGCATCTATATTCTTAATGCCTGTAGTATTTACAGCCATATCAGACAAAACAACGTCAACCTTAGAATTAAATAATTTTTTTATTTTTTCTTTAGACTCTTCTTCTGTAAAATCACCTTTTATTTGGTTTATTTTATCTATTGGTTCCATTTCTTTAAGATCAATTGAAACAATTCTTCCATTTCTTATTTTCTTTGAAAAATATTGAGACCAACTACCTGGTGCAGCTCCCAAATCAATTACAGATATACCATTTTTAAAAATTTTAAATTTTTCATCAATTTCAATTAATTTATAAGCAGACCTTGCTCTATAACCATCTACTTTAGATTTCCTAACATAGATATCTCGCCTTTGCTTATTAACCCAATTTTTTGAAATCTTATTTTTTTTCAATTAGATTTTAAACCTTAAGCTTTTGGATAAATTTCTATTTTCTAAAGTTTTGATATTAATGGTAACTTCTTTATTTAATCTCATATCTTTGTTTCCGCTCCAAATTCCAGCAGCTAAATGCATGATTCCTATTTTATAATTCGGTAAATATGGCTCAACAAATGTATTTTGCTGTTCGTTAAACTTAGGTAGTAGATTGCTTGCAATCCAATTGCAATTTAAAGGTAAAAACTCAGTTTTTAAATCATCAATATATACTGACATATTTATTGCTAGACCCTCTGATCCAAAAATATTTCCAGATTTGAGTGTTTTTTCTAAATTAGTTTGCCAAGAATTCCACCCTGGAGAATCTTTTTCTAATGAAAAAACTCCAATATTAATATGTGGTGCGAAAGCAAGTTTTCTTGCTTTCTCAAACCCTATTTTAGATTTTATAGCATGTTTAAAATTTTGAGACTTAATTACTGCAATTTTTCCAAAAAGCCATTTTACTTTTGAGGTTATCTTGTAACCAGGTCCTAAAGTTTGTGTAATACCAAGTTTTCCATCTTCACATGCTTTAAAATATAACTCAACGGAACTCCAGTCATTTACCCAAGCATCGCAATCTATCCACAAATATTTTTCATAATTAGGAAAATATTTAGGCAGAAAAGCTCTAGAAACTTGACTCTTTAGCCATTCCTTACCCATAACTTTAAATGAAGGAACATCAATATCCCACTGTGCTGATTTAATTTCATCTACTTTAGACAATAAAATAGATTTTTGTTTATCTGTTAGTCCTGCATCTAAAATACAAATTGCTACTTCTTTACTTTTTTCAAATCTTTTTATTGAGTCGATTAGTTCATTAAGTAATTCGAAGTAGTTTGAATCAGCTAATGAAACAATTACATTTTTTTTCATCTATAAAATATCTTCTAACTCTTCATTATCACTTTTTTCAGGAATAATATTTTTTCTTTTTTTTATTTTTTTAAAATGAAAATAACTTACTGGAATTAAACATAAGTATACAAAACAACTTAAAGCAAGAATCTTAAACGTGTAAACTAGTAAAGCACCAAAAAATAAAACCATTCCAAATAACAAAAATTTTGTCATGTTTCTTGGGATAACTATCTTTTTAAAAGAATATGTTGGAATTGTGCTGATTAGTAATATTGAAACTATAATAAAAAATATTGGAACTATTACATCATAATTAATTTTAAATAAAAATTCTGTTAATCCACTAAAGCTTAATATCAAAGGCATTAATACAATAATTCCTCCAGCTGGAGCTGGCACACCTTCAAAAAAGTTATCTTTCCATGAAGGTTCTTCACTGGAGCTAACATTAAATCTTGCAAGTCTTAAAGCTACGCAAACAACATAAATTAAACAAACGAACCAGCCTAACTTGTCTAAATATTGCAGGCTCCAAAAATACATTATAAATGCAGGCGCTACCCCAAAACTAATTACATCACCAAGTGAGTCAAGCTCTTTACCCATTTTAGATGTTCCTTTTATTAACCTTGCAATTCTTCCATCCAATGCATCCATAAGACCTGCAAATAATATAGCTATAACAGCAAGTGTAAATTTTCCATCTAAAGCAAATTTAATTGAACTTAATCCAATACAAACTCCTATTAAAGTAATTGCATTAGGCAAAATCATTCTTGCTTTTTTATCTGATACGATTTTAAAATTATTTTTTGGCTGTTCCATAAACTATTTTTTAGCTAATAGTGTTTCACCAGCTATTGTTTTTTGACCAACTTTCACTAACGGTGTATAATTTTGAAAATAAACATCGGCTCTACTGCCAAACCTGATCATTCCAATTCTATCTCCTTGTTTTAATTGTTGATCTTTTGAAGATTCACAAACTATTCTTCTTGCAATTAATCCTGCAAT